>CEVW01020747.1_pt1 | contig 29385 bp, 30 predicted proteins | sample 427061 | NCBI WGS metagenome assembly CEVW01 (sample SAMEA2623774, study PRJEB7988) | marine metagenome | biome: marine biome (ENVO:00000447); feature: surface water layer (ENVO:00002042); material: "saline water (ENVO:00002010), including plankton (ENVO:xxxxxxxx)" | depth 5 m
AATTATGTTGCCTTCACTTTTTTTATAGGCTATATTGCGATGCTTGCAGCTTCTGTTTTCTTCTTTGTTGAAAGAAATAGTGTTTCTGACAAGTGGAAAATGTCTTTATTGGTATCTGGTTTAATTACAGGTATTGCTGCTGTTCACTATTATTATATGAGAGATTATAATTTAGTGACTGGCGATTCGCCAACTTTCTTTAGGTATGTTGATTGGATTTTAACTGTACCTCTTATGTGTGTGGAGTTTTATCTATTGACAAGATTGGCAGGAGCTACTAAATCTCTATTATGGAAGTTAATTTTTGCATCAACTTGGATGCTAGTTTGTGGATATATAGGAGAAGCTTTTAACCCTGGAGGAGGCGGAGCAACAAGCCACTCAGTAACATGGGGTGTATTATCAACACTTGGATACTTATACATACTACATTCAGTTTGGTTAGGGGAAGTTGCTAAGTTATCTGAGGCAAGCGGATCAGATGTTGTTAAGAAAGGTGTTAGAGCACTTGGTTGGTTTGTTTTAGTTGGTTGGGCTATTTATCCAATTGGTTACATGTGCATGGACGGCGGATGGTTAAGTGGTATTATGTCGCCAGAAAAAATTGATGTGTGGTATAATCTTGCAGATGCTATAAATAAAATCGGATTTGGTTTAGTTGTATACTCAATTGCAGTTTCTGAATCTAATAAAGAAACTGTAAAGTCGTAGATTATAAAAAATTAATATTTATGGAGCAGGTTATTTAACCTGCTCCTTTTTTTATGAATAAATTAGTATTTATATATATCATTTTCTGCTACCTACTTGCATCTATCTTTACCTTACATAATACAATTAGTCTAGAAAATCAACTCACTTTTTGTTTGTCTTTAATTGTTTTATTTGGAATTCCACACGGAGCTATTGACAATGTGCTGAGCTTATCTGAAAGTAATTTGTCCAAAAATAAATTTTACTTTTTATATCTTTTAAGTATGGTATTATATGTTGTTTTATGGTTTATCACACCTATTTTTTCTTTTATTTTTTTTCTCTTTTTATCTTCTTATCACTTTGGAGAATCTCAACTGTCAAATTATAATATTAAAAATATATTTTCAAAATTTACATATCTTGTTTGGGGTATTGCTTTAATGTCAACATTATTTTTTTACAATTCAAATGAACTAATTACACTATTTAATAATTTTAATGATACTTCTAGTTTTAATTTAATATTTGAGTATTACTTGCTGGACACTTTATTTTACATTAGTAATGCGAGTCTTATTTTTATTTTTGTATATCTTAAAATTAAAAAATCAATAAATAGTCAAATATTTAATTCTGAATTTTATCAGATAGTATTATTGCATATTACTTTTTTTCTTTTTCCGGTAATTATAAGCTTTACACTTTATTTTGTTTTTCTTCATTCGATTAAGGTTCTTATTCAAGAGTACAATTATTTAGAAAAAAGACTTAATGGATTTAATTTAATGAAGTTTGTTAAGTTACTTGTTCCTTTTACACTTCTATCTTTAATTTTTTTCAGCCTTTTTATTATAACCTCTAATTACTTTAAAATAAATATTTCACTACTTTTATTTTCAATCATTGGTATATCTGTAATCACGCTTCCCCATTCAATATCTATGACAAATTTTTATAACAATTTAAATAAATAATAAATACGGCATGCTTTTAGAAGTAAATAATGAAGATTATGATATTGAATATGAAATAAAAAAAAATTGTGGAAAACAATTTTCAATAATTGAAAGAATTATTAATAAGAATTTTGGTTCTTTTCGTTATCAGTTATTAAATATATCTAAAAATAAATTCAATATAAATTTTGAAAAATATAATAACGCTGTTTACCTAAACTTTGATTTGAGAACTAATGGAATAGTTTTTTATTTTAGATATCAGAATACAGAATATGTAGAGTTTTGTCCTTTTCACTCATTAACCTTTCAATCAAATGATAGTTCGTTTATTATGCAAAGTGATGTTAATTTATATACATTTAAAATAATGAACGTGAAAAAACACCAAAATTTTATTATAAAATTATATAAATTTAAGAATAAAAAGTTAAATAAATGAAAAGGCCCTGGAATAGAACGAACTCAAATATTTATAGTCTTTTAACTCATAATCTTGAAGGCGAATTAAACATGAACGTATGTACCTATGTTTCTATAGTTAATATGAATCCAAAGTTATATGCGATTTCTATTGATTATAATACTTTAACATACCAAAATTTACTTAGTTCAAATATCAATCCTGTTTTGCAATGTTTAGGTGAAAATAACATTAATATAATTAGATCACTAGGCAAGAAAAGTGGTTTAGTTTTTGATAAGATAAATTACCTAAAAAAAAACCACTTAATCACAGGTTGGAAAAATTACCTTGTATTAAAAGATGTATCATTTTTAGTTGAGCTAAAAGAACCAAAGAAAATTTATGAAATGAGTGACCATGCAATATTTTTATTTAGTATCAAATCGTATAAAAATTTAAAAAATGAATTTTTAACATTTAATAATCTAATTCAACAAAAAATTATTTTATGATTACTAAATTTGATGATATCATCAAAAAAATTGATCAAATAAACCCTGTGAGATATGCAAAAAACAGGAATTTTATTGATGGTTCTGTAAGTAAATTGTCTCCATATATATCTAGGGGGGTGATATCAACTAAGGATGTTTATAGGTTTTTAATTAATAAAGGTTACACTTTAAATAGTATGCAAAAATTTGTTCAAGAAATGATTTGGAGAGAGTTTTGGCAAATCATCTGGCAAAATAGGGATATCGATAAAGATTTAAGACATGATCAGTTAGATGTTAGACATGTCGGATGTCCTCATGTTGTTTGTATTTATAATACAAATATAAAAGTATTTGACTTGGCAATAAAAGAGCTATATGATACAGGATACATGCACAACCATATGAGAATGTATATTGCCAGTTTCATTACAAATATTGCAAAATATCACTGGAAAATACCTGCAAAATGGATGTATTATTATTTACTTGATGCCGATTGGGGTTCAAATGCACTAAGCTGGCAGTGGGTGTGCGGAACAAATAGTCAAAAGAAATATTATGCTAATCAGGCAAACATAAATAAATTTACCAAGTCAAAACAATTAAACACAATATTAGATCAAGAATATAGTAATCTACCTATTTTAAATGTTGATAGATTGTACTCTAAAAAATGTCAACTTAGTTTAAATACTCCTCTACCAACATCAGATGTTTTTTTAAATATAAACCAAAAGCCAATTTGTATCTACAACTTTTATAATTTGGATCCTAATTGGAGGAAAGATTTAGATGCGCACAGGGTACTTCTAATAGAACCCAGTATTTTTAAGAAATATCCAATTTGTGATAAGTCCATGAAATTTATGATTGATTTATCTAAAAACATTAAAGATATAAAATTATATGTTGGAGAGTTTGTTGATTTGCCAGTTAAAGATTCTCAAGTGTTTTATAAGGAACATCCGTTAAATTATAATTTAAAAGGTTTTGAAGATCAAAGGGATTGGATATGCAAACCAGACAAACCTTTTTCCTCATTTTTTAAACACTGGAATTTTGTTTTAAAAGAAATTTATTCCAAAAAAATTTAATGCTTAATTATTTTCTGTTTTTATAAGGCTTCTAAGATAATCTTTGTTGCACCAGTGTTATTGTCTATATAATTAGTTGATATCTCACTATCAAAATTATTAAAATAAGTAATTGCAGATTCTAGCTCTTTATAATTAGTAATTGATATAGCTCCACCCAGAGAGATGAGTTCTTTTGCTTCATTAGATTTCTTATGATTAGGACCAAAAATAATTGGTAGTCCAAAAGTAGCCGCCTCTAATATATTATGTATTCCGGAACCAAATCCTCCACCTATATAAGCGATATTAGCATAAGAATAGATTTTTGAGAGCAATCCAATATTATCTATAATAATCACATTAGTTGATTTGATATCTTTGACATCTATATTAGAATAGAGCAGGCCATTTGTTTCTTTTCTTAATCTACTGATATTATTCATTTCATGAGGTGCAATAATGTAATTATAATCAGTATTTTGTTTTATAAATTTTATTAAAAGTTTCTCATCCTTCTCCCAAGTACTTCCACATATGATTGTTGGTCTTTGTTGTGAGAATTCTTTAAGAGTTGGTATTGGTATTCTGTTATTAGCAGTTTCTCTTACGCTATCAAAACGGCTATCACCACTAATAGTAGTATTTGTGAATCCGATACTTCTTAAAAAATTAGCTGATTTTTTTTCTTGAACAAAGAAGTGTGTTACATTATTTAATTGTTTCTTGAACCAGCTATATTTAAAAAGAATTTGATTCTCTCTAAGGATAGTTGAGACGGAATAAAAAGGTATATTTCTTTTTTTCAGCTCAGACATGTAATTGAACCAGAATTCATATTTAATAAAAATTACTTTTATCGGATTTACAATATTGATGAATTTACTAGCATTTGATTGTGTGTCTTGAGGTAGGTAAAAAACAAAATCAGCTAACGAAGTATCCTTCCTGATTTCATATCCAGAAGGAGAAAAGAAAGTTAGTAATATTTTGTGTTCAGGGTATTTTATTTTATAAGATTTTATTATGGGTCTTCCTTGTTCATATTCACCTAAAGATGCACAGTGGAACCATACTATATTGTTATTACTATTAATCTGCTTTAGTTTTTTAAAGAGATTTTTTCTACCATTTATCCATTGTTTAGCTTTACGATTAAATAAGGCTGAGATATGTATGGCTACAAAGTAAATCCAGATACTTATGTTATAAAGAAGATGCATTAGAAATAATGAAATTCTTCATCATTCTTTCTAAGGATAGGGATAATTACTTCTACTTTAAAACCTATAAGTCTATCCCATTTTTTTTGAGTAGAATAATATTTATCTTTAGCAAAATCATATGTTCTTTGTATTTTGGTATATGCCATTGTGTAGTTAATTCCAGCACTCATATGGAACATGCCTTTTTTACTGTAATATTTGTAATCAGCTGAGAGCTTTGTACTAATGCCATTAGTGAATCTGTCATACCCTTTTTTCATATCCTCATTAAGTTGAGGGATATTCTGATTTTTGGTATCAATAAAGATTTGATGTTGTAAATAACCTATTCCTTGAGAAAGATAAAGTCCACTTAGGTTATTATTATCAAGATGAAATGCATAGCCAGCGAATAGGTATGCATCAAGACCTCTTTCCATTAGGTTGACATTTCCATAACGGCCATCAGACGCAATGATCGCCCCTGTCGAAGTAGTTATATTATCAAAGAGTGTAGAGTCTTTTACATCTCCACCAAATAGGTAGTTAGCTTCAATACCATAAAAGATGTTGTTAGATTTTTCAAAAAAATAGGATGTACCTACAGCGGAGTTATTTCCAAATTCAGCTGATAATTCTCCAATTGGAATTTGATAATTATAAGTAAAAGTAAAAGCAGATTGTTTGTTCACTTGGGCATTTGTATTAATAAATACTAATACAAAAAGTATGATCAAATTATTTCTCATTAGTTGCTTTTCATTTGTGGGCTAAAATACTATAAGTGCTACAATTAACGTAAAGCATTGTGTAATAATTGTCTATATTTGCTGTCTATCTAAAAAAAATCGAAAACACTGTGAGTAAAACAATATTAATAACAGGTGGAGCGGGTTTTATTGGTTCACATGTATTACGTCTATTTGTAAATAAGTATGTAGATTATAAGATAGTAAATCTTGATAAATTAACTTATGCGGGTAATCTTGAGAATCTGAGAGATATTGAAAATGCAGAGAATTATATTTTTGAGAGAGGAGATATAGCAGATGAAGGGTATATTCAAAGTTTATTTGAGAAATATAATTTTAATGGTGTTATTCATCTAGCTGCAGAAAGCCATGTAGATCGATCAATTACAAATCCTATGGATTTTATTATTACTAATGTAGTTGGAACAGTTAACTTATTAAATGCCGCCAAAAGATTATGGAAGGGTAATGAGAAAGGAAAATTATTTTACCATGTTTCTACCGACGAAGTCTATGGAAGTCTTGGTGATACAGGTTTGTTCTTAGAAACCACTCCTTATGACCCACAATCTCCATATTCCTCTTCAAAAGCTAGCTCTGATCATTTTGTTCGAGCTTATGGAAATACTTACGGGATGCCATATGTGATTTCAAATTGTTCTAATAATTATGGGCCAAATCAGTTTCCAGAGAAATTGTTACCGCTATTTATTAATAATATTAGAAATTCAAAATCATTACCTGTGTATGGTGATGGGAATTTTACTAGAGATTGGCTTTATGTAGTTGATCATGCTTATGCAATTGATAAAATATTTCATGAGGGAGAGAATGGAGAAACATATAATGTTGGAGGTTTAAATGAATGGAAAAATATTGATCTTATAAAGTTACTTTGTAAAAAGATGGATGTTGCATTAGGAAGAAAAGCAGGATCTTCTGAAGAATTAATTACATATGTAAAAGACAGACCTGGGCATGATAAACGTTATGCTATTGATGCTAATAAGTTAAAAGATAAGTTAGGCTGGAAGCCATCATTACAATTTGAGGAAGGTCTTTCAAAAACTATTAATTGGTACTTAGATAATGAGAAGTGGATGGATAATATTACTTCTGGCGAGTACCGGAATTATTACAAAACACAATATAAATAAATGCTGGATTGGTTGACTAAAAGAAATGAAGATAAGGATTTAGGCCCTTTAGATTTCTCTTCTTTGAAAACTGATATCCATTCTCATCTTATACCAGGAATTGATGATGGGTCTACTGATATGGTGACGACTATTAATTTAGTTAAACAGATGCAACATTTGGGTTTTAGTAAACTGATTACCACTCCACATGTGATGAGTGATTTTTATCGAAATACTTCTGAGATTATCTTAAACGGACTTAATAATTTGCGTGCTGAGTTAAAAGCTCAAAATATCAATATGAAAATAGATGCAGCAGCAGAATATTATATTGATTATGATTTCGAACAAAAAATAGGTAAAGAGAAGTTCTTGACTTTTGGGGAAAATTATATTTTAGTTGAACTTTCCTTTATTGAGGCTCCTAAGAATATTTTTGATATTATTTTTAAGTTGCAATTAGAAGGCTATAAAGTAGTCTTAGCTCACCCAGAAAGATATATGTTTTTTACAATGAAAGACTATAAAGAACTTATGAATAGAGGAGTATTTTTACAGATCAATTGTCTTTCAATCATTGGTTATTATTCAGAGGCTATAAAAAAGAAAGTAAATGATTTGATAGCTAATAATATGGTTAGTTTTTTGGGTAGTGACTGTCATAATATTCGTCATGCACAACTACATAAAGAATGTCAATATAAGAAAGCTTGGCATGATTTGAATTCTAGTGGAAGGCTATTAAATAGTACTTTGTAAAATAGCGCTTTCTGTCGCAATATTCCTATCTATTTTTTTAAATAATCCCTGTAAGACTTTTCCAGGACCAACTTCTGTAACAGAAGTTAATCCATCTTTGATCATTTGCTGCATAGTTTGTGTCCACATTACTGATGCAGTAAGTTGTTTTTTTAAGTTCTCTTTAATCTTGTCAGGATCTGTAATTGCTGATGCAGTTACATTTTGATATATGGGACAACTTCCTTTAGAGAAATTTGTTAAGTCAATGGTTAATTCTAGCTCTGCTCTTGCTGGTTCCATTAAGGGAGAATGAAAAGCTCCACCTACAGGAAGCTTAAGAGCTCTTTTTGCACCTGATTTGATTAATTTTTGACATGCAATATCAATACCTTCATTACTGCCAGATATTACTAATTGTCCTGGGCAATTGTAGTTTGCAGGTACTACAACTTCATTAATGTTTTCACATATTTCTTCTACAACAGTATTTTCTAATCCTAATACAGCAGCCATTGTAGAAGGGTTAATTTCACAGGCTTTTTGCATTGCTATAGCTCGTTTAGAGACTAAGTTTAATCCATCTTCAAAAGATAAATAGCCTGCAGCAACAAGAGCAGAAAACTCACCAAGTGAGTGTCCTGCAACCATTTTGGGTTGAAAAGAAGCTTCTAATACTTTTGCTAAAATGACAGAGTGAAGAAAGATAGCAGGTTGCGTGACTTGAGTTTGTTTTAATGCTTCAGAATCTTCGCCAAACATAATATCAGTAATTGAAAATCCTAGAATTTCATTTGCTTTTTTAAACATTGAACTTGCTTCTGATGATGCTTTATAAAGTTCTTGACCCATTCCAGGAAACTGGGCTCCTTGCCCAGGAAATACATATGCTTTCATATAAATTAATATTTTTAGCTATATTTTTGTTCTAATTATCATTCATACTTTTTTAATTGGCTGCAAATATACCATATATTTGCCATATGAATGTATTAATTGTTGCAGCTACAAGTGCTGAAATTAGTTCTGAAGCGATACGTGATTTTCCTATATTAATTACTGGTGTTGGTATGCTTAATACTGCAATAAAACTAACAAAAGCATTGCATAAAAAGAAATATGATTTAGTCATAAATATGGGTGTGGCTGGTTCTTTTTCATCTCAAATAAAAATAGGTGATGTTGTTGAGGTTATTGAGGATTCTTTTTCTGAAATTGGTTTTGAAGATGGAGAAGATTTTTCAGAATTTACGGATTTTAATGTTAAAGCTAAATTTATAGTTACTGCAAGAACTAGCTTGAGAAAGGTAAATGCGATTACTGTTAATACAGTGCATGGTAATCAAAATTCAATAGATAATATAATACAGAGACTAAAACCTGACATTGAAAGTATGGAAGGAGCTGCAATATTTCAAGTTTGTGAAGAAATGAAAGTTGCATGCATACAGATAAGATCCATTTCTAATAAAGTCACAAAAAGAAATAAAGATAATTGGCAATTAGATTTAGCAATTAGAAATTTGAATATAGAGATAGAAAATATAGTTCGTAGTTTATGAAATTAAGATTAGGATTGTCACCCTGTCCAAATGACACATTTATTTTTGATGCTTTGCTTAATGGAAAGATAGATACAGAAGGATTAGAGATTGAGGCTTGTTTTGCAGATGTGGAGCAGTTAAATAAATGGGCTTTCAAGGGCAAGCTAGATGTCACAAAACTGTCATTTAATGCATTTACTCATTGTATTTCTGATTATATATTATTAGATAGCGGTTCTGCCCTTGGTAAAAATTGCGGCCCACTTTTAATAAAAAAACCGGAAATAATTCTTTCAGAAGATTCTAAGCTTGCAATTCCAGGAAAACATACTACAGCAAATATGCTATTAGAACTTGCATTTCCAAACTATCAAAATAAGATAGAAACATGTTTTTCTAATATTGAGACAGATATTCTTCAAGGAAAAGTTGATGCCGGTGTAATTATTCATGAAAACAGATTTACTTATATGAATAAAGGTTTAGAAAAAGTAGCTGATTTAGGTGATTTATGGGAAAATGAAACAGGCTTACCTATCCCTCTTGGAGGAATTGTTATTAAGAGATATTTTACTACTGAAATTCATAAGATGTTTGAAAGAGTAGTGCGAAAATCAATAGAATATGCTTTTGCAAATAAAACATCTTCATTAGATTTTGTTCGCTTGCATGCTCAAGAAATGGAAAGAGAAATAATTGAATCTCATATTAATTTATATGTAAATGAGCACTCTATTTCTTTAGGAGATAAAGGAAGGAAAGCTGTCAAATTATTCTTTCAAAAAGCTGGAAATAATACTGAAACTATTTTCGTTTGATTTTCCATTCGCTTATTTTCTTAAATTTGCGGGATGAAAATTTTAATACTTTTATTTAGTTTATTTCCTTTATCTTTTTTTGGGCAAATTCTATATAACCCTCAAGTTTTGTATGATAATCCAGGTGGACTTTTTGATGAAGATTCTCTTAGAACAATTAATTTGAATTTTTATAATCCAAATTATCATTCATATTTAGTTAATTCATGGTATTACTCTCCATCTGAGCGAATACCTGCTATTTTAACATTCAATGGTGCTATTTATGATAGTGTTGGGGTGCGTTATAAAGGGAATTCTACATTTTGTTTGCCAAATGATGAGCAAAATCTTAAAGTTCCATATAATATTGATATGAATTATTTTATTGATGATCAGCAGTTATTAGATTATAATAAAATGAAGCTTGCAAATGCTTGGATGGATCCTACTTTTGTAAAACAAATTGTTGCTAGTAATATTTATCAAAAATATTTACCAACGGGAGAGTCTAATTTAGTTAAATTAAATGTCCAAGGAGATTATGTAGGTCTTTATATTAATGATGAATCAATTAACAAACAATTTCTAAAAAAACATTTTAACGAGAAATCAGGTCCTTTGTTTAAGTGTGATAATATTGATAGATTTTGTGATACACTTAATGCTCCTTCTGCAATGCCTCCTAATTTATATTATATGGGTGACGATACAACATTGTATTATGATAGTTATGATATGAAATCTGATCAAGGATGGGAAGAATTAGTTAATTTAATAAAAGTTATTGATTTAGATTTTCAAAATATAGATAGTGTTTTAAATGTAGATAGAACACTTTGGGCTTTTGCTGTGAATCAAGTAATTCAGAATTTAGATTGTTATAATACCTATTATATACATAATTATTATTTATACCAAACTAAAGATGGTTTATTTCAAATGATTCCATGGGATCTTGACAATAGTTTTGTAGGAGCAATATTAGGAAGCTTTCCTTGGTGGTCTAATCCAGGTCCTTATGAGTATGATCCTTATTCAATGGGTGAAGACCATAATAATAATGGATTTCTTGATATATGGGAAGAACGACCGTTGGTTTATAAATTACTGAATGACTCACACTATAGGAAAATATATACTGCACATTTACGTACAATTATTGAAGAGTCCTTAGATACAGCTATGATACGGCAAAACATTAATAACCTACAGACACTAGCTTATAATGCAGCTGCCCAAGATAATAACAAAGTATTTTCAATGGGTCAATATTATGATAATGTAGACAGTGAAATTTGGACATGGTGGGGTTTTGGTGGGATATTGAGCACTGTTAATGAAAGAAAACAGTTTTTGCTTAATCATCCAGAGATTTCTTTAACAGCTCCAACTATTGATAATGTAATGACAACAAATAACTTAGTAACTGCAGAAGTATTTAATGCAAATTCTGTAGAATTAATGGCTACAACAAGTCAATATAACTCTAAGTTTCATTCTTTCTCAATGTATGATGATGGTACAAATGGAGATCTTACTGCTAATGATGGTATTTATTCAGCTGTTCTTCCATTTCAGTCCTTAGGACTTCCAGTGAAGTTTTATATTCGATCAGAGAATAATGATGCTATTAAACTGAATCCAAGAAGAGCAGAATATGAATTTTATATTTATTCTCCTGTCAGCTCCATACTAGATGTTGTGTCAAATTCAACTAAACAACTAATTTTTATAAAAGATGCTCTTGGTAGAGTAATTAAGCCTGTAATGAATACACCTCTTTTTTATATATATGATGATGGTAGTGTTGAGAAAAAAATCATTTTGGAGTAATTTCAGAATAGAGTTATTATATTTGTGCATAATAAAATATTTACAATGAAAAAAATAATTAAAATAGACATATTAAAATTTTTATCCTTCTTAGCCTTATCTTTTGTGTTTATTTCTTGCGAAAAGGAAGAGCATAATCACACTTATACTGATCATATTGTTAGTAATGATGGACAGCTAGCAAGAAAAGCATATACTGAAAAAGGATATTTAGAGATAGAAGTAGCCCCTATTATAAAATCATCTTGTTATTTTTCTGAATGGGATAAGGAAATTATGACACCAGTATCTGGTCTTTTTGAATACTATGATTTAGATGAGAATTGGGTAGCCTCAATTGATTTTGGAGACGGGAGCTGTGATCAATGGGCAACTAAAACTTGGGATATAGCATTATTCCCTGAGCATCCAAGTGGTACCGAAGATTTCTCAGTATTTAGTTACGGCAAGAAAAAAAATTAAGTGAGCTTTTAATTAGAACAGATTTTTTCGATTTGTTTTTTTAGTATTTTACCGTTTAGCCAAGCGTTACTAATATGAGCATCATATTTTTTATAGAAATCTATTGCTGCAGTATTCCAATCTAATACTTGCCAACACATTCCATTAACATTTAATTCTTTGCATATATTGATTGTTGCTTCAAATAGTTTTGATCCAACACCCAATCTTCTATATTCTTCTTTTATTACAAAATCTTCTAAAAATAAAAACTTCCCCTTCCATGTTGAATATCGGATCCAGTAAAAGGATAATCCAATAATTTGATCGTTATTTTCTGCAACTAAAAAATAATACAAAGGGTGATTTTCAAAACCATCTTTTTCTAATATTTCTAGTGTAATAGTCACCTCTTCAAGAGCGCCTTCATAATCAGCCAATTCTTTTATTAAATCTAACACAAAAGGTAAATCTTTTTTTACTCCTTTTCTAATTATTATTTCCATATTGCGAATATATAAAATCTGTAACAGTGCTTTATTATTTTAACTTTAATGGCTCTATTCTGAACTTTTATAAATTGATGCTTTTATTAGCTTTTAAAAGTTTTATTTTTGTCAAATGAAATTATTATTTTTTATTTTCTTTCTTTTTTTGTTAGATTTATACTTCTATTTAGGAACATTGTCAACAGTTTGGAAGCTGTTAGATAGTAGATTTCTTTATAAGTTATTTTACTGGGTGATCTGTTTGTTAATTTATTTAGGAATTATTTATATATCACTTAATTATAATAAGAATAACAATCCATCTAGTAGTTTTAATAACAGCATTATTTATTCTAGTTTATTTTTTATATTATTTATCTCGAAATTAATAGGTTCTATACCATTATTAGTTGATGATCTTATACGAATCTTCAGGTATATTTTTAGTTTTTTTACTGGTAATTCAGGTGGATATGATATTACTCGTTTAGATTTCTTGAAAAAAACAGCTCTTATTTTATCGGGGACCTTATTTTCTACACTAATTATGGGAATGAGATGGGGTAGATATCATTTTAAGAAGAATAAGCAAGAAATATTTATATCTAATTGGCCTCAATCTAACGATGGATATAAGATTGTTCACATTTCAGACCTGCATTTAGGAAGTTTTAATAATGTGGAGAAATTAGAAGAGGTTGTAGATATGATTAATGATGAGAAAGCTGATATGGTAGTATTTACTGGTGATTTGGTTAACAATTATTATCATGAGGCAATTCCTTATATTGAAACTTTAAAACGAATCAAAGCAAAGGATGGGAAATTTTCTATTTTAGGAAATCATGATTATTGTGATTATGTAATGTTAGAAAGAGATTCTAAGGAATGGAAGAGTAACTTTAAGGAGTTATTAAAGTTGCAAAAGGAATCTGGCTTTGATTTGTTATTGAATGACTCTAGAAAGCTTCTTATTGGTAAAGATGCGTTTAATCTTGTAGGCGTAGAAAATTGGGGTTCTGGTAATTTTAATAAAGATGGAAATTTAGAGAAGGCAATGAGTAATATAGATGCAAATAACCCAACAATTTTACTCTCACATGATCCTTCCCATTGGCGTGAAGTAGTCTTAAAAAGTAGTTATAAGATTGACCTTCAGTTGTCTGGACATACTCATGGTATGCAATTTGGATTTGAAATTCCTGGATTTAAATGGAGCCCAGCTCAATATAGATATAAAGAGTGGGCTGGTTTATACAATAAGGGTGAGAGTCAGATATATGTTAATAGGGGGCTAGGTCATCTTGGTTATGCTGGGAGGGTAGGTATTGTTCCAGATATATCTATATTAACTATTAAACGGAAGACCTAGTTTGTTAAAAGTATTTACTGATATTGATAGCGTAAAAGAGGCTTGGTGTAAAATTAAGCTGCCTAATATTTTAGATATTAATTTTTTGGAAATCTACTGTAAGGAGCACCCTAAACTAACACACTTGTTAATTATGGATAATAATATGAGATTATATGCTCATATTTTTAAGCTAAAATTCAATAAGACAAAGGGGTATCTTAAGAATAATTCAGTTTTTAATATTGTTTTAAGCTTTATCAAATTTGATGTGCTGTATCTTACTAATTCTTTTATTACGAATATTCCTTCTTTTATAAGTGATAAATTGATTAGTCTTAATATACTGCTTGATTCTATTAAAGATAATTATTCTATTATAGTTATACCAGATTTCTTATTTAAGCATCTGAGAATTGAAAAAGATAATTACGTTAAGATAGAAGTTGAAGAAGAGATGATCTTAGATATAAGATCTGAATGGACTGAGTTGACAGATTATGTGTTAGATTTAAAAACAAAATATCGAAATAAGGTAAAGAGAATTATTAAGAAAACTAGTGTTTTAGAGATTAGAGATCTAAAATCAGATGATTTAAATAAGTATATTTTTGAAATGAAGTTTCTTTTTTCTCAGGTAGTAGAAGAATCTCGATTTAGAGGCCCAGATTTTGATACAAGTTCTTTTGCTTCTTTCGTTGAAAAAGGTTTTATGAGAGTTGAGGGTTATTTTCTTAATGAAGAGTTGGTAGGATTTTCATCCTACATAGAAAATAAGCAAATTCTCTACTCTTATTTTACAGGCTTTAATAAGAATATAAATAAGTCAATTCCTATATATGGAAGAATTTTAATCGAAAATATAAAGCATGCAATTAATCTTAAAAAAGATCGCTTAGTACTTGGACGTACCGCAAATGAGTATAAAAGTAATTTTGGGGCTTCTCCAGTTAGATCATATGTATACTTAAGAATTAGAAATAGATTTGCTCGTATTCTTCTTAGGCCTATCTATACCAATCTTAGAATTAATAAATGGGAGAAAAGGAATCCGTTTAAGGCTAAAAACCTGCTTGTATAGTAAACTTCTTAGTTCTTATTTTGGATGCTCTCTACTAGCGTATTAAAATCAGGGAATTTCCAAATAAATCCTGACGTTTTTAATTTATCTACACAGATAGATTGATTAGTATTTATGATTTTACTTCTTTCACCTAAGAATAGCTTAACTACATTAAAAGGTATTTTGATAATTAAAGCATACGGGAATAATTTTTCTTTTATTGTTGTAAAAAATGCGTCTTGATTGATAGGTTTCTTGGCTGCTAAATTGTATGGTCCATTATACTTTTTATTTGTTATAGCTTCATTAATAAAATGTGCAGCATCATCAAGATGTATCCAACTTATTTTCTTTTTTCGTGAACCAATTAGAATCCCAAGTCCTAATTTCATACTAAGAAGATTATATTTTAAAAAGTCTGCATTTTTATCTATTAATAATGATATCCTCATTTGAACAACTCTGCTTCCAACTTTTTTAAACTGTTCTGCGGAATTCTCCCAATCTAATGCCATTCTAGCTATCCAATCCTTGCCAGCTTTTTCATTTTCACTGATTACTCCTGTTGAGTTTAGGCCATATATGCCTATGGCAGAAGCTGAGATAAAAGTTTTAGGCGAAATTTTTAATTCTTTACATTTATTAAATAATAAGTTTGATGCATTAATTCTGCTTTCATACATTAGTTGCTTATTTTCTTTTGTCCAGCGTTTTATTACAGGATATCCCGCTAAGTGAATAATATGTTTGCAGTTTTCTAAGGCTCGCTCATCAATCTCATTTTTTGATGGATTCCAGAAATAGATATCTCTATTGTTAATACTTTTTGGATTACTAGTTAAGCCGATAATATGATAATTATCTTTTAATAATTGTACGCATCTCTGTGCTAATAACCCATTATATCCAGTAATAATAATACGTTCTTTTATTTCTTTCATAGCTGTATTTGAACTGCAAAAATAGCTCTCTAATTTAATATATTTAGATGTTTTTTTAATTTCTTAAACAAATTATTAGTTAGGTTTGCTTTATGAATTTGTTTCGAATAGTTTTTTTCTTTTTTTTAATAATTACTTTGGCTTGTCAAAAAGCTGTAGAAATTGATTTGAATTCTGTAAATAATCAACTGGTTGTAGAGGGGTACATACAGCAAGGTTATCCAGCATATGTTTTTCTTACTAAGTCTCAGAGTTATTTTAATCCAGTTGACTCAAATACGTTAAATAATATTTCTGTAGATAATGCTAAAGTTTTTATTGAACGAGATGATGGTGTTTCACATCAATTAACGTATATTGATACAGAAATACTAGACTCTTTAAACTTATCAGATACTTTAAAGCTTCCATTTAATGCTTTATATGTTGATTTGTCTAATAATGAAAATCAGTTTAGTAAGATTGGGTATAAATATAAATTAAGAATAGAATGGAATGGCCAGATTATTTCAGCTGTTACGTCTATACCTCCACAATATCCAATAGATAGTGTTTGGGTTAAAAGGAAGGACGATACTTTAGAGGGTGATTATAAATGTTATATATGGGCAAGAATTAATGATCCTGATACCATAGGTAATTCTGCAGTCATACATTTTAAAAGAGATATAGGATGGAGGCCAATGGATCCTTTATTCATTCCATGTGCAATATCTGCTCGAACAGATAACTTAGTAAATGGAGAACATTTTGAGGCAATGTTTGCTAGATCAGGTAGATTTAGTGATGAAGATGGATTTCTTCTTCCTTTTTATGCAGATAGGGTGGTTGATGGAGATTTTGTTAGGAAAGATATTGTTCTTCTTAGAATATCCCATGTTGATCAAAGAACATATAAATTTTGGAGAAGTGCTGAACGGATGCAAGATTCAAATGGCAACCCATTTTCAGAGCCGATGAATTTATCAAGTAACATAGATGGAGGACTTGGTATATGGGGTGGTTATGGAGTTAGTTATTATTATATACCTATTGTGCCTGATACAATAATTTATAAGACATATGATAACGTTGATGTATTTGAGATCTTTTAACAGTATTATTTAGTTACTATTTTATTCTCTATTATAATTTTTTATCAACTTTAATTTTCTTTTTTTATAAACAATATCTTATATAAATAATCGTTATTTGCAGTCGTGAAAAACTATATAATTATATTATTTTTTCTTTTACCTTTTTCAAGTGTTTTTGGGCAAGATAAGTATACTATTAGTGGTTACATAACTGATGTAAATAATGGAGAAAGTATTGTTGGAGTAAACATCTATTGTGAGGAGTTAAATCTTGGTGTGACCTCAAATACTTATGGTTTTTATAGTTTAACCCTACCAGAAGGCACATATGATATATCGTATTCCTTTATAGGATATAAAACTGAGAATAAAAACATTAAGTTAAATAGTAGTATGCAATATGATGTTGAATTTCAACTTTCTTCTATAAATATTAATGAGGTAGTTGTTACAGCAGAGAAGAATATTATAGAAAAAACACAAACCTCAATGATTGAAGTTCCTATTGAGCAAATAAAAACAATACCTGCTCTTTTAGGTGAAGTTGATGTTTTAAAAGCAATACAATTATTACCCGGAGTTCAGTCCAGTGAGGGCTCTTCTGGATTTTATGTTAGAGGTGGTGGGCCTGATCAAAACTTAATACTTTTAGATGGTGTTCCCGTGTATAATGCATCACATATAGGAGGTCTGTTTTCAGTATTTAATGCAGATGCCATTAAAACAGTTCGACTTACAAAAGGAGGATTTCCTGCTCGTTTTGGCGGAAGATTATCATCTGTTTTACAAATTGATATGAAAGAAGGCAACTTGAAAGAATTTAAGGGTGATGCAACGCTTGGGATAATATCTTCTAAATTAACTCTTGAAGGACCAATTATTAAAGATAAAACATCTTTTATATTTGCTGCAAGAAGAACTTATGCTGATTTATTTGTAAAGCCATTTATGCCAGAAAGTACGGACCTAACTTTATATTTTTATGATCTTAACGCAAAAATTAATCATAAAATATCTAAGAAAGATAGATTGTATTTAAGTGCTTACATGGGAAATGATGCTTTTGGTGTAGATTATGATGGTAGTAGAGAGGGAGGTAAGGGGGGTGGCTCTTCAGAAGATGGAAATTTGAACTTTGGATTAGGATATGGAAATATTACTTCTACATTAAGATGGAATCATTTATTTTCAGACAAACTCTTTAGTAATACTACTTTAACATATAGTAGATATTCTTTTCATACTGATTTTGGTCTTTTGTCTACTCAATCTACAGCATTAGGAGCTGAAAATACAGAGATTAATTTTGGTTATTTATCTGGTATTGAAGATTTAGGAGGGAGAATAGATTTTGATTATGCTCCAAATCCAAATCATGATATTAAGTTTGGAGTATCCTATACTTATCATAATTTCTTTCCAGGAGAAACTAATCTTAATTTTTCAATTGATTACCCTATACTTGATACTTTGAATCAAGATGTTAATGTGGATACGACGCTTAACTTTTCTGGTAATACAAATGTGCATGAGATGTTTTTTTATCTGGAAGATAATGTAAAAATCACCAATAGATTGAAAGCAAATATTGGCTTGCATATTGGTTATTATTCATTAGCAAATAATACATCAACTATAAATATTGGTTTAATAGACAAGATTAACAATAAAACTAATTATAGTTTTCAGCCTAGAGTATCAGCTAGATATTTGCTAAGTGAAGATTGGTCTGTAAAAGCATCATATGCTAAGATGCAACAAAATATACATTTACTATCTAATTCTTCAGTAGGTTTTCCTAGTGATATTTGGGTTCCAGCGATAGATAGCGTCCCTTCACAAACTTCTGAGCAATGGGCAGCAAATGTTACTACGCAGTTATATAACGGACAATTTGAATTGAGTTTGGAAGCATATTATAAAACTATGAGTAACTTAATTACTTATAAAGCAGGCTATTCTAATTTAGAAAGTGATGAAGCTTGGGAGAATGCTGTGGAAACTGGTGGTGAAGGAGAATCTTATGGGGCTGAGATCTTCTTGCAGAAAAAGAAAGGTAAAACTACTGGATGGATTGGATATACTCTCTCATGGACCAATAGAAGGTTTGATAATATTAATTTTGGAGAATGGTATCCTTATAAATTTGATAGAAGACATGATTTTTCATTAGTTATGTCACATAAGTTTAATAAAAAATGGGATGTTGGTGCTACTTGGGTATATGGTACAGGTAACGCTTTTACTTTTCCGCAAGGTGTTTATTTAGGAATGCCGCCTAATACCCCATTAGATAATGGGATGTTTATGGAGCTTGTAGAATCCTATGGAAATAGAAACTCTACTAGATTACCGGCGTATCATAGATTAGATTTTGGTATTAATAAGCATAGTAAAAAACAAAAATGGGAAAGTACATGGTCTTTAGGAGCGTATAATGTCTATAATAGGAAAAATCCATGGTTTGCATACTTGTCTTATGAAGATAATCAGAGGGTTGCAAAACAGGTTTCCCTATTTCCTATAATTCCTTCAATTTCTTATCGAATACAATTTTAATTATGAAGAATATTATACTACTTATATTGTTGGGCAGTTTTTTAATAATTTCTTGTGATATGGAGACAGTAATTGATTTAGATATCCCCCCGCATGAGCCTGTTTTGGTCTTAAATGGATTCTTAGATACTGATACTAATGCTCGAGTAATTGTTTCCCATTCAGTAGGAGCTTTTTCGAATGAAGTTCCTTCTTTTATTAGTAATGCTGATGTTATGCTTTATAAGGATAATCAGTTTGTAGATTCCTTTTCATTAGATACAACAAACTTAGTCTATGCTAATTATTACAGTGATAATAATACAGGTTTATTGCCAATGTATTATTATACAAGCGGGCATATCCCTGATAAAGATGCGAGTTATAGAGTTGATGTTGAGCATTCAGATTATAACTCAGTATCTTCAAAGACATATATTCCAGGTGATATTAACTTATATAATATTGATGTGGATACAATTTCAAATTCAGAAGATATAGGTTTCACATTTAGTTTTGATGATAACGCTAGTCAAGAAAACTATTATCGATTAAAGCTTTATTCAAGTTGTAAGTCAGACTGGGAGGAATATGAAAAGGGTTATCTTGTGATGATGTCAAATGATCCATCATTTCCATCAGATTTTCCTGAACAAGGATATACGTTTATTGGAGATGAGGTGCTTTTTACCGATGATTTGTTCAATGGACAGTCTAAAACTATTACGCTAGATGTAGCCTTTGAGTATTACGAATTTAAAAACACGGATTGCGATACTATTATTATTGAATTTTCAACTTTTAGTGATGATACTTATAGTTATTATAATTCACTAGGAGATCATTCTGTCAAAGGAGAATTAGGGATTTTTGGAGGTGAGGTTATTCCGGTTTATTCAAATGTTGAGAATGGTTTGGGAGTTCTAATATCAACTAATTCACAGCAGTTTTATTTGAAACCATAATTAAATAGCTGATTAATTCATGCAGGCTATTACTTTATTAATTATATAATTAATCAGATTTTTGTTGCTAGTAAAAAAATCGCAACACAATTGCGTTTATTAAGAAAATTAGATATTTTTGTTAAAAATTAGAGAGTATAAAAATACTTAGTTAATACAGATTAAAGCTGTTTTTTCTGAGACTCACAACTTTTTGATATTTAATTATAGTTTTTATGAAAAAATTTTTTTTGTTATCACTTTTTATCATGAGTTTTATGATATTATATTCTCAAACTAATGGGTTGGTTTTAGATTCTGATGGAAATCCTATTGATAGGGTTGACATATTTCTTGCAGATGAAAATATACTTTATAGGACTAATCAAGCAGGTGAGTTTTATATTCGGCAAGAAATTCCGATCAATAGTTATATGCATATCTCTAAATCTGGATATCATTCAAAGGTATGTAAATATAAGACTAGTAAAGATTTAGAGATAACGCTTGAGAAACTTCATGTAGATTTAGATGAAGTGGGTGTTGCAGAAACTGTTTATAAATTAGGTAGTAGTAAGTTGACAAATATTGAAAAGAAAAGAATAAATGGCTTGTATTATAACTCAATGGTTGAAAGTATTACAGAATTAACAGGAGTAGATATGATATCTTCAGGATTAGGCATTCAAAAAGTTGTTGTTAGAGGATTGTCTGGAATGCGTGTTGTCACTTATTTGAATGGAATGAAGATAAACAATCAGCAGTGGGCAAATGATCATGGAATCGGCTTTACAGATTTAGGTTTAGGTGAAGTAGAATTAATAAAAGGCTCAAGTGCATTGAAATATGGTGGCGAGGCGATTGGAGGATTATTGTATTTTAAAGATCAGCCTTTTAGCTCCATCGAAAAAACAGAGGGATTTGTTTCTACAAAGTTTAATAATAGCAGCTATCTAAGTAGTAACCAATTTGGTCTTAAATGGAATAGGAAGAATCTTTATATTAACCTATATGGTCAATACGCAATATCGTCTGACTATAGACTTCCCAATAATGACTTTCTATTTAATTCAAGATTTAAACAAGATGCAGTTAAATTATCAATAGCACATAGATATAAGAAAATACAGAATATTTTTAGATTTCAATTGCATACTGAGATCACTGGTATCCCTGCGCATATTCACGGTGATCCCGAGCAGGTTGATTTAATTGATGTTACGTCATCTTCATTAGATTTATCTAATGACTATGATGATACAAGACCAACTCAGTTTATCAATAATCAATTATTTATATATGAATCTAATTATATCAATGATAATTTAAAATTTACTTTTCATGCAGGTCATTTTAAAAATAATCTTGTGGAATGGGAAAAATGGACAAAACCAGGATTTGATTTAACTATAAGACATACTCGTTTGAATCCTAATGTTAGGTATCATTTGGATAATTTAGTTTTTAATATTGGATCTTCTTTTGGTGTTTTAGAAAATATTAATGGTGAAGGTGATGATAAATTAGTTCCTGATGCTTCTACTATGAATATAGGGCCATATTTGATATTTGACTATGAAAAGGATAATATTGGTTTTAATGCTGGCTTGCGTTATGATGATAAAAGAATAGCCTCCCAAGATGAGATATTGACTAATGACTATGACACTATATTCACAAATACTAGTTTTTCTTCAGGTGCTTACTACAAATATTCAGATCATATATTTAGAGTGACTTATTCTGGTGCTTTTAGAGCCCCTGATTTAGCTGAATTATTTTCTAATGGAGTTCACCATGGGACTAATAGGTATGAAATAGGAGACCCTGCATTAAATATAGAATATTCTGATCAAATTGATCTTAAATATCAATGGTCTAATAATCATATAGGCATTGTGGCAAATCCATATATTCAGTATATATCAGATTTTATTACTATTAATCCAACAGACTCTTTGATTAGTGGCAATAGAGTCTATAATTATTCTCAGCTTGATAAAGTTAAAATTAGTGGTATTGAAATGAATCTCCATTACCACCCACATCAATTACATGATTTACATATTGAACAATCCTATTCTTTCTTACAAACTATGACCAAGAGTAGTGACTATGGACTAGCACTAACACCAGCTAATAGTGTCAAAACAAAAGTTTTACTTGATCTGAATTCACTAAGTTTTAGTAATATAAGATTAGATCATTTGTCTCTTTATCATACATATAAATTTAAACAAGAAAGTTTTGCTGAATATGAGGAGTTAACACAGGACTATAATGTGATAAGTATACAGCTAGCATTAAAGTTACTAGATAGGTTGAGTGCTGTATTCTCTATTAATAATTTATTGAATGAGGAATATTCTCCTCATATTTCTAGAGTGCGAGGTGTTGCCGGAGGGGTTCCCAATCCAGGAAGGTTTTTAAATGTTAATTTAAAATACGAGTTTTAATAAATACTCTGATGAGCTTTAAATAAGCGAAACACCTTACAGATTAGGTGTCAGTATTAATAATAAACTGTAAAAGAATGAAAAAATTAAATTATTTTTTGGTTGCAACCATATTAGCAGCTGTTTTCACAATGACTTCTTGTAAGAAAGATGATAAAGAGGTTTGTCATGAGTGTCACATTGCATTGCCAGATAAGTCAGAGACAGCATGGGATATTACAAATTCATCTGGAGAAGAAGAATTTTGTGGTGAAGAGTTAGAAGATGCAGAATCATCAAGTTATATTTATACTGTTACAGAAATTTTAGTTTCTGATGATGGTGACACTCTTTTTCCTGGTGAATATGGTCCTGGAAGTGCTAATTCGCAATATGAAATTCATTGTGAGGAACATGGAGAGCATGACGGTCATGACCATAAATAATTAGATACTTATTATCTAAACAGTATGAAAACCCACTAATATTAGTGGGTTTTTTTAATTTTGAAATACTTTTTTTATTTAAACTTTTTAATTTTGTTTCGCAAAAGAAATATAATAAGTTGTGCTCTTAAATCGGTAAACATGAAATATTTTTTCTTAGTTTTCTTAACTATTATGTTATATTCATGTTCAAATCCTCTCGAAAATGTTTACAATCAAGATCATGTGGCAAAAGATTTGCTTGCGCTTAAAGAAATAATTTCTTCAGATGAGTTTACTGAATTAGAGGAGTACATAGGATTGAGTTTATCTATAGGTGTAGATATTCAAGGTAAAACATATAATGAATTGCTTAATGACATAAAAAAATCAAAAATTATTGAAAGAAAGAGTGTAAATAATTTTTCAAAGCATAATCTACGTGAGCTAATAAATCAACGCTTAGAAGAAGACATGTGTGACCAGTTAACGCAAGAAATAAATAAAAAAGCGATAAATAAACATGATCAGCAAACACATGAAAATATAGAGTGGGATGCTGATAACTATTCAATTGATTATTAAATAAATTACGTTCTCAAAAATCTCTATTTTTGGTAATAAAATAATATAAAATTTCAAAGTTAATATAACTTCTACTTTGTACAACATGTTTCATTTTTACATTTGCAAAATTGTAAATTGTAAAAATGAAGAACAACGATTGAAATACTTGGAATGTAAATAAAGTTCTTAGGTAAAAGCATTATGTTTATTGAGTGATTTGCTATTGTAAAGAGTAATATAATCCAAGAAATCCAAAAAGCACTTTTTAACCACTTAATATTTAGGTTTTTATTTATAAAGAAGATGGCAAGAAATGAAATAATTAGAAACAAATAATCGATCATTAACCACCATGCAGGAGCTTCAGAACAGCAAGTAGCTGTGCATGCCTTTGCAATAAATACAAAAGGAGTAGCAATGCAATGAATCGTACATAACGTGCTTGCAATAATACCGATACTATCATAGGGTAATATGAGTTTTTGCATCTTCTTAATTTAAAATAATTGCAAGTATAGGTTTTTTTATAACAAACGCAATTTAGTTGCGGTTTTTTTTTATGTTTGCTTAATATGAAAGAAAAAAATAATAATGCTATAGATGCTCAATCTATTTTGTCTAAAAATGGAATAAGTAGAACCCAATTTAGGACAGAATTATTAAACTTTTTTTATTCTTCAAACAAATCATTATCAGTTGATGATATTTTAAAGTATTTTGATAATTCAATTAATAGGGTTACTGTTTATAGGTCTTTAGAAAGTTTTGAGAGCAAAGGATTAATTCATAGAGTTCCTGATTATAACAATCTAAAAAGATATTCACTATGTAGAGAGAATGAATGTAGTTCTACTTTACATAATCATAATCATGGGCATTTTATTTGTTATTCTTGTAATCAAACTTTCTGCTTGGAAGAAATAAAATCTCCAGATATTACACGCCTAAAAGGATTTTATATTCAAGAACTCAAATTAACTGTTGAAGGATATTGTAAAGATTGTTATATAAATTAATATCAAATAATTTTAAATGATTCAGCTTATAAACATAGAAAAGAAATTTAAGGATAAAGTTGCGCTAGATAATCTTTCACTTGAAGTAAGGGGAGGGGAGATATATGGTTTGTTAGGAGCAAATGGGGCAGGAAAATCGACGACTCTTAATTTGCTTCTAGGTTTTTTGACTCCTGATAGAGGTGAGATTAATATGATAGATGTTAATGATAATTCAATAATTCAAAAAGATGGCATTGGATATATCCCTGAAAATGTTAATCTTTATCCTTATTTAACTGGAGTTGAGAACTTAGATTATTTTTCAAAACTTGCGGGTTTGAAATTCAACACAGAAAAGTTAGGTGAATTCCTTTTTGAATGTGGTTTAGAAAAAGAAGCTTTTAATAAACCTATATCCGAATATTCAAAAGGAATGAGACAGAAAGTTGGAATTGCAATAGCGTATGCTAAAAATGCAAAAATATACCTTCTCGATGAGCCTGCAAGTGGTTTAGATCCATTGTCTAGTAATGAATTGTCTAAATTGTTAAAGAAAATGAGTGACAGAGGAGCCACAATTCTTATGGCTTCTCATGATATATTTAGAGTTCGCGAAACTTGCCACAAGATTGGAATATTAAAAAAGGGATCTTTAGTTAAGGAGATGTATTCCAAAGATATTAGCTCTAGAGAATTAGAAAGTCTTTATCTTGATTATATGAAAAATTAAATGCGTATAATTTTTTACAATGAATGGAGGGGTTTTTTGAGAAATAAGCTATTTCTTTTTTTTATTTCTTTTTTTATAATATTATTATTTCTAGTTACATTTTTTGGTATTATTCAAAATAATAAACAGATTAAAAGTCAAAAAGATGCACATGATCATATAAGAGCTCAGTGGGATGAAATGGATCCTTCAAATCCACATAGCGCTGCTCATTTTGGCACTTATGCTTTTAAACCAAATTCAATACTTAATAGTTTAGATGAGGGTGTTAATGCGGTAACTGGACTTGTGTTACGTTTAGAAGGTCATAAACAGAATGAGGTTGCATTTTCAGAGGCTTCACAATCTTTAACTGTTTCAAAGTTTGGTAAGTTTAAAGTATCTCTTTTGTTTCAATTTATCATTCCTCTTTTTTTAATATTTCTTGCATTTAATATTTATACTTCTGAGGTGTCAAGTGGTAGGTTAAAGCTGTTATTAATACAGGGCAATAGTTTGCAAAAAATAGTTTTCGCCAAAATATTTAGTTTGTTATCCTTAGCAACTATATTATTACTCTTTACTATAATCGTACAGTTTTTATTTAATTTTAGTAATATAAAATTAGATCAGATTATAAGATTAATTGTATTTTTCTGTAGTTATTTTATATATTATTTTATTGTTATTTCATTTACAGTATTCTTATCTCTAATTTTTAAGAAAAGTACTGCTGCATTATCTTTAACGATTATTACTTGGCTACTTTGGACAATTTTCTTGCCAAAAGCAATAGGTAATTTTATTGAGACCCTAACACCCCTTTCTACAAGAATTGAATTAGCTGATAAAATGAAAGAAGATAGATCTAAAGGTATAGATGGTCATAATCCTTTTGATGACAGAAAAAAAGATTTAGAGAAAGAGGTTTTAGCTCGATACGAGGTTGATAGTATATCAAATTTGCCTATTAATTTTACTGGAATTTTAATGCAAGCTGATGAAGAATATGGTAATAAAGTTTGGGATAAGCATTATGGTGAATTATATGAAAATCTAGAAATTCAAAAAAGAAACTACCAATTAAGTGGTTTTATTAATCCATTCGCATCATTACAAAGTTTAAGTATGGCATCTTCTGGAACTGATTTACTTCATCACCTAGATTTCTTAAATTCAGCTGAAGTGTATAGAAGATATTTTATTAAAACTTTAAATGATGAATATGCTTTTGGTGGATCTAAGACCGGAGAACGTGGATGGAAAGCTAGTAATGATTTTTTTAGATCGATAAAAGATTTCAGTTATAAAGAAGCAAATTTTCTATCTATTTTATCTAACTATATAATTGATATTTTCAGTCTTCTTTTTTGGATTGTGAGTTTAGTTTTCGCTATTAATGTTTTCTCACGTAAAGAATTAATAAAATGAATTTAAGTATTTTTTTATTTGAGTTTAAGCATTTTGTAAGAAATAAAGCAAAACTTTTTTCGTATATCTGTTTTATGATGTTATGTGTTTTTTCTATTTATAATGGATTCGAAATAATGGATAAACAACTAAATACAATTGCTGAAATTAAAGCTAAGCAAGAGCTAGAATATATTAAAGTCATTGAATGGTTAGAAAATAAACAAGGTCCAGAAGATAAGCCCTGGATTAATATTGAAGATCCATATTGGTTAATTAGATCTACCCCTTCATATGTAGTTAAGAATCCATCTGCACTATTTCCTCTAGCTATAGGTCAATCCGAACAATTTGGGTTTTATAAAAAAGTCACTAGATGGAGCTCCACCTATGATTCAGATATGGTTGAGGAAATTTCAAATTATGAGAGGTTGATTAATGGTAATATTGATTTTTCTTTTCTTATCATTTTTTTACTACCTATTCTTTTGATTATTCTTACTTATAATATTAATGGGCTAGAAAAGGATTTAAATTTCAATAAATTAATTTCTATACAAAATAATAAAATAAATTATTGGATATGTAATAGGCTGTTATTTTATCTTTTACTTTTAATATTGTCAGTTGATATATTAATTTTAGGTGTCGGATTATTTAATAATAAATTCTATATTATACAATCACTTTTAAAAATAATTTTAATTTCTAATTTATATATTATCTCATTCTCAATAGTGTTTTATTTTATTAATAAAAATGCTAGAAGCAGTAGTTCTGTTGCATTTAAAATGATTAGTATTTGGTTGGTGCTTTGTGTTATTATACCAGGTTCTGTTCATCAATATGTAAGTTTTAAATACCCTGTAAATTATATGACTGATTTTTTAGACGTAAATAGAAAACAAACATATGAAGTGTTTAAGTTAGATAATATTGACTTATATGATATTTTAATGGAAATACATCCTGAATTAGTTCAAACAAAAAAAGCTCAAGAACAAAGCTTAGATAATCAGCTAGTAAGAAGAAGTATAAGTACTATTATTAATCAAATGAATATTGATGCTGCAAACGAAATAGAAATTCAGAATGAAGAGAAAAATAATCTCATTAAGCTTAGCTATTTCTTCAATCCTGTTTCGTACGTACAAAATCTTTGGAATGCATGTACCAATACTGATTATCATTCATACAGAAATTTTCGTTTAGATATTGAAGAATCGATTATTAATAGAAATAAATTAATCATAATCGAATTGTGGGAAAATAATAAAGTTGACAAACCAACTTATCAAACATATTTAGAAGTATTAAATCATTTATAAAAAAAAATTATGAAAAAGTTATTATCACTGACAATCATTTTTATAGTATTTATTGGCTGTAATTCTGATACGCAAAATGTTAAATTAAATCCAGGAGTAGATTTTGAAGAAATCAATAGTGTAAAAAAGAAGGGTTTCAAATTTGATAAAAAAAACAACTATTCTACTAACAAAGAATCTACATCAAAAAAGACTAACTTACATAAAGGATGTGAAGCGCCTTGTTGCGCAGATGGAGGAAGAGAATAAGATAATAAATAATGAAATATTTAATATATGATGATGAATGTAATTTCTGTTGTAAAGTTGTAATGATTTTAACTCCATTAGTTGACAAATCAGTTATCAAATATATTTCTTTAAGATCCCAAAAAGCAAAGGAGTTAATAGATTTGTATGATTTAAAGAATATTAATTCTGTAATTTATTTTGATGGTGAGGATAAGATTTATATAAAGGCAATTGCAGTTCTAAAGGTCTTTAATCTGATGAATTTTCCATATAAGTTACTTTATTTATTTAATATTTTACCTAAATCATTTTTAAACTTTGTATATGATTTTATTGCGAGAAATAGAATGAGATTAAAATAGTGTAGAAGTTTTTAAAAATAAATCAGCTTAATCAGATATATTTTTTTTAAGTTTAATAAATCGTTTATTTTTTTGTAGCTTTTAGAGTGAATACATAAGGCGTACTATTCTTTTTTCGTGTCTCTAAAACATATTTTTCTTTTTTCTTCTTTATCATCCCATCCAATAAGAATGGACTATAATCAAACTCTTCAAAATGTGTTAGTTTTAATCCGTTAGATTCTAATGCAGAAAATATATTTGTTAGTGAATGGTTCCACCAACAAGTTTTTGTCAATAATTCTGTTCCGCCATCTGTGTAAGTTCCCTTTGTAATTTCAATATCTGGATTGCAATTATAAAAATAATCATATCCATTGTTTCTTATCAGCTCTAAGAAAGGGTGGAACTCAGTTAATAGAAAAAGACCTCCTTTTTTTAGATGAGTAGAAATAGTATT
>CEVW01014811.1_pt1 | contig 28499 bp, 28 predicted proteins | sample 427061 | NCBI WGS metagenome assembly CEVW01 (sample SAMEA2623774, study PRJEB7988) | marine metagenome | biome: marine biome (ENVO:00000447); feature: surface water layer (ENVO:00002042); material: "saline water (ENVO:00002010), including plankton (ENVO:xxxxxxxx)" | depth 5 m
CCTCGTAACTGGGGGCCGTGACCGATGGAACCGTCACATTCATGTAGGTAGCATCAACGGTCTTTGCTGCTTCGATGTGAGTTTCAACTCCAGATGCCAGATTCCTGACGGTTCCATTGCCAACGTATTCACACATGGGGAGGTAATTCACCCTCCCGGTAGGCAGGAACTGCTGGTTCATAACCTGATCGAAGTACGTAACCACCTCAGTACCGGACGCAAGTTCGTACAGCCCGGCGTTCAAACCAACCAAATCCTTCTGGTTCGTTCCCAAAGCTCGCGAATTCACACCATAAAACGAAGACGGCTGGTGTAGCCGCACGAACGGGTATGAGTCATTCCAGTGACCACCAGGGCGACCGTGACGGTCAACAATGGTGACCGTAGCTTCGGTTTCATTCATGAGCACATCAGTAAATGCCATGCCCATCGCGCCGGCCCCTACAACCAGATAGTCGCTAACGCCGTTCATACCCATGAGAACTAACCCTGAATGTCAGGACCAGCGGCCTCTATCTCAAACTTCACCATGCATCTCTGATCTTCGGTCATTGCTCTGCGGTAATCGTCCCAATCGGGGTGCTCCCCACTCAGCGTCCGGTAATAGTTGATCAGAAGGTCCATTGCGTCGGGCAGACTCACTATGTCTGCTCGACACTGCAACTGCACCCATCGACCAAGCCACTTGTCGGGAAACACACATAACCAAGACACGGGGTCTCTACGAAGATTCCAGGTCTTAATTGCTGTCTCTCGGGTACTCATAATGATCTCGTTATCAACCACAGCGAGAGTCACAGGGGACATTTGAGGGGAACCGTCTCGGCGTCGAGTCGCCAAAACGGCTCGGGAATTATCGCGGACGTAGTCCAAACCTTTTTCGATTTCCATACGATCATCCTGACACGTAAAGCAGTATTCAACTAAGTCTGATTCTCGCAGACTGCTCTAGGGTGAGTTAATGGCCCAGACTCACAAGATCGACAGCGGTCGTGGCTGGGTTGTGGCATTTGGTGGATGTCTCATCAATACATGGACCTTCGGTGTCTTTTACGCGTTCGCTACGGCGTTAGAACAAATGGTCGAAGAGTTCAACGCCAGTCTCTCGGGCATCGCTGCGTTCTTTGCGGTCACAACATTCCTGTTCTTTGCCACCGGGATAGTTGCTGGACCATTAGCTGACCGTTTTGGTGCAAGACGACTAATTACGGTGGGAGCGGTGCTGATGGGTGGGGGTCTGTGGCTCACCGCCCAAGTCGATTCTCTGTTCGCAGGAATCTTGATCTACGGACTCGGGGTCGGACTGGGTATCGGCTCATATTTAGTACCCCTGAGCGTCGCGACGGGCGCCTGGTTCGAAAAGCATCGAACCCTTGCCCTGGGTATCAACACCGTTGGTATTGGACTCGGAACTTTGATCCTGGTCCCGGTAGCAGAGTGGCTTATCCGCACCGCCGGGTGGCGTAACGCGTTTGAACTCATGGGAATTGGGAGCGCAATCGTTTATTTGCTAGTTGCCGTCACCTCCTTTAGACCTCCAACTCCACCAGCCCCCTTATCGGTCAGCATTTCCGCAGCACGTAAAGCTCTCCAAAGATCACAATTTTGGCGCCTATACGTCGCTGGCTTCCTCATGTCAGTTGCCCTATTCATCCCCTTTGTCTTTCTAGTGCAATACGCCAAGGAGCAAGGCATCCCATCCAGCACCGCTGCGTTCCTCATCACCTCACTAGGGCTCGGCAGCGTGCTTGGCCGCCTCGGCCTAGGCGTTTTGGGTATGCGATTAGGTGTTCTACCGCTCATCATTATGTGCTTCGCCATTCAGCCCATCGCCTATGTGGTCTGGTTAATCGCCGGAGCGAACTATCCGCTGCTACTTCTATTCGCGGCTTTGCTGGGTGTGGGATACGGCGGATTCGTTGCGTTGAGCCCGGTCGCAATGGCAGGAATTTTCGGTCTGGAAGGGTTAGGCGGTGTCCTGGGAATCCAATACACGTCAGCTGGAGTAGGTGCTCTTATTGGTCCCATTGCGGCCGGTGCAATTATCGACGCAACTGGTTCTTACACAGTCGCAATCGTTGGCGCGATATTTGTTTCTTTCGCTGCGGTATTTTCGGTGATGCCGATGTGGCGTCTAGGCAGTGGGACACCCCCGCCACCTCCAGCCCTTCAGACTCGTTCCTATTTGAGCGAACCCACGGTGTGGCTGGTGTCCCCTAGCTCTCGTTAGGGAAGCTGCGTCAGAGCGTACACTTCGTACGTGACACCGCCCCCAGGGTGCAGTTGCCCAATGCCAACTCCTTGAACATTGTTCAACCACTCGTATTTCTCATCCCCAGTCTCAAATTGAGGCGCTGACCGTGCTACACCAGCAGAAGTTTCTCCGATGCCTTTGTACTGCATCAAGATCACTGCGTTGTCGTCGGTAACCAAGGTGAGACGCACGTCCAGCTGAATGTTTCGATCGGCGCGTGCGGTCACCCAGTCGCCACCTGGCGAAACAACGGTGCCATTGAGGCGTTCACCGGTGAAGGTCCCACCTGCGACCTCTGCGATGATTCTTGTTCCGTGTGGCCCTCCTTTGATGATTTGGGCCCCCTCAGCGACCTGAAGGTCGAGGGTGAAGAGGTGTTCGACGTCGAGTTGTTCAAGTGCCATTTCTTTAGCCTTCCACATTTGGTGCTATGTCAACCCAAATTAAAGAAGTCGATCAATTCGGGGGGCATTTCGTCGATATCTATTTCGAAAAGCTCCAAGAGGACACCATCAGGAGCGGAGCACATCAAATATCGCCAGTTACCGAATTCTCTAATATCGGATCGAAATTCCACGCCATTGGCAACCATGCGGTCTCTGAGGTCAGACAACCCTTCAACCCGAATGCCAACGTGGTGATACGCGCCATTGGAGGTACCTCGGGGCTGCTGGTCGTAAACATTGATGCGTCCCTGCCCGACTTTCATAAATATGTTGCGGGATCCTCCGAAATCTCCGTCGTAGCTCACGACCGCTCCGAGGTTCTTTTGCCACCATTCGATGGTCGCTGACGCGTCGCTCGCGAAAATATGAACATGATGCAGATCAAGCATTGAAATCCTAAAGGGTTCGATTATCCGTACGAGCGCCGCTGTAAATGATCTGCCTCATCGCGTCTGCTGCTCGCTTGTGGAACTCAACTGAGGCTGGTTCGAGGTCATATTGGGGTTGCGGGCAATGCTCGAAATTGTTGTAGGTGTCTTCGCCTCGAACTAACGAAGCACTGTCCCATTCACTCAGTGTTTGTTCAGTGACGGTGGGCATGTAGTGAAAGGAGAGGCCAATGCGACGATCGTCGGTGGTGTTGGGGCCAGACCCGTGCGCAGTCCGAACGTTGTGGAAGGAGACTTGTCCGGGCTTCAATGGCATAGGGACTGTGAGATGTTGCGCCACATCGATTTCGAGTTCTTGACCTCGGCTTAGCAGGTTGTCTTTTGCATAGGTCTCTTCGTGACCAAGAATTTCTTTATGGCTGCCGGGGATAACACTCATGCACCCCGCAGCCTCGCTTGCATCACTGAGCGCGATCCAGATCGATACAACATCAGAATTCGACAGGCCCCAGTATTGGAGGTCTTGGTGCCAGCCGACATAGCTAGGGCTGCGGGCTTCTTTGATCCAAAACACTGAATTCCAGCAAAGAATGTCTGGACCAATCAGATCCTCAACAGCGTCGAGGATGGTTTCGTTTCTCATGAGCTCATCGATCCACGGAAACAAAATGTGTCCGCTGGAACGCTCGTGAGCGGGTAGAGACCCGCCTCGCATCGATTCCCACCGCTCGAGGCGAATTCGACAGTCGCGGACTTGCTCTGCGGTCAGCACAGTTAACGGCGAAACCCATCCGTCGTTTTCGTATTGCTCAATTTGATCGGCGCTAAAGACCTTGCCCATGTCACAAGGCTACGCGGATCTGGAGCGCTGCGGTGAACTGAGCGCTTCAGAATACTTAGCGCAGAAGGCGCAACTGTCCTACGGCGCTGAACCTATGCTCTTGGAAGATTTAAGGGGGCGGGATGTTAGAACACATCCGGGTTATCGACCTTTGCGATGGAACTAGTCAGTTCGCAGGACACATTTTGGCTCGCCTAGGTGCGGAGGTAATAGCAGTCGAACCCGTCGAAGGAGTTTCCACGCGTCATTCCGGACCCTATGTGGACGATGATCCTCACCTGGACTTCAGCCTCACCCATTGGGCCTACAACAGAGGGAAAAAATCTGTTGTTTTGGATATCGAGTTGGAGCAGGACCGCGAAAAGCTTTTGAGCCTCATCCAAAGTGCAGACATTTTGTTCGAAGATTGCCAACCCGGCTACTTAGAGTCTCTAGGGCTCTCTCCCCTGGACCTCGCCAATACCAATCCGCAAATAATCCACGCCTCTATTACCCCCTACGGTCTCACCGGTCCGCGATCACATTGGCTGGGAACCGACTTAACCGCTGCGGCTGGAAGTTCATTTTTGTACGCGAGCGGCGACGCCGACCGTGCTCCGCTCAGAATAGGAGTTCCTCACAGCTTTCTTCATGGTGCAGCCGATGCCGCTGCTGCGAGTTTGGTCGCTCTTCAAGAACGGAATCGAAGCGGCATGGGCCAACACATCGACGTCTCGGCTCAGGAGTCTCTGACCATTGGATTCCCTCAGAATGTCGCACCGATGGAGAATGCCTTACCTGCCGACCGAATGGCCGGAGGAATCAGGATCGGGGGAATGGAAATCCCATTGTTGTTCCCGTGTCTCGATGGCTACGCCATTTGCGTAATCCTGCCCGGTGCAGCTTTCGCACCGTTTTGTCACCGGCTCACAGATTGGTTGGAAGAAGAAGGTGCTAGCGACGAGAACCTTCGATCCATTGACTGGGTCAACATCGGGGTTCAGTTGTTCGCTGGCGAGGTGAGCTTTGACGCGGTCGCCGCTGCGTTCGCGACCTACGGGCGTTTCCTTGCATCAAAATCCAAAGCCGAACTGTGGGACGCAGCTTTGGAACGCAATCTTCTCATTACGCCATCGATGACGATTGCTGACCTGGTCAACTACGAACATCTTGAAGCCCGCGAGTTTTGGGATATTGAACCTAATAGCCGAGGCGGCGAAGTGAAGTACCCGGGTGAATTAGTGAAGTTCAAGAACAACAGCGTCAGTTTCCCCGGACAACCTCCCACTTTGGGTGAACATAACGACTCCATTGCGTTGGAACGACAAACCCAAATTTATGTCCGCGAACCGGCTACTGATTCGTTACCTCTCGACGGGTTGAAAGTTGTTGAGTTCTCCTGGGTCATCGCAACTCCATCCGCTGTTCGAATCCTCTGCGATTACGGGGCTGATGTCGTCAAAGTAGAGACCGCTAGTCGCCCGGACACTATGAGAACGGTGAATCCCTTTGTCAACGAAGACCCACATCCCGACAACAGCGTCGGTTACGGCGTGTATAACGCTGGGAAGCGGAGTTTGAGTCTCGACCTCAGCAAGCCGGAAGCCAAAGATGTGGTCTATGACTTAATCCGTTGGGCTGATATCGCCACGGAATCTTTTGCGCCGGGCGCCATGAAGCGATTGGGTTTCGGTTACGAAGTGCTCTCAGAAATCAACCCAGGATTGATCATGCTTTCCAGCTCTTTGCTTGGACAAAGCGGTCCTCACTCAACACTTGCCGGCTACGGGTATATGGCTGCAGCGATCGCTGGTTACTACGAATTGACCGGTTGGGCGGATAGGCCACCAGCTGGACCTTACGGCCCCTACACAGATTTTTTAGCTCCGCGGATAGTGGTGTCGTCATTGATGGCTGCTTTGGAGAAACGCAGGGAAACTGGGCTCGGTGAGTACATCGATTTGTCACAAACCGAGTGTGCGTTGCACTACCTAGCACCCGCAATATTGGACCAAACCGTCAACGGGCGAACAATCCAGCGAGCCGGAAATGACGATCCGAACATATTCCCGCACGGTGTGTTTCCTGCTCAAGGCGATGACTCGTGGCTGGCTATCGCTTGCTCAGATGACAGTTGGCCACGATTGGCTCACTTGCTGAAGCTCGATGACCTCGCAAATGCCGATCAGACAATTCGCCGCGAACAGCAAGCAACGATTCACGAGCAGATAAATGCGTGGTCGTCGGTTCGCAACAGCACCGCTGCTGCCGAAGAACTCCAAGCGCTGGGGGTGGCGGCTTATCCGGTGCACGACGCCGCCGGAACTAACTCAGATCCGCAGCTAGCTCACCGGCAACACCAAATCCGAGTTCCGCAAAGCCACGCTGGCCAAATGTGGACTCATTCTTGCAGAACAAAAATGTCACGCACCCCAGCGGTACTCAATAAAGGTGGGCCATGTTTGGGTGAAGATAATTTTGAAGTGCTGAGTGAACTGCTGGGGTATTCCATAGATCAGATTGCCGATTTAGCCGCAGCAGAGGTCCTGGAGTAACACGCTCAGATTTTCAATTAGAACTCCACACAAGGGGATACTGATCGCTGTCAAGTTGATCACCGTCATCGTGTGTGTCCGACCGAAGGTGGCCTTGGGTTCCCTTGCGAGTGTCATATACGGCATCGTCGCCGCAATACCGCACGGTGTAGCCGCGGCGACGCACGTCGCTTCGCAGGTTGCCCCCAGATCCATGGACGGTCATTGCGTGAAACGCGTAGACATCCCCCGGTTCTAAGTCCCAGCTAATTATTTCGTAATGGTCACGCGCCGCTTCGATGTCTGGGATATCGACGTAATCGGGGTTTCTTTCGTATTCGCCGTGCCCTGACGTTTTGCCGAATGTCTCTGGTTGGTACCAGATATCCCACGCGTGAGAGCCTTGGATGAATTCGAGGCCTCCGCTCTCAACAGTGACAGCGTCAAGCGCCACCCAAAAAGACATAATCTGCTGACCCCGGACGGGCCAGTACGGCAAGTCGTTATGCCACCGAGTTCGGTTTTCGGTCCCGGGTTCTTTCACAAAAAGCTGGTCGTAAAAGAGGTTGACCTTCGAGGACTCAAAAAATTGCGCTGCTAGCGACACCAAGGGTCCCTGGGTGCAGAATCGTTTCATTTCAGGATCGGTTTCCCAGATTCTTATGTTGCCGTGGAATCTGCCTACACCGCTGTCGGGGACGTAACCATGGAAATATGGTCCTGGTTCGTTGATGTCACGTTCGATCGCGTCTTCTAAAACCTCGAGCCATTCTTCGCTTACTACGTTCCTCAATGGCACAGCGCCATCTCGGGCGCACGCGTTGCGTTCCTCTTCGGTTACCTCGTAGTTCATTCATTGACCTCGTTGTGTGATTTAAACAGTAGGCCAATAACTCAGCGGCCGTGCCTCTGGAGGAGGGACCCGTCGGCCATCGAGCTGCCTGAGATCCTCGACAAGGACACTTCGAGTGTCAGCCGGGTCGATTACCTCATCGATTCTGAGTGTTCCCGCAGCTTCATACGGCGATGTCGCGAGCGAGATCTCTGACACCATTCTCTCGCGCTCTGCCTCTGCTTCAGCTGGGTCCAACTGCTCAAGCCTGGATGAGTATGCGACGTTAACTCCAACATCTGGATCCATGAAACCAATTTCGGCGCCGGGCCACGAATACAACCCTGAGGAGCCTAAACCAGAGCCGTTCATCGCTGGGAAAGCCAGACCAAACCCTTTACGAAGGGTCACAGTCAACGTTGGGGTGGACATATTGCCTAACGCTTCAACGAAACGTATAGCTAGTGAAAGTATGCGGTCATGTTCGACTGCCTTTCCGACCATGAAACCAGGTACGTCCATCAAGAAGATCACAGGCAAATTAAAGGCATCGCATAAACACATCAGTCTGATGGCTTTTCGGCATGCTTCTGGATCCAAAACTCCGGCGTTGAACATGGGATTGTTGCCGATAATTCCAACTGCGAATCCGTCCAAGCGCCCCAACCCAGTGGTGAGATTCCGCGCGTAACCAGGCTGCAACTCCATGAACGTCCCTGGGTCTAAGAGCGCTGCGCTGAATCGACGCATGTCGTATCCGCGGGTTCTCTTTGATGGGACCATGCCTGCCAGCGCTTCATCGGGTTCTAGGTTTGCTCGATAGTCGCTTCGTGGCGCGTTCGTCCATGCATTTGACGGCAGGTATGAAAGCCACTTCCGAACGGCGTCGTAACCTTCCTCAAACGTGTCCACCCCTACGTCAATTTGTCCCGTAATCCGGGAATGCACGTCGACCCCACCGAGTTCTTCGAAGCCAATGATTTCTCCAGTTGCCACTTCGAAGACCCTGGGCGATGTGACTGCCAAGACCGAACCTCGCACCTGAACAACGAAGTCAGAAAATGCCGACTGAAAGGACGATCCACCAAAACTTTGCCCGACGATCATGGTTGCCATCGGGATTTGCCGACGACGTTGTGTGAGCCCTGGGTCCGGGGCTACATCAGCTATGCCCTCAGCACCAATCAGGTCAGGGATACGCCCTCCGCCTGTTTCACCGATGTACACATATGGCATACCTCGCTCGAGGGCACGTTCATAAATTCGCTGTATTCGTCGGCCACCAACGATCGCGCTAGAACCCTTCTTTACGGTGATGTCATCGCCGGAAATGGCGACAGGCCGATCATCGATGCGACCCTCACCTCCTACCTTTCCATCGCCTGGAGTGTTATGCCTGTCTTCCAAACGCATGGATCTACCGTGGGTGCCTAACTCGCGAAACGAACCTTTATCCAACACCCCGTCTATGTGATCTCTAATGGTGGGCGTTCCCTCTGATCGCATTCGGGCAACTCGCTCTGCGCCTCCCATCTCTTCGCGAATACGTCGTCGTCGTTCATATAAATCCGCGACCGGGTCAATTGTGTTGTCGTTTTCTTCTTCAGTCATATTTTCCTCGAGGTAAGTGGACAGTTCAGCACGTTCTGTCGACTTGCGCTAAAGCCTGACACTACGATCGGCTTTCCAAGTGACTAGGAAGCCGGGGGGCTTAAATGTTGTCGCATTACCGTGTCCTTGATCTCACTGACGATCGAGGTCACTTCGCGGGCTTCTTGCTAGCGCAACTTGGTGCCGATGTCATTGCCGTCGAACCGCCCTCAGGTCAGCGTTCGCGACACCTGCCACCCTTCGCGAACGGCGAAGAAAATCCTGAATCCTCACTTCAACATTGGGCCTACAACCGAGGCAAAAGATCGGTTGTGCTTAGCACCGCGCAGCAACTTCTCGAATTGGCGGGAACAGCTGACGTCTTAATTGAGTGCGGGGCCATGAATATTGACCTCGACGCACTACGCGCGGCGAATCCTTCACTTGTAACCGTTTCGCTGAGCAATTTCGGAAGCGAAGGCCCTAAGGCTGGTTGGGCCGGTACGGATCTCACACTAAGTGCGGCGGCTGGCCCTATGTCGCTCAATGGTTACCGCGATCGGGCGCCGGTGCGGATCTCAGCCCCTCAGGTCTGGGTCAACGCCGGCTCCGAAGCTGCTTGTGCGGCGCTCATCGCGTTAACCGAGAGAAAGGTCAGCGGTCTCGGACAACACGTCGATGTCTCGGCTCAAGAAGCAATGATTTTGACTGCCCAGGGGTGGTTAGCTCCTTCGCTGTGCGACAACCCTCCTGCCCAACGAACCGGTGGCGGCTTCGAATTATTGGGGATGGTCGAATTCCGGTTCGTCTACGAATGCGCTGATGGTCACGTAACCATCACCTTCTTGCCTGGTGTCTTAGTCGGTTCATTTACGAACCGTTTACTTGAATGGGTCCATCAAGAAGGGCACCTGGACGACGACCTCGCAGAAATTGACTGGGTTGACCTGCTCACTGATCGAGATCTCGAAGATGTCGCATCAATCACAGAGCGGACCGCTCAATGCCTTGCAAACGCTCTTCTGTCTCATACAAAACACGACCTGTTTTCCATGGCTCAACGAGACAAGCTGCTCCTAGTCCCTGTTATCACTCCTGCCGATGTTCTCGAAACGCCCCACTATTCTGATCGCCAGTTTTGGGATGAAATCAAAATGGATCAGGTCGAAACACCAGTGCGATTTCCGGGCCCATGGGCTCACGGAACTCCCACAGGCGTTAAACGATTAGGAAAGCCACCGCTATTGGGCGAGCACACCGACGAAGTCCTGAGCGAAACCCGAGAGTTAGAGAACGTAGAGGGCGACATCGCGAGCACAAAACTCCCGTTCGAAGGAATCACCATTCTCGACTTCACATGGGTATATGCAGGTCCCTTCGCCACTCGCATGTTGGGGTATTACGGCGCCCGAGTTATCCGAGTGGAATCTCAGACGCGACCCGACCAGGTGCGCACATCCGGGTTGAGTCGAGATCCGGAGGACCTTGAGGGCCCAGAGAACAGCCAGCAATGGCATTCCATCAATGCCCACAAAGAGAGCTTGCAGATCAATCTGAAAGTCCCCGAGTCACGACAAGTCGTTTTGGATCTGGCAACTAAATGCGATGTCGTAGTTAACGCTTTTTCGGCAGGGGTTCTTGACCGCGTTGGATTAAGCCCATCAGACCTATTAGAAGTCAACCCGCGCTTAATCGTCTGTTCGACGACACTTTTCGGCCAAAGCGGACCTCTATCTCCTATCCCCGGTTTCGGCAACATGGGTGCTGCTACAGGTGGTTATTACGAGTTGACCGGCTGGGCAGATCGTCTCCCAGCCGGTCCCTTCCTCGCTTACACCGACGCCACTTCCCCGCGCCTTACAGCGGCACTGCTTATGGCGGCTTTAGATCACCGCGAGCGCACCGGCGACGGCATGGTTCTTGATTTCTCTCAGGCAGAGGGCGGAATCCACTTTTTGACCGAAGCGATTCTTGATCAAGAGGTCAATGGGTTCCCTCAGAGTCGAATTGGCAATGCTGACCGATGGATGACGCCACATTCGGTGTACGCGTGTCGCGACGGTATCGACGATGAGTGGGTTGCCATCGCTTGCGAAAATGATGACCAATGGAGGGCCCTTGCTGCAGCCATAGGCGCCGGCAAGTTATCCGGCTTGGATGTTTCGCAGCGTCGTGAGCGAGAAGGCGAACTAGACGAGTTAATCCAATCTTGGTGCCTCTCTCGAAGCGCCGTCGAAGTCACCGAGCTTCTTCAGCGCGAAGGGGTTCCAGCCCATCAAGTTCAGAACAGCCCAGAAGTTATCTCCGACAACCAACTCCTGTACCGCAACCATTTTGTTGAAGTACCCCACGAGATATACGAGACGACGTGGGCTGAGCAATACGGTTTTCGTCTATCGAAAAGCGATGGAACTCCGACAAGGAGCGGTCCGCTGTGGGGAGAGCACAATTTTGAAATCCTGGCCGATCTTTTGGGTTACGACGGAGATCAGATCGCGGATCTTGTGATAGCTGGAGTGCTCGAGTAGCGATAGCTGCGACGTCCAGCAAATTTTGCTTGAGGAACATTAACTTTGACGATTCGCGCAATTGGAGCCGCGAGCACCGCTTCGATAATGATCTCTCAAGAAGAGCTTTCGGTTTCCTCTGAGCAAGGATCTCTTCAGGTATCTACATTGTGTCCAAACATTTGGAGGTTTGTGATGACTGGGCGTATGGCTGACAAGGTTGCAATTATTACCGGCGGCGCATCGGGGATTGGGCGAGCATGTTGTCTGCGCTTCGCTGAAGAGGGCGCCAAAATCGTGGTCGCCGATATCAATCTGGAACGCGCTAGCGCGGTCGCAGATGAAATCGCTTCTGCTGGAGGCGAGGCAATCGCTTTGACAGTTGACACTTCGATACCTGAAGAGGTGGCGGCGATGGCAAGCGGCGCTGTCGAGAGTTTCGGCAGGGTTGATGCCTGCGTGGCCGCGGCAGGGATTTCTCATGCCGGTTATGTGAGCCGTGAGGCTACAGAGCAGGCAGGCGCTGATCGTCACGATCGTAAAGACATGATGCTGATCGATAAATCCCTGTCGAATTGGCAACGCGTCTTGGATGTCAATCTCACTGGAGTGATGTTGACCAATCAGTTAGTAGCTCAGCAAATGGTTAAGTCTGACGGAGGCGCCATTGTCAACATTGCATCCGTGGCAGGGAAAACGGCATTGATGGGAGCATCGGACTATTGCGTCTCTAAGGCCGGTGTATGGATGTTGACGAAATGCGGCGCTATAGAACTCGCCCGACACGGTATCCGCGTCAATGCAGTTGGCCCCGGCTTCATAAAGACCTCAATGAGCGGCGCTGCTACTAGTAACGAAGCCTGGGTTGAAGAAAGAATTAAAGAAACGCCTCTCCGAAGGCTCGGGGAACCGTCAGATATAGCTAACGCATGTCTCTATTTGTGCAGTGACGAAGCAAGCTTTGTTACCGGTGAAATCATTTTCCCAGATGGCGGACTGATCGCCGATAGTCGTTCATAAAGCGGAGCGACATGAAGAAACTGAGTGCCTTGCCCACGAGTGACCGCAACATCACACTTCCTGTTGTGCGTTGTAGCCATCTAGCGTCTTTCTCATGCTGAAAGTCGCTGTGGAGCCAGATTGCTGGCGGCGTCAGTCCCTAGTCACTGCTGTCGAGGCAGGAGGAGGGGTAGTAGCAAGCCCCGACGAAGCACAAGTATTGGTGTGGGCCGAGCCGGCGAGAGCTGATCTCCTTCCACCAATGCTCGACGAAAATCTCAACATCGACTGGGTTCAATTGCCCTACGCAGGGATTGAGCCGTTCCTTGAGATGCTTCGTTCTCGACCACACCTCACTTGGACCTGCGGCAAGGGTGTTTACGCTTCGCCAGTCGCAGAGCACGTTTTGGCTCTCGCTTTGGCGGGATTCCGGTCAATCCATACTTACGCTCGCGCTGATCGGTGGTCAGACCCTGAGGGTCAGAATTTGATTGGAGCAAAGGTAGCTATTCTCGGTGGCGGAGGAATCACCGAAGAGCTATTACCGCTGTTAGCGCCTTTTCGTTGTGAGGTAACGGTCATACGTAATCAAGTGGTTGCAATGGAGGGCGCTGCTCGAGTGGTCGGCGGCGGTGATCTTCACGATGTGCTCCCAACAGCAGATCTTCTCGTTCTCGCTCTCGCGTTGACTCCTGAGACCACTGGAATAATCGGCAAACAGGAACTGGATCTACTCCCCGAGCATGCGTGGATAGTGAATGTCGCCCGGGGGGGTCACATAGTGACTGCAGATCTGGTGGAAGCGTTGCGGCAGGAAACAATCGGGGGTGCCGCCCTTGATGTCACTGACCCAGAACCCTTGCCTGAGGGCCACCCTCTGTGGGCGTTGGAGAATTGCATTATTACCCCTCATATAGGAAACACACCTGAGATGGGTATCCCGTTGCTTGCAGAGAGGGTGACCGAAAACGTACGGCGACGCATCGCTGGTCTGCCTCTAATAGGACCGGTAGACGTTGATAGGGGCTATTGACCGTCAAGCTCGAAGCGTGGCTTGGTGCGTGCTCTCCACTGCCTCGATACAACGTTGACGCACAGCTCCGACTTCCTCATCAGTCATTGTTTTGTCGTTCGCTTGCAACCTGAGAGAAAACGCCAACGAACGCGCACCTTCATCTAACTGCTCGCTACGAAAAACATCGAATAAGCGCAACGATTGGAGTTCTTCACCTGCGGCGTCGAGCAGGGTTCTCTCTATTTCTGAGGCCTGAACCTCCTCGGCGACCACAAAAGCTAGGTCGACGTCACTTGAAGGGAAAGTGGAAACTGGTTGGTAGGGGGTGCCCTGCGCAGAAATGGCAGCTTCGATAACGAGGTCAAGTCTGATGCTAAGCCAGGCACATCTGTCTTCAATTTCGTAGTTTCGTAAAACGGCGGGATCGATTTCTCCAACCGACCCCACTTCTGTGTCTCCGAGATTGATGCGAGCTCCTCTAGTGGGGTGGAGTCCCGGTAGACCGTCAGTGTTGGTCAAGTCGAATTTCAGCTTGAGCGCGGATCCTAAAGCTTTGAGCAGTGAAGTCGCTGCGAAGGCATCTGCGTCGGATATCAGCGCTCCCAGATGCTCACTCTCAACCGGTAGTGCCGACGAGTCGTCTGAGACCTCGAATACGGCTCCGGTTTCAAATAATTCCACCCCGGTGTTTCGATGCGAATAGTTATATGACACTGCCGCCAATAACCCAGGCAGCAGGGACGGCCTTAGAACCGATTCCTCGACCGCTAATGGGTTAAGTAACCGCACCGGCTCTTCGACAACTAGACCGGCTCTATTGATGTCACCTGGAGCCAGGAATGGGTTGGGCATTGCTTCGATGAGTCCTGCTCCAGTCATAATTTGTCGGATCACTCGGCGAAGCTTTTGCTCTGGGGAGAGCCGACCTGCGTCTGGAGATCGAGGAACCGTGGTCCCCAATCTTCCATAGCCGTAATGACGTGCTATCTCTTCGGCAACATCGGTTTCGGTTTCAGTATCAGGTCGGAATGAGGGAATAGTTACCAGTTGGACATCCCCATCATCGGTCGGTTCGACGCCGAAGCCAATCGGAGTGAGTAGGTCTCGTATTTCTTCAGACGAGAATTCTCGTCCAAGCAGCATGTTGACTCTGGAAGTTCTCACTGGAACCGAGATGGTGTCGCGAGTCGTGCCTGCCACATCAAGCACTTCTCCCACCACTTCGATCCCACCGGGAGTAATTTCGTTGAGTAGGTCACAAAACCGTTCGACGGCGGTCACACTTATCTGCCAATCGGTGCCCCGTTCAAATCGGGCTGATGCTTCTGACCTCAAACCGAGTCTCTGTGAAGTTCTAGCTATCGACTCAGGTTCCCAGCAGGCGAGTTCCAGCAAAACGGAGTTAGTGCTGTCAGATATCTCCGTCGAAGCGCCACCCATTACGCCAGCAATACCAATAGGTTCGTCCGCCTCGTTGACAATCACTCCATCGTTGGGTTGAAGTGTGCGCTCTTGATCGTCAAGGGTTGTGATCTTTTCTCCCGCTGTTGCCCGTCGCACTCCTATATGACCGTTCGGGAGAAGCGATAAGTCATACGTGTGGTTGGGGGTTCCAAGTTCAAGCATCACATAGTTGGAGACGTCGACAACAGAATTGATGGGACGCATCCCCAACAAGGTCAAGCGCATTTGCATCCATAGAGGGGACTCTCCAACGCTGACACCTGTTAGTACTCGACCCGTAAATCTCGGGCATAGATCTCCATCAGCAATTTCGATGCTCGCCAGACCTTGATCCGAACCGGTTGAAGTTACTGACCGTTCAGGTATTTGAAATGGAACATTTAGTCGAGCTGCCAAGTCCCGTGCTACGCCCGCGATTGACATCGCGTCCGGACGATTGGGATTGATCTCAAGATCCCATAAGACATCCCCAACGAGCCCGAGCTCTTGCATTAGCGGGGCCCCGGTCTCAAGATTGTCGGGCAGAATCATGATGCCGTCGTGGTCGGCGCCTAAGCCCAGTTCCGCAGCAGAGCAGCACATGCCGTTAGACATCTCCCCTCGCATTTTTCTCTGCGCGATTTCCATGCCGTCAGGCATAACTGTGCCAATAGTCGCGAATGGGATCAGGTCACCGACCGACATGTTGAATGCTCCGCAGCAAACTTGCATTGGTTCGCCATTGACTATTTCGACGTCTACAAGCTGAATTCTGTCTGCTTTCGGGTGGGGCCTAAGGTCAGCGACTCGCGCTACTACTACGCCATCAAGCGAGTTGAGGATTTGTGTCTCTTCAACCGCCATCCCCAGGTCGCTCATATGGTCTGCCAGTTCGTGAGGGTCCCCTTCAATAGGGGCGAATTCACGTAACCAAGAGAGGAGAACTTTCATTTCGCAACCTCCCTAGAACTGCTTAAGAAATCTGACGTCGTTGGTGTACATGTCTCTTAAGTCTTTGATGCCATATCGCATCAAAGCTAAACGGTCTATTCCGAAACCAAAGGCGAATCCCGTCCACTCTTCGCTATCAACTCCGCAGTTTGCCAGAACGTTCGGGTGCACCATTCCGCAACCGCCTAACTCAATCCATCCGGTTCGTTGGCAGGTCTGGCATCCTGCTCCTTCGCAGATCACACAGGTGATGTCGAACTCGGCGCTCGGTTCGGTAAATGGGAAGTAAGAAGGTCGCAAGCGACTACTTATGGCTCCTCCGAAGTAAGCAGCGGTAAACTCATTCAAGGTTCCTGCTAAGTCGGACAAACTGATGCCTCGGTCTACGACGAGTCCTTCTATCTGGTGGAACACCGGCATGTGACTGGCATCGGCGGTATCTCGCCGAAACACACGTCCTGGACAAACTGTGTAGATCGGTGGAGCAGTTGATTCCATGACTCGCACCTGCACCGGTGAAGTGTGGGTGCGAAGCAAGATGTTTGTTGCTTCTCCTCCTTCGCCATCGCCTATCTCGGTGCGTTCACCAAGGTCCAAATAGAGGGTGTCGAACATTGACCTGGCAGGGTGCGCAGCTGGAAGGTTTAAGGCCTCGAAGTTGTACCAGTCTGTCTCTGCTTGTGGTCCTTCGGAGACTGTGAATCCCATTCCGACGAAAACATCTTCGAGACGTTCCATGGTTTGCGTTACTAAGTGCAGATGACCACGAGCTGGCGCTTGTAGTGATTCGGTGAGATCGAGTCGTTCTGCTTCTAACTGCACTCGACGATTCGCCGACTCAAACGTGTCTCTAGCCGATGCGTGTGCCTCGCGGACGGCCTCTTGTGCTTGGTTCAGAGCTTGCCCGACAGTTGCTCGTTCTTCTGCTTCAACTTCGGCCATTAGGCGTTTGAGACCACCTAGTGTCGACTTCTTTCCAAAAAGCATCGGCTCTACAGCTTTCAAGCTTTCCAAGTCGCTTGTTTTTTCAATCTCGCTAATTGCAGCGGCCTGTGCTTCAGCTATTTGCTCGTAGACACTCACACTGTGAAGGATACGGCCACTGGGGCGGCTACCCGAAGTCAATAACGCAATGAGTTGACATTGGTAATTTCATTAGCGCATGCGGTACATGAGCAATCCGGCTGCAACTGCAACATTCAATGATTCAACGAAGGGTTTCATAGGCACGCTGACTAAAGCATTGGCCCTATTCGCTACCACTTCCGATAAGCCGTGAGCTTCGCTTCCCATAACGAGCGCCATGTGTTCTGAGAGCGGCAGTGCATCAAGTTCCGTGTCACCTCTAGAGTCGGTGGCAACGACAAAGTGGCCCGCTTCGCGCAGTGCATTAAGGCCAGAAACAAGATCAAAGTTTCGAAGAGACTGCAATGCGAAGGACGCACCAGCGCTAGCTCGAATCGCTTTCGAGCTCCACAGGTCCGCTGTTCCTTTCGAGGTAGCGATGGCGTCGAACCCAGCCGCAGCGGCTGTCCGAGCAATAGCCCCCAAATTGCCGGGGTCTTGGACAGCGTCGACTACCACCACGCGTCGACACTGTGCCAGGGAATCAACATCTGTTTCTTTCACCGTCGCCACTGCGAGTATCCCTTGTGGAGATCCGCTGTCGGCAATTCGGTCTAGCACCTCTTTCTCAACCTCGAAGCACGACACATCGGACTCTTCGAAGCGCTCAAGAATTCCGAGTTGGTCTGCGCTGTAAAAAATGTCTTGGATGCCAGCGCCAATGTCTGCCGCTGTTCTGATGGCGCGAGGGCCTTCAATAACCGCTTGCTGTTGACTATCTCGAAAACGGCGATCACTGACCAGGCGCCTGAGACGCTTAAGTCGAGGTGATTGGGAGGAAAGAGTCAGCTTGCTTGCCGGGCAGACTCAGCCTTTGCAACCAACTTGCTGAAGGCCTCGGGATCATTAACAGCCATGTCAGACAAAATTTTGCGGTCGACCTGCACCCCGGCAGCATTGAGTCCGTTCACAAGCTTGCTGTAACTAGTTCCGTTCTGTCGAGCCGCCGCGTTGATTCTCTGAATCCACAGTCTCCGAAATTCACCTTTTCGGGCTCGACGGTCCCTGAACGCGTAGTTACCGCTGTGCATAACTTGCTCGTTGGCCGCTCTATATGAACGACTCTTATTGCCGTAATAGCCCTTGGCTTGCTGCAAGGTCGCTTTCCGGCTCTTTCTGCCTGCTACAGAACGCTTTACTCGTGCCACTTAACGTCTCCTCTAAGAATCGTTTCTACTTGCCCAACATCTTGTTGATGCGCGGCAAATCGGCTTTGCTGATTTCACCTTCGAGCGCTAAGCGGCGCTTCCTCTTCGCTGACTTCTTTTCCAGGATGTGGTTTCTGCCCTGCTTGCGCCGGACAAGTTTTCCAGAACCACTGGTTTTGAACCTCTTTTTGGCTCCACTGTGTGTCTTCATTTTGGGCATAACGTTTCCTTATCAAAGGGTTCGAGAGTTCTATTTGTCAGATATCGGGGCGCAGCCCCACTCTCTAAGGGTTTGGGTCTTCTTCGTTTTTCTTTTGGCGTTGTTTCGCTGCCTTATCGGGACTCAGAACCATGGTCATGTTGCGGCCATCTAGTTTGGGAAATTGGTCAACTTTTCCCACTGTTTCGACTGTCTCTGCAACTCGTTCAAGAATTTCTCGGCCTAATTCTGGGTGAAAGACTTCTCTTCCTCGGAACATGATCGTGATTTTGACCTTGTGACCCTCTGAGAGAAACTTCTCTACTTTGGTCGTCTTGGTGTCAAAATCTCCTTGCCCAATCTTTGGCCGATATTTCATTTCCTTTAAGGAAACGGAACTTGCCTTCTTTCTTGACTCCTTCGCCCGTTGAGATGACTCATACTTAAATTTGCCGTAGTCCATGATCCGGCAGACCGGAGGGTTGGCATCTGGTGCCACTTCCACCAAGTCAAGATCTAGTTCTTGAGCAATATTTAGTGCTTCTGGCAAGGGTTTGATACCGATTTGTTCGCCGTCTGGCGCTACTAGTCGGACCTCCCGCACTCGAATCTCTTCATTGATCCGAGCGTCGCCTTCATCTGGGCGTGCTATGGCCTTACTCGCTTAACCAAGGACATTCTCCTAGTCCGTTGATGGCACCTCCCGCTATATAACGAAAGGCGGACACAGTTGGTGTCCGCCTCACATATCGGTATCTACCAACAGCCGAAACTGTTTGTTGAACCGACAGGGACCAAATCGCACCCTTGGGTGGACCGGTGGGGGCGAAACCCCTCTTGTATCTGTTGTTGAGGGCGTAGGGTAGCAGGGTAAAAACAAATTCCGAACTAGCAGCAGCCAACTTTGGTTCCTGCACCATTACGAAAGAGGGCACGTGAGCAGCTTTTGGACTCCTTCTGGAGAGCATGAGGTTCCCAATGAAGACGCTGGGGGCGGGGCTTTCGACCCTCAGGTGGCAGGGGTGGGAGACAGCGAAATAGACCCTGAGACAGCCGCAGCTATGGAACAACAACTTCGAGAAGCTCAGGAACAGTTACTCTCCGTGCCGGCTGGCCAGATCGTCGCTAACCACGTGATCGGCCTGTTCGAGTTAGCAGCTCTCCATCTTCGGGTTGACCCTCCGAACTTAGAAGAGGCCCGCCTCCCGATCGACGCTATGGGCATCTTGGTGGAGCAACTTGGTGATCAGCTACCGGAACATCAAACGTTGGCTGCCGCGCTGCACCAAATCCGGCTTGCGTTTGTGGAAGTCCAAAACCAGACGCCAGATGATGAAGCTTGATTTAGACCAGATCTAAGGAACGATCTTCGAGATAGGCAGCTCGATCACATCGGTAGCCCCCAGCTCAAGGAGTTCGGGGATCAAAACGTTGATGTCGTTCTTGTTAACTACGGTCTCGACTGCGAAACCTCCCCCACCCCACAACTCGTTGACAGTTGGCGCCTTCATTGAAGGAAGGACATTTATAACTGCATCAAGTTCTGAGGCACCGACATTTAATTTCATCAGCACCCGCCCGCGAGCATCCAATACTCCATCCAACAACGTTTTGATCTGCTCCATCGCTTTGCGCTTAGCCGGGTCTTGATACGAGTCGTTGTTGGCAAATATTTCGGTGTAGCTGGTCAAAATTTCGTCGATTATTTTAAGGCCGGCGGCCTTCAGAGCACTTCCTGTCTCGGTTAAGTCAACAACAGCATCCACGATTTCGGGTGCCTTTGCTTCAGTTGCCCCGTAACTCAGTTGGACATCGGCCTCAACTCCTGCTTCGGCAAAGTGGCGCTTCGTCAGCTCGGGGTATTCGCTCGAAACCCGAACTCCTTGGGGCAAATCTTTGATGCTTTCATATGCACTGTTAGCTGGAACAGCTACGACAATCTTCACGGGCTTCGCTGTAACTTTCGAATACTTGAGTTCACCGAGCGAAGTCACATCGCTGCCTGTCTCTTCGATCCAGTCTCGTCCAGCGATACCTACATCAAACAAACCATTTGCAACATATACAGGGATTTCTTGTGGCCGCAGAATACGCACTTCAGCGATCCTTGGGTCATCTATCGTCGCTCGGTAGTCAACATCACTGCTCCGACGAACGGTGAGGTCGGCCTCTTCAAACAACTGAAAGGTCGCCTTTTCCAGAGAACCTTTCGGTAACACAAGTTTCAGCATGGTGTTGACAGTACCGGTCCAGATAACTGAATTAGCAGTTAATTTCTTGATTCACCGACAACGATTGACACGAATGGTGGTCGCTATCTCAAAGTGTTCAGTCGACCGATAAGTCGTCGAGACCTTCAATCATGTGCCCGAGTCGCGCATTTTTGGTTCGCAGGTAGCCCAAATTTTCTGCAGTAGCACCGGTGTTGGTAGCAACCCGCTCGACGATTTCTAGGCCGTAACCCTCAAGGCCCCCAATTTTCTTTGGGTTGTTAGTCATTAAACGCATCTTGGTTACTCCGAGCTCAACAAGTATTTGAGCTCCAATGCCATATTCTCGGCTGTCGACCGGCAGACCTAACTCCAAATTGGCGTCAACCGTATCTCGCCCTGCATCTTGAAGATGATAAGCGGCCATTTTGTGGCCAATGCCGATGCCTCGACCCTCATGACCGCGCAAGTAGACAAGCACGCCTGCTCCGGATTCAGCTATCGCGTCGAGAGCCGAGTGGAGCTGACTTCCGCAATCGCAACGCATGGAAGCGAGGATGTCCCCTGTTAAGCATTCGCTGTGAACGCGAACCAAGACGGGCTCTTCTGCACCCATGATTTGACCAAACACTAAAGCTAGGTGTTCGGTTTCGTCGAAGTCTCTAAAAACGTGGGCCGTGAAGTCTCCGTAGACGGTGGGGATTCGTGCTTGGGATACGGGGTCAACGAGACGTTCGTTCGCTCTCCGATAGCGAATGAGGTCTGCTATTGAGATCAGCAACAGATCGTGTTCTTCACAGAATTCTATGAGGTCCGGCAAGCGGGACATAGTGCCATCTTCGTTTACCACCTCAGCCAGAACTCCGGCGGGTTCGCATCCAGCTAGCCGCGCTAAGTCAACGGCTGCTTCGGTGTGGCCGGCGCGCTTCAGAACGCCACCCGGTCGGTATCGAAGAGGCAAGACATGGCCCGGGCGAACAAAGTCATGCGGTTCGCTGCTTGGAGATGCCAACAAATTGAGCGTTCGTGAACGGTCGCTTGCGGAGATCCCGGTGGTGGTCCCTTCGGCTGCGTCCACAGTGACGGTGTAGGCGGTTCTCATGGGTTCGGTGTTGATAGCCACCATTAAGGGGAGGGCTAGCTCATCGAGTTGTTCACCGGTCATCGGTGCACATAAGACACCGGACGTGTAGCGAACGAAGAATGCGATAGTTTCCGGCGTTGCGTGTTCCGCTGCCATGATCAGGTCGCCTTCGTTTTCGCGGTCTTCGTCATCGACCACTACTACAATTTCGCCCCGACCAATAGCTTCAATGGCGTCCTCCACCGCAGCCAATGGAGAATCAGGATCTCCGGATTTTTGATTCCTTGATTTTGCTTTGGGCATCGCTCTGAACCTCTTCGGTGCCTTTTATGACTGGCTTTCAGTGTGGGGGGCTAGGAGCCGTTCGACATACTTGGCAATTACATCAACTTCTAGATTTACGTTATCGCCCTCAACATAGGTTCCGAGGGTGGTTACTTCGAGGGTATGTGGAATCAAAGCTACTGAAAACGACTGGTCCTTGGTGTCGAAACAGGTCAAACTCACTCCGTCCACCGTTATAGATCCCTTCTCAACAAAGTAACGCTCGAGATTTTTCGGGATTTGTATTCGTAAATCCGGTCCGGGTTCAAGAACGGTGCCAACCCCATCAACGTGACCTTGGACCATGTGCCCCCCTAAACGGTCGCTAGATCTCACTGCGCGCTCCAGGTTCACAGGATCACCAGGCTGCAAACGACCTAACGAAGTTCGGCTAATTGTCTCAGCTACTACGTCCGCTTCCCACCAGCCGTCCCCGATAGCGACGACTGTCAAGCAGCAGCCGTTCACCGATATCGAGTCATCGATTTTTGTGTCCTGGGTGACCGTTTGCGCTGCGAAACGGTAACGATCGCCTTCGTTGTTGACAAAAGACCCAAGCTCTTCGATCAATCCGGTAAACATCAATCTCCTTCTAGTGGTCGAAGCTCGACACGGATGTCAGTTCCTATGCTGCGAATGTCGCGAATGTTGCCGCGCCATAGATCTGCCATTGTCGCAGACCCTGGGCCTTCAAACACTGGTCGCCCGTCATCACCGCCCATCAATGCGGGCGCAATGTAAAAGATGTACTCATTCACCAAGCCTTCGGAATGGAATTGAGATGCCACACTCGCCCCTCCTTCAACCAGAAGATCAACGACACCTCGGTCGCTGAGGTCGCGGAGAAGGGCACCTAACTCTCCCTCAACTTCCCAGCAAGGATGCACCGCTGAATTAGGAGGGGCTTGACCCAAGACGATTCGCTGGGGGTCCGAACCTGACACTAGGCGTGTTGTTAATGACGGATCGTCAGCTCGCACAGTTCCGGCGCCGACCAAAATTGCGTCACACCTTGCTCGCAGTGAATGCACATCGCGCCGGGCCTCTTCGCTAGTGATCCATTCTGATGAACCGTCTGGGGCCGCGATTCTTCCGTCGAGAGTAAGAGCTATCTTGAGCACCACCCACGGCATTCCAGTCGTACGCTGGTACAAGTAGGGTTCTAGTTGCGCCTCCACTAACTCTCGCTGAACTCCTGAGACAACTTCAAGACCGGCGTCGCGAAGCGCCTGCAGTCCCTTCCCTGAAACTTTCTGGTCGGGGTCCTCAACACCGACCAATACACGGCTGAAACCCGCTTCAACTATGTGATCTACGCATGGAGAAGTTCTTCCCACATGACAACAAGGTTCAAGAGTTGTGGCCAGCGTCGCTCCCCTGGTCGTTTCACCGGCGAGATCGATCGCAACTCTTTCCGCGTGAAGACCTCCCGGCGGTCGAGTGGCCCCGTCATATAACCGGCCGTCCGAGCCAAGCACTGCGGCTCCTACCCAAGGATTAGGAGCTGTCGTACCTCTAACGGCAGCTGCGTTTTCTATAGCCCTATCCATAAGGTCGGCGTCGGAAAGAGGATTAGAGGTATTCACCGTTAATGCAGCCGTTCACCGTGAAGTAACCGCAAAGCATGAGGTAATACGTCAGCGACCGCCTCATAACACTCCACGCACCCCGCTGTTGACCCCGGGGTGTTAATGATGATGGATCCTCCTACGATCCCAGCGATGCCTCGGGATAGTCGACCCAACGGATTTATTAGTCGCATGGCTTCCGCTATTCCGGGTGCCTCTCTTTCTATTACTAGTCGTGTTCCTTCCGGGGTTAAATCTCGTTCCGTGAAGCCTGTTCCGCCTGTAGTGACTATCAACCCACGAAAGTCATTTGTAAGGTCGGCAAGAGCTTCTGCAACGTTTTGCACACCGTCTGCCACCACCTTGTGCTCAACGACTTCATAGTTGTGGGAGTTGAGGGTCACCACTAGCGCTTCGCCGCTTCGGTCCTCCCTAACCCCTTCAACCACTCCATCGGACACGGTCAACACTTTGGCCAGCAAGGATTCATCGTGCCCACCAGAGGTATGTGAATGGTGTCCAGATTCATTGCCTTTTGCGTCTGAGGGCATATTCGGAGGCTACCGCTCTGACCTGTCAAGCATCGAACCGTATTGAGGAAGTAGGTTCTGGGTATGAGTTACGCCAAAGATCGCACATATTTAGATGCCGATAGTCATCTGATGGAATTGCCCGACTTTTTGACCGCTCACGCTGATCCAGCGATTCGCGATCGGATCCCCAGGATTGATTTCGATGCTGGAGCACGGAGCAGTGATTCTTGGGAAGAAGCAGCAAAAACCGGAGCCCACTCCCCCGAAACGGTTGCCGAATTAGTTGCTCTCGGAGATGGTCTCATTGCCGGCCCAAAGGGCTATTACGCGCTGGGAGCCTTTAACAAAGACGAACGTCGAATGGCGTTAGATCTACTTGGGTTCGACCAACAGTTTGTTTTCTCAACATTTAGCGCGCCCATTGCGTTCGACCCTAAAGCAGACCTAGACATCCGTTACGGCGCAACGCGAGCACATAACCGAGCGATGGCCGAATTCTGTTCTGACGATCCGCGCCTTATCGGAGTTGCTTTACTTCCGCTCGACGAGCCAGAAAAATCCATAAGGGAAATCGATTTCGCGATATCTGAAGGACTAGGAGCTGTGTGGGTGCCTCATAGACCCGCAGGTGGGGGCTCACCCGGACACAACGACCTAGACCCTGTGTGGGCACGTTTGGCTGAGGCAGGAATCCCATTTCTGCTGCATGTCGGCGGCAATCCGCTACAAATCAAACCCGACTGGATGAATACAGGTCGACCAATTCCGACAGATTGGATCGGCGGTGGTGAGAACGTTCGAGGCAAAGATATGATCGCCCTTCACCATGCTGCAGAGACCTTTGTTGGAGCAATGGTTTTGGACGGCGTCTTGCAACGACACCCTGACTTACGCGGTGGTGTAATCGAACTCGGAGCTGGCTGGGTACCTGCTCTCCTGCGCCGTTTAGATTTGATCGCTCAAATTTGGAAACGGTCAGAATCAGACTTAGCGGCACTAAAGACGGCTCCGTCAGAGTTGATCTCTCGCCAAATGGCCTTCACGCCCTATCCCTTCGAAGACGTCGGCGCCATGATTCGCGAATCGAACCCTGATTTGTATCTTTTCTCCTCTGATTACCCTCATATCGAAGGGGGACGAAACCCTTTAGGTCGCTTCGAAACTTCGCTAGAAGGCATGAGCGACGAAGTGCAAAGCAAATTTTATTCTCAAAACATGGCCACGCTGTTGGGTTCATAACTATCGCAATGTGACCCGGTCGAAACACCTGGTCTTCGGGTTTCCAAAGGAAGGTCTAGTGAAAGACGTCAACTTTGACGCTCAAACCGTCCGAGTAGCTCTACACATTCTCGCGGTCTGTGTCTGGGTTGGCGGACAGATCGTCGTAGGGGCAATTGTCCCTGCGCTCAAACGAGCGAACCCTGATGCCGTGAGGCATGTCGCAAGGGCATTCGGACGCATCGGCTGGCCATTTTTCGGGCTCGCCATTTTCACCGGCATTTGGAACATGCTGTCTTTGCCGGGAACCAGCGCAAGCTGGAATGCATTACTGGGCATCAAGATGCTCCTTGTCGCAATTTCAGGCGCAGGCGCTTGGCTCCACCAGTCAACTACCAGAGTTTCTGTGCGCGGAGCGAGCGCTGGAGTAGCTCTTCTAACTTCCCTAGCTGCGCTCGTAATGGGGGTCATGCTCTCCGGTTAGCAGGTGTTCGGAAGCCTCCGAGTCGCATCAGTCTCAGCAGCGATCTAGTCTCGGCTTGTGACTTACACCTGTTTTGACGTTGAGACCAAAGACGACATCGCCCACATCCGCATGATCAGGCCAGACAAGGCAAATTCCATGATTCCCGAGTTCTGGGATGAGCTGCCACAAATCGTTAACCAACTCTCAGATGGAAACGATGCCAGAGCAATCGTTCTCTCGGCAGAAGGGCGACACTTTTGTTCAGGTATGGATCTCAGTGTTTTCGCCGACAACAACGATGTAAGCGTTCAAAGCGACGCGAAACACATCAGCCGCCAGCGAGCAAGTTTCCGCACTACTGCGTTGCAGTTGCAGCGAACATTTAGCTGCCTCGAAGAGAGTCGGTTACCTGTGCTGTCTGCAATCCAGGGGGCCTGCATCGGCGGTGGCATAGACATGGTGTCTGCAACAGACCTTCGATACGCAACCAAGGACGCCTTCTTTTGCATTCAGGAAATCAACATAGGCATGACTGCTGACGTTGGCACCCTGCAACGAATGCCAAAACTAGTGCCAGAGGGGGTGGTACGGGAGTTGGCCTACACAGGTCGTAATATGTCCGCTTCAGAGGCAAAAGAACGCGGTTTCGTCAATGAAATTTATGAAGACCAAGACGCTATGGACGACGCCGTTCTCGAAATCGCCAAAGAAATAGCATCGAAAAGTCCAATGGCTATTTGGGGCACCAAACAGACTCTGAATTACGGCCGTGACCATTCCGTCGCCGACAGTTTGGAATACATCGCTACTTGGAATGCAGCAATGTTTGACCCAGACGACATGGCCGAGGCGTTCATGGCTCAAACAGAGAATCGTGACGCGGAGTTTCCAGATCATCGACCCACCCGTAAGGGAATTTGAGGGCGATCATGGAAAAGCTCTGGCAACTAAGCGCCAACGATCTAGCAAGCGGCATTCGAGAAAAGAAGTTTTCAGCAAGAGAGGTAGTTGCTTCAGTTCTTGATCGAATCGCCGCAAAAAACCCAGAACTCAACGCCATCACTGTTGAGTTCCCTGAAGAAGCTCTGTCGGCAGCTGATGCTGCAGATGAGGCCATCGCTGCTGGCCAGACCCTAGGACCATTGCATGGTGTGCCGGTAACCATCAAAGAAAACATTGACGTTGCGGGCCAGGCAACACCCAACGGAGTTCCCGCCTTCGAAGGCCTAATTGCGTCCGCAGATGCTCCTTTGGTGAAGAACCTCCGAGACGCCGGGGCAATTGTCATCGGCCGAACGAACGTACCGGAGTTTTCAATGCGGGGGACCACCGTGAACCCGCTGCGTGGCCGCACTTATAACCCCTGGGACGTCGACGCAAGTCCAGGCGGCTCCTCGGGCGGAGGTGGGGCCGCCGCGGCCGCTGGTTTCGGACCTTTGCACCACGGAAATGACATCGGTGGCTCACTTCGTTTTCCGGCGCTTGCTAATGGGATCACCACCGTCAAACCAACCAACAATCGCATCCCTGTATATAACTCCACCGCCCCAGCAGAACGAGGTCCCCTATCCCAAGTCATGTCGGTTCAGGGCATCATGACCCGAGACGCAAGGGATTTGGCTCTTGCCACGGAGGTAATGATTCAACCAGATGCGAGAGACCCTCTATCTCCACCAATTCCTTGGCGTGGCATCCAGTTAAACGACCCGATAACCATTGCGGTGACGAAAGACCCATGCGGTTACGCCATCCATGAAGGAATCCTGGATCTAATTGACCAAGCCGCTGACGCTTTGCGCGATGCGGGTTATCGCGTAGTTGAAGTCTCTACTCCGTCAGTCCAAGAACCTTTCAACGACTGGTTTCGAACCCTAATGACCGAAATGGATGTCGCTCTATGGCCTCTAATCGTCGAATACGGCAGCGACGAAATAAAGACGACCTTTGATTACTTCTTCCAAATGGGAGAAGTGCTTGAGTTAGACGGCTTCATTCGCGATTTCGGCGAGAGAACGAGAATGATGCGAGAGTGGAACCTTTTCTTAGACGAATACCCGCTAGTCCTTACCCCTATCTACATGAATCGGCTCTACGACTGGGACTACGACCTGCAAAGTTTCGAGGCATGTAAGGATTTCCTTGAGGCTTCCAAATACTCAATGGCCATCAACTATCTGGGTTTGCCCGCAGGCGTGATAGGTACCGGAATAGTTGAGGATCGGCCGGCCGCCGTACAAATCGTCGGCCAGCGGTACAGAGAAGACTTGATCTGCGACGCTCTTGAGGCTTTACAGGAGCGTTGCGGCCGACTTGTCGATCAGCTTTGGGCGAAAGAAGAGCTCTGAACCATTGACCCCGCATCGGCCCGTAGATCCAGGCTAACGTTTTCTAATGACCTCCCTACGACTAGTTCCTCTTGAGTGCGGTTGGCTATCCACAGCGGCTTCATCTGTGGTCGCCGGACTAAGCGGCAACGTGGAATTACCCATACCTAGCTGGCTAGTTATTCACCCCAGTGGCCAGACCGTAGTGTTCGATACCGGTCTTCATCATGAGCTCGTAGACGGTGTTGCCGCTCGATACCCGCTGATGGCTCGCCAATTCGTGTCTCGCTTCACACCTGAAGACAAGGTCTCTGAACGCCTTCAACAAGTCGAGATAGATCCGTCGGGGGTAACCAACATCGTCTTCAGCCATCTTCATTTCGACCATTGCGGTGGTACTTCTTTGCTACCTAACGCTCGCATCATTGTTCAAGAGGCGGAGTGGAAGTCAGCGCATCACCCCAAATTGATTGAACATGAGGTCTACAACCCTGCTGATTTTGACCTAGGTCACGACGTG
>CEVW01141889.1_pt1 | contig 28245 bp, 30 predicted proteins | sample 427061 | NCBI WGS metagenome assembly CEVW01 (sample SAMEA2623774, study PRJEB7988) | marine metagenome | biome: marine biome (ENVO:00000447); feature: surface water layer (ENVO:00002042); material: "saline water (ENVO:00002010), including plankton (ENVO:xxxxxxxx)" | depth 5 m
CATGCGTGACAGGCATGTATTCTAACCAGCTGAACTACCAGACCGTACTTTTAAAAAAGTGCTGCAAATATAAATTGTTTTTATGAACTTCAAAACATTTTTTGCCTTTTAAGTAAATAGGAATTTAGTATGGTTTCAAAGCCTTTATTTATGTCAACTTCAACTAAATCTATTTTATATTGTAAGCATTTTAATTTTAATTCTTTCTGATAGTCCTTAGTGTATTCTCTGTATCTTTTTTTATATGTTTCAGGATTTAGTTTTATTTCTTCACCACTTTCTAGATCAACAAATTTATATGGAACATTCTCAAATTCTAGATAATTCTCAGTTAACGGCTCATGTAAATAGAATAAAACTATTTCATGCTTGTTATATTTTAAATGCTTAAAAGCTTCAAATTGCTCATCTAAGCTCTTGCTAGGATGAATGAGATCGGTAAATATCATTACTAAAGAGCGCTTATGTAAAAGTTCTGCAATCTGATGTAAAACATTTATTGAATTAGTTTTTTTTGCTTTATTTATAGGATCTACCTGCATTAGTTTATCTAGTTCATGATATAACATTCTATGATGCCTATGCGTAGTTCTACTAGCTGTATGTGTGTCTAGTTTATCTGTAAATATACTTAAGCCAACAGCATCTCTTTGTTTCTTTAGAAGATTCATCATTACTGCAGATGAAAAAATAGAGAAAAGCAATTTGTTAGGTTTATCTAGACTAGCGTTATTAATATTAGGATAGTACATTGATGATGAAACGTCGATTACTAATTGACATCTAAGATTTGTTTCTTCTTCATATCTCTTATTAAATAACTTATCAGTTCTTCCAAATAACTTCCAATCAATATGTTTAGTGCTTTCCCCGGGATTATAAAGTCTGTGTTCAGCAAATTCTACCGAGAATCCATGATAAGGGCTTTTATGCTTACCTGTAATGAATCCTTCTACTACTTGTTTTGCAAATAGCTCTAGATTAGATGATAATTTTGAATAATCAAGACTTTTCATAAATAAAAAAAGGGCATTTAAGCCCTTTTGTGTAGTGTTACATAATTTCTACATATGAGATTCAAGAATCTCTAATAACTTTGTTTTTGGTTGATTTCCAACTACTTTATCAACTACTTCCCCATTTTTAAAGACCAACAGAGTAGGTATATTTCTAACTCCATAAGTAAGGGGTGTATCTGAATTTTCATCAACGTTTACTTTTCCTATTACTGCTTTTCCTTCTAACTCAGTATGTAATTCATCAATTACAGGAGCAATTGCTCTACATGGTCCGCACCAAGTAGCCCAAAAGTCAACTAGTACAGGTTTTTCTGAGTCAAGAACTAATTCTTTAAAATTTGCATCTGTAAATTCTACTGCCATTTTTCTTTTTTTTATTGTTATTTATTGTTACAAAACTATGAATTATTTTAGTTTCTTAAGTGATGTTTTAGCATGTTTTTAATAAATATTTTTATACAACTAAAATTAATATTTACTCATATTATAAAACAATACCCACTAAATTAGTGGGTATTGTTTTATTTATAGAAAGTAATGATAATTTACTTTATTAAATTAACACTTCTAGATATGAAAGCAGTCAGATCTTGACCCTTTAACATGCCTTGAGATAGTAATGCTAGATCAAGAATTTGGTTAATTAGGTTGGTTCTTTTCTTTTTTGTTTTTTCTTGAAGAATCTTAGCAATGAGCTCATGGTTTGAATTAATTGCTAAATTATATGATTCTGGCATCGATCCAAACATTTGCATTCCTCCTCCAGATAACTGCTGTTGCTCTTTCATTCTTCTCATAAATTCACTTTGAGTTATAATAATAGGAGAGTCGGAAGTTGACATGTTTTGGATTTGCACAGTAAATTTTTCTTTGTCAACCCCATCTTCAATCATCTTTTTTAACTTTTCTTGCTCCTTTTCAGATAATTTGGATATAGTTGATTCCTCCTTCTCAATTAATTTATCAATTATATCAGCATCGACTCTTGAAAACTGCACTTCACTGTTTTCTGATTCAATTTTACTAATTAAATGACTAATTAATGGTCCGCCAAGTTCTAAGACTTCATAGCCCTTATCTTTTGCAGTTTTTACGAAACTGTGTTGTTCCTTCGAATCATTAGTATAAAGAATTATTGTTTTTCCATCTTTATTCTTTTGAGTTTCCTTTACTTTTTCGTAGAATTCATTAAAGGTATAGTATTTATTTTCTGAGTTCTTATAAAGAGAAAAAGCTTTTGCTTTTTCGAAGAACTTTTGCTCTGTTAGCATTCCGTATTCTATAAAGACCTTCACATCATCCCATTTTTGTTCAAAATCTTTTCTGTCTTTCTTAAACATTCTTGATAGTTTATCCGCTACTTTTTTTGTAATATGGCTTGCTATCTTTTTTACATTTCCATCAGCTTGAAGGTAAGATCTTGATACATTTAAAGGGATGTCTGGTGAATCTATTACACCATGTAAAAGTGTTAAGAATTCGGGTACAATATTCTCCACATTATCAGTAATAAACACTTGATTGCTGTAGAGATTAATTTTATTTTTTTGAACTTCCAAATTATTCTTTAATTTAGGGAAATATAAGATTCCAGTTAAGTTAAAGGGAAAATCAACATTTAAGTGAATATGAAATAATGGGTCAGAAAACTCCATAGGATATAATTCTTTATAAAATGCTTTATAATGTTCATCTTTTAGATTAGAAGGAGTTTTGGTCCACGCTGGTTTGGTATTGTTAATTATATTATCTGATACTTTGTCAACTTTTATAATATTTCCTTTGTCATCTTTTTTGCCTTTTGGATCATCTATTTTTTCCGTCTTAGTGCCGAATTTAATCTCAACAGGTAAGAACTTACAATATTTATTTAAAATAGTTGAAATTCTGTTTTCTTCTAAGAATTCTTTTGAGTCATCTGCAATATGTAAAATAATATCGGTTCCCTTCGTCTTCTTCTTAGTCTCCTCCATTGTAAAATTTGGGGATCCATCACATTTCCATTTAACCGGCTTGCTATTAGGGGTTTGGCTTTTAGTGATAATTTCCACCTCTTTAGCAACCATAAATGCAGAGTAGAAGCCAAGTCCGAAATGACCAATAATTGAGTTCTTAGTATCTGTATCCTTGTATTTGTTAACGAATTCTTCAGCTCCGGAGAATGCAATTTGATTAATATATTTATCTAATTCTTTGTCTGTCATTCCAATACCATTATCTCTAATTGTAATTGTTTTGGCTTCTTTATTTAATATTACCTCAACTCTTAAGTTATTAATATCAGAGTCTAATTCTCCAATTGTTTTAAGTGTTTTCATTTTCTGTGTAGCATCTACTGCATTAGAAACTAACTCTCTTAAGAATATCTCATGGTCGGAGTAAAGGAATTGTTTAATTATTGGAAATATATTCTCAGTTTGAACATTAATATTACCTTTCTTTTTCATTTATTTAAGTTTTAGTTATTTATTTAGTCGTAAGATTATCATTCTTTTTTTTATGATTTTATTGTGTATTTTTAAATGCTTTATATAGCTTGTCTTTTATTTCTTCTTCTATTTCTATTTTAGCTTTGTCATATCCTAATTCTTGGCCCATTATAATTCCCAATAATGTAGCCTCTCTGATATTACATCCTTGTTGTAATATTGTTAAAAGAATATCATAAGTGGTGCTATCTTCTTTAATAAGATTATTTGATTTTTTGATTAAGAGGTCTAATTCATCTGCTGAACACTCTAGCAGTTGTAATAATTTCTCTTTCTCAAATTTGCTAATTTTTTTCATAGGTATTAATTTTTAATAATTATATCTGCTAAAACTATGCCAACGCTAATTTTAAGACAGAATGTCAGTTTTTTTATAGTTAGTGGATTAGTTAACTGTGTTGAATATTGTTTCTAGAAGATTATATAGCTTATTTTTGATCCTTATAATTAAAGATTTTCATTAATAGATACTGATTTAATTTAGGTGTATTTTTTAGTATGAATTTAAAATTTTTAAAAAAAATATTAAGTAATTTTGAATTATGAAAAAAATTGAACCAATTAAAATAATGAATAAATTTTCATTGTTTAATGAAAAATGGACGCCTAAGATTATAGGAGAGTTAAATGGTCAGTATGTAAAAGTGTGTAAGCTAAAAGATGATTTTGTGTGGCATAGTCATGAGAATGAAGATGAATTATTTATGGTGTTTAAAGGAACGCTTTTAATTGATTTTAGAAATAGTAGTACAGTTGCAGTAAAAGAAGGTGAGCTTTTAATTATTCCTAAAGGTGTTGAGCATAGACCACATACTAATGGGGAGATTGTATTTAATCTATTATTTGAGCCAAAAACAACATTGCATACTGGTAATGTTGAAACTGAACTAACTGTTAAGAAATTAGATTGGATTTAGCAAACTAAAACTGTACTATACATCTAAGATGATGGAACTATTGAAAAGAAAATAATTATTGAATAAATATAAACCCACTAAAATGAGTGGGTTTCTTTTTGGTGGAGCTGGGGGGTATCGAACCCCCGTCCAAACAAGAGATTAAATAGTTTTCTACATGTTTATCACCTTTTATTTTTAGTGAGAAGGTAGGGAAGTTGCAACCAAACCTTAACCTTAGCTTTTTGAATTTTTCATTAATATATAAAAGCAATAGATTAACTATCCTGAAATTTATTATGCCTCATTTTGTACAGGAATCAGGATGTCCTATACAAGAGACAAAAGCTTACTTAATTATATAAATTAGGCAGCTAAAGCGTAATTATTTTCGCCAATTAAAAAGTTGAATTTTAATATTTACGAGCTAAAATACAATGCTCGACATGCTTGCTAAGAAATGCACTTGCTGTCAAATCCAGTCAGCCCCATTAAATCAATGAACAATTGCAAAAATACAAAAATTGGATGCTAAGTTGTCTACATTCTTTATTTTTGTCTTAGAATATAAAATATCATGAAAATAGGTCTACTTAAAGAAGAAAAGAAACCTGCTGATGCAAGGGTAGTGTTAACACCCCAGCAGTGTAAAGTTTTCAAAACAATATATACTGATATTGATTTAGTTGTCATGAGTAGTGATGTAAGATGTTTTTCAGATGAATTATACAGAGAATCAGGTGTTGAAGTTGTTCATGATTTAAGTGATTGTGATATCTTATTGGGAGTTAAGGAGGTGCCTAAGAGCTTATTAATGCCAGATAAAACATATTGCTATTTTTCACATACTATTAAAAAGCAGGAGTATAATAGAGAATTACTTTTAAAGATGATCAGTTTAAATATCACTATGATTGATTATGAGGCTTTAAAAGATGCAAAAGGAAGAAGATTACTTGGTTTTGGAAGGTATGCCGGTATTGTTGGTGCTTATAATGGTTTCTTAACATATGGTCTGAAGTCAGGTAAGTATAAATTAAAGCCAGCTAATAAGTGTTTTGATAGATTAGAGATAGAGTCTGAACTAGAAAAGATTGATTTGAAAGATGAAAAGATAATTGTAACTGGTAATGGAAGGGTAGGTAATGGCATAATGGAAATAATGAATATAATTAATATTAGAGAGGTCTCAAAAGAAGATTTTGTAAATAAAAGTTTTGACGAGGCGGTTTTTGTTCACTTACATACTATGGATTATAATGTAAAAATTAATGGTTCAGCATCTCTTAAGTCAGAATTTTATGATTCTCCAGAGTTGTATCAATCTTCATTTATGGATTATGCAAAGTGTGCTGATATTTTTATTGCTGGGCATTATCATGGTACAGGATCACCCTATCTATTTAATAGAGAGGATGCAAAATCTAAGATGTTTAATTTAAAAGTTATAGCAGATATTTCTTGTGATATTGATGGTCCTGTTGCGTCAACTATTAGGTCATCCACTATTAATGATCCTATTTATGGATATAATCCTAAAAGTGAGGCTGAAGATGACTTTATGAAGGAAGGAGTAATCGCAGTTATGGCGGTGGATAATTTGCCTTGTGAGCTTCCAAAAGATGCGTCAGAGGATTTTGGCAAGGAAATGTTAGAAAAAATCTTACCAATCTTAATAAATGGCAACAATCATCAAGCTGTTGTAAATGCCACCATTTGTGAAAATGGTGATTTGACTCAAAGTTTTAATTATTTGAGAGATTATATAAATGGAAATTAAACTGCTTTTAGATCTGCAATTGTTTGTGTAGGATTATCTGATTTAAATATGAAACTACCTGCGACTAGTACATCTGCTCCGGCATCTATTAGTTTTCTTGCATTTGCAGTGCTTACTCCTCCATCAATTTCTATGTGAGTTTTTAATCCTTGTTCATTAGCCATCTGCCTTAACTTTTTTACTTTTTTATATGTTATTTCTTCAAATTTCTGACCGCCAAATCCTGGATTTATTGACATTATTAATACCATATAGCATTTAGGAAGAATATCTTCTAACACGTTAACTGGCGTTGTTAGATTTAAAACTATACCAGCTTTACATCCAGCATCTTCAATCTGAGTGATGGTTCTATGTAAATGCACTGTCGATTCATAATGTACGGTAATAATATCTGCTCCAACTTTTGCAAAATCTTTAATATAACGTTCTGGCTTTTCAATCATTAGATGTACATCTAGAGGTTTTTTAGCATGTTTTTTAATGGCTTTAATGACTGGCATTCCATAAGATATATTTGGAACAAAATGGCCATCCATGACATCTATATGAAACCAGTCTGCTTCACTATTGTTTACCATTTCGCAGTCTCTTTGAAGATTTCCGAAATCAGCTGCTAAAATTGAAGGAGCTATTTTATGTGACATTCTGAATTTTTTTACAAATATAGATAAATAAAAAAGAGGGCTTAGCCCTCTTTAAGATTATCCTAAATAAGTTTTTAAGATTTTACTTCTTGAAGTTTGCTTGAGTCTTCTTACGGCTTTTTCTTTAATTTGTCTTACTCTTTCCCTTGTAAGGTCAAATTTTTCCCCAATTTCTTCAAGCGTCATTGCGTGTCCTCCATTTAACCCAAAGTAAGATGAAACAACGTCAGCTTCTCTTGGCGTTAATGTGTCTAGAGCTCTTCTTATTTCTTCTCTTAAAGATTCTAACATTAATTCAGCATCTGGGTTTGGACTATCTTCTGATCCCATTACATCATATAAACTACTGTCTTCTCCCTCAATCAAGGGTGCGTCCATTGATACATGTCTTCCTGTATTTTTTAGTGATTGTTTTACTTCTGTAATTGATAGCTCAACTAGGTCAGATATTTCCTCCGCGGTAGGTGGTCTTTCAAATTTTTGTTCCAAGACAGCATAAGCTTTATTAATTTTATTAATAGATCCAATTTTATTTAGAGGTAGTCTTACAATACGAGATTGTTCAGCTAATGCTTGTAGAATTGATTGGCGAATCCACCAGACTGCATATGAGATAAACTTAAATCCTCTTGTTTCGTCAAATCGTTTTGCGGCTTTAATAAGGCCAAGATTTCCTTCATTTATTAAATCAGGCAGTGTAAGTCCTTGATTTTGATATTGTTTTGCAACAGAGACTACAAATCGAAGATTGGCTTTGGTTAATTTGTCAAGTGCTCTCTCATCACCAGCTTTAATTTTTTGTGCTAATTCTACTTCTTCTTCTGCAGTAATTAGATCAACTTTTCCTATTTCTTGTAAGTATTTGTCAAGTGATGCTGTTTCTCTATTGGTAACCTGTTTTGTTATTTTTAGTTGTCTCATTGTAGTTTTTGACTATTTAAATTAATATTTTCAACCATTTCTTTTACGTATATCTTTGTTAAAGGTTACGTATTATTTAAAAATTATTTATCTTTTTTTTCAGGCCTAGGTAATAGCACTTTTCTTGATAATTTAAGCTTACCGCTTCTTTCATCAATAGCTATTAACTTTACCTCAATAGTATCACCTTCTTTTAATACATCTTCTACATTTTCAACTCTTTCCCAAGCTAATTCTGATATATGTACAAGGCCATCAGTATTAGATGAAATGCCAACAAATGCTCCATAGGGCATAATTGACTTAACTTTTCCTTTATATATACATCCAACTTCAGGAATAAAGGCTATTGATTTAATCTTTTCAACTGCACTATCAATACCTTCTTGATTGGTTCCTAAGATCTCAACAACCCCCATTTCATCTACTTCTTCAATAGAAATATTTGTTTCTGTTGAAGCTTGTAATTCTTGAATTATTTTTCCTCCTGGACCAATAATTCCACCAATGGTTGATTTTGGAACATTTAATACTACAATTTTAGGAGTTTGCGGTTTTAATTGTACTCTTGGCTCAGGAATTGTATCAATAATTTTATCTAATATATGTAATCTTCCATCTCTAGCTTGATTTAATGCTTTATCTAATATTTCATAAGATAATCCTTGCACTTTGATGTCCATTTGACAGGCAGTAATACCGTCAGCAGTACCACAAACTTTAAAGTCCATATCTCCTAGATGATCTTCGTCACCTAGTATATCAGAAAGTATAGCGTAATTATTTGGGTCTTTCTCGTTAGATATTAACCCCATTGCAATACCAGAAACTGGTTTCTTCATCTTAATTCCTGCATCCATAAGTGCCATAGTTCCTGCGCAAACAGTTGCCATTGAAGAGGATCCATTTGACTCTAAAATATCAGAAACAATTCTTACTGTGTAAGGATTATCAGCAGGTATCATTTTCTTTAGAGCTCTTTGAGCCAGATTACCATGACCAATTTCTCTTCTGCTTACACTAAATTTCATTCTTGCCTCACCTGTTGAGAAAGGAGGAAAATTATAATGTAAATAGAAATCTTCATGTCCTTGATATGTTACCCCATCTAAACGATTAACATCAGTAGCAGATCCTAAAGTAACAGTTGTTAATGATTGTGTTTCACCTCTTGTAAAAACAGCTGATCCGTGTGGACTGTATAAGTAGTCAACTTCACACCATATTGGTCTGATTTCAGTTGTATCTCTTCCGTCTAATCTTTTTTTCTCAGATAATACTAAGTCTCTAATAGCTTCTTTTTCAACATCGTGATAGTAAGTGTCAATTAGCTTAGAGTCATATTTTTCAACTTCTTCTTCTGATAATGTTGCTATCCAATCTTCTTTTATTGATTTAAATTTTGTTGACCTTTCATCCTTGCCTAGCCCTTCAGAAGCTACTGAATATATAGATTTATAAGTTTCTTGTTTAATTCTAGATCTTAATTCTTCATCATGAGTCTCATGACAATATTCTCTTTTTTCTGATGATATGCCTACTTTAGAAGCTAATTCTAATTGTGCAGAACATTGTATTTTAATTGCTTCATGTCCAATCTTAATTGCTTCAATCATCTCACCTTCAGATACCTCGTTCATTTCTCCTTCTACCATAGCTACGCTATCAGCTGAAGCACCGACCATAAGATCAATGTCTGCATTTTTCAATTGTTCAGATGATGGATTGATTATGAATTCTCCATCAATTCTAGCTACTCTACATTCTGAAATTGGACCGTTAAATGGAATATCAGATATTGTTATTGCTGCTGAAGCGGCAAGTGCTGCTAGAGCATCGGGTTTTACTTCCGGATCGTGTGAGTTTAAAGAGATCATTATTTGGACTTCAGCATGGTAATCACTAGGGAACATAGGTCTTAGTATTCGGTCAACTAAACGCATTATCAATATTTCTTGGTCAGTTGGCCTCGCTTCTCTTTTTAAGAATCCTCCAGGGAATCTTCCGTCAGCTGAAAATTTTTCTCTATAGTCTACTGTTAATGGTAGAAAGTCTACTCCATCTCTAGCTTCAAAGCTTGATACAACTGTTGCTAATAAATGAGTGTTTCCCATTCTTAATTCAACAGATCCGTGTGCTTGTTTAGCTAATTTTCCTGTTGTGATAGTAATTTCTCTACCATCATCTAATGTAATAATTTGTTTTTTTTCTGTTATCATCTTGTCTTCTTTGTTTATAAATAAAAAAGGCAATAAAACTATTGCCTTTTTTTGTTTGTCTTATCTTCTTAGCCCTAGTTCTTTGACTAATTCTCTGTATTTTAGAATATCCTTAGCTTTTAAATAATCTAATAATTTTCTTCTTCTACCAACCATTAATTGTAGTGATCTTTGAGTTCCAAAATCTTTTCGATTTTTCTTTAAGTGATTGGTTAAATTAGAAATTTTATTTGTAAATAGTGCTACTTGTGAGAACACTGAACCTGAATCTTTGGTATTATTCCCAAATTTCTTGAATATATTCTCTTTCTTTTTTGTTGTTAAACTCATTTTAGTTTATTTATTTGTACTCTAAATTTATGGGCTGCAAATTTAGGAAACTTATTCAATTTAGAGGTTAGTTTACAGGATAATTTATTTTTTTATAATTCTGAAGATTTGAGCAAATTTCTCTTTGAGGTCTTTTCTATCAATGATTAGGTCAATAAATCCTTTTTCTAATAGAAATTCAGCAGTTTGGAAGCCCTTTGGAAGATCTTTTCCGATCGTTTCTTTTACTACTTTAGGGCCAGCAAATCCGATTAGTGCTCCAGGTTCTGCAATATTCATGTCCCCTAACATTGAAAATGAGGCTGTAGCACCTCCAAATGTAGGATCAGTACATAATGAAATATATGGTAGTCCAGCATCACTTAGTTGAGCTAATTTAGCTGATGTTTTTGCTAATTGCATTAGTGAAATAGCAGCCTCCATCATTCTAGCCCCTCCAGATTTGGAAATAATAATGATTGGGCACTTTTTATCTTTTGCACAATCAATGGCTCTTGCAATTTTCTCACCAACAACAGATCCCATTGATCCTCCAATAAAAGAAAAGTCCATACTTGCAATTACAACTTCTTCTCCTTTAAGTTTTCCGTAAGCAGTTCTAACAGCATCCTTTAAGCCTGTTTTTTGTTGCATTGACTGAATTCTTTCGGTATACTTTTTTTTGTCTTCAAATTCTAAAGGGTCAACTGAAGACATATTAGTATCCAGTTCAGTAAATTTATTATGGTCAAACAAGATTTTAAAGTATTGATTTGACCCAATTCTTGCATGATAATTACATTTTATGCAACAATTGAGATTCTTATTGTGCTCCTCTGTTGAGACAATGTGCTTGCATTTTGGACATTTATACCATAATCCATCAGGAGTTTCCTTCTTTTCATGAGTTTCTGTGGTAATTCCTTCTTTGATTCTTTTAAACCAACCCATCTTATTTGTTTCTATTGATATTATTTAGATCATTAAATGATCTTTTTAGTCTTTGCTTAAAAGTAAGTTCGCCATCTCTTAAGTACTTTCTAGGATCATAATATTTTTTGTTTGGCAATTCTTTACCTTCTGGATTGCCTATTTGTGATTGAACATAATCTTTGTGTTTTTCAAAGTAATCTCTTATTCCTAATGTGAATCCCCACTGTAGATCAGTGTCAATATTCATTTTTATCACACCGTAACCAATAGCTTCAGTTATTTCTTCTTGAGTGGATCCTGAACCTCCATGAAAAACAAAATCTACTGGTTTTTCTTTAGTGTTAAATTTGTCTTGTATATATTTTTGAGATGTGTCTAATATTTTTGGTGTTAAAACGACATTACCTGGCTTATAAACACCGTGTACGTTGCCAAATGCTGCTGCAATTGTAAATTGATCGGATATCTTCATTAATTCTTCAAAAGCATATGCAACTTCTTTGGGTTGAGTATATAATTTTGATATATCTACATCAGAGTTATCTACACCATCTTCTTCTCCTCCGGTAATTCCTAATTCGATTTCTAAAGTCATATCAATTGCACTCATTCTTTTTAGATATCTTTTACATATCTCAATATTCTCTTCTAATGGTTCTTCTGATAAGTCAATCATGTGAGAAGAGTATAATGGTTTTCCGTGTAATGAATAGAATTCTTCACCAGCATCAAGTAACCCATCTATCCAGGGTAATAGTTTTTTAGCTGCATGGTCAGTATGTAGGATTATACTTGCTCCATATATTTTAGCCATTTGGTGTACATGCATTGCTCCTGATATTCCACCAGCTATTGCAGATTCATGCTTGTCATTCGATAGCCCTTTTCCAGCATAAAATTGACAACCTCCATTAGAAAATTGAATAATTGCTGGTGAATTTAATTCAGATGCAGTTTCTAATACACAATTAACAGTGCTTGTATTTGTTACATTTATAGCTGGTAATGCATAATTATTTTTTTTTGCATCTTTAAAAACATTTTGCACTTGTTTGCCACTAAGTACACCTGACTCAAATTTTGACATTATTTTTATTTATAGATTTAGAGTAACAAAACTATAATATTGTTCTTAATTGAAGCATGGATTTTGTAATATTTTCATATTATTGAATATTAATAAAAAACAAAGCTAGTGTTAACAAACAAGCAGATTAAATTAATTAAGAGTTTATCTTTTAAAAAGCACAGGATTAAGCATCAATTATTTGTTATTGAGGGACAAAAGATGGTAGCAGAATTATTAGATTCTAATCATGAAATCATTAATTTATTTGCTACTAGAGATTGGATTAGAGAGAATAAAGTAGATAAAGTAATCCAAGTTACCAATTCTGAATTAGTTAAGATAAGTAATCAAAAGAGTCCTAATGAGGTTTTAGCTATTGTTCGGATCAAACAAAATCAAATTCGTTATTTTGATGGAATCACATTAGTCTTAGATAATATTAATGATCCTGGAAATTTAGGTACTATTATACGGGCATGTGATTGGTTTGGGGTCAAACAGATTATTTGTTCAACTAATACAGTAGATATGTATAATCCAAAAGTAGTACAATCAGCTATGGGTTCTATTCTTAGGGTAAATGTCTCTTATACTGATTTATCAGATTATTTAAAAAATATTAGCAAGCCAATTTATGGAGCTTATATGAATGGAGAGAATATAGAAAAAATTCAATTCCCTAATAATTTATGTGTTGTAATGGGTAATGAATCTCATGGAATTTCAGCAGAACTTTCACAATATATTCAGTATAAAGCTTCTATAAGAAGTGTTGGTAATTATGTAGATTCATTAAATGTTGCAATGGCAACATCAATATTTTTACATGAGATATCTGGTTAATCTAATTTAGGGCGAAATTTGTCTTCCCATCTTAGTCCTTCCCACCCACATTCATTACAAATATATCTTTTGGCATCAAAAACACTAAATGTTAAATGATGAATTAAATGATCAGATGGGTTTCTTCTAATTCTGTTAAGAGCCTTAAAGCAATCAGGGCAAGCGTTAGTACAATTTATATGTACTTTCTTTTTGCCAAATCCTAATTTCTTTAATATGAACAAAAATATTACGTAAATAATAAGGCAAATAAAAATTAATAAAAAACTATCCATTTAAATTTTTTATAAGTTGAATTTTTACACTTTTAAATATCAAATATAATAATTTTTTATTTTTCAGAAAAATATGTTTTCTAGTTTAGGTTTTTTACTCAAAAGTAAAAGATAGCATCCAACCATTTGTGCTAAGTCTATTAATTGATTTAGTATAAATAGAATCATCTTTAGAAAGTAGATTTAAGAATCCATGTGATAGTTTTATTTGAGGTGAGAACTTAAAATATTCAAGATAAAAATCAATTCCAAATCCAATTTCCCCCATTAAATCATTTTCCATAAGTTTTACAATCTCTTGTCCTTCATCATCAATTTGATCTTTTGAGGCAATATCCATACTATACTTGATACCGCCAATTACATAAGTTCTAAAATTATTATATCTGGCTGACTTGTATTTAATATAAATAGGAAAGTCTATTAAAGTAGATTCAATCTTTTTGATACGGTTGTCATTTGAATTTAAACTATCAACAAAGCCATAATACAAATGTCTTTCTCCAAATATAAGGGCTGGAACAAAACGAAGATCAGTGTATTTTCCTAATCTTAAATTAGATACAATTCCTAGGTTGAATCCTTTCTGGCTTTTAGAATAAAGAGTTTTTAATGTGTCATTATTTATAGTATTAGCATTCTTTTTGATATTAAAATTGAGGTTATTTATACCAAGAGTAAATCCAAAATGTAGTTTTTTAAAATCATATCTTATTAAGTTTTGTGGTTTTTTTATCCTCTGTGCTGTAGCATTTATTGCTCCGCTAAGAGCAAAAGATATTAATAGATATTTAATTATTGTCTTCATAACGCCCAAAACGATTAGGCAATTATTTTATTGCAATATAAAGTGACACAATGCCTAATGTTAGCGAGATATGTTCACACTTTTTAAATCCAGCATGTTTTAGTTCATTAATAAATTGATGTCCAGAGGGGAACGCGTCAACAGAATCTGGCAAGTATTTATAAGCATTTTTATCTTTGGATATAAAAGATCCAATTTTAGGTAACAAAAAATGAAAATACAATTTATAAAGTTGTTTTAATGGAAAGTATTTAGGCGATGAGGGCTCTAAAATTACAATTATTCCATTTTTTGACAATACTCTGTGCATTTCTTTAAGTCCTTTTTCTAGATTTTCAAAATTTCTAACTCCAAATCCAGCAGTAATTGCATCAAAAGAATTGTTATCAAAGGGTAATTCTTCCGAGTCAGCTTGTAGTAGTGTAATTCTGTCATTCAGTTTTTTATTTGAAATTTTTTTATTGCCAACATTAAGCATTCCTTTAGATATGTCAATGCCTGTAATTTTTGCTGAAGTATATTTTGCTGCACTAATAGCAAAGTCACCGGTTCCTGTAGCAATATCAAGAATTGTTGCTGGATTGTTGATTAATTTTTTTATTGCAATATTTCTCCATAAATTATCCATTCCTAATGATAAAGAGTGGTTTAAAAAGTCATAACTTTCTGCAATATTATTAAACATCTTAGTGATTTGTTCCTTTTTACTGTCTGTATTATTGTAAGGTGTGATTTTTTTCATCAGAGAATGTATTTTTTTGCCTCTGAGAGTAGTTTGTCTTTTTTGATAGCTACAACTCCTACATCTTCACATACAATGCCTCCGGCAAGAGCTGATAGTATAGAAAGATCTACAAGACTAACATCCGAAGCTAAACATAATGATGCAACTGCAACTACGGTGTCTCCAGCACCTGATACATCAACGATTTTTCTGTTGAACGCAGGAGTATGTTTAAATTCTTGATTTGTTTTTATACATATTCCTTTTTCTGCTAAAGTAAGTAATATTCCTTTTGCATTTAAGCACTCTCTTAAGTCAGATGAAGCTTTTTCAAGTTCTGATATATTATCTCCATTACAATTAATATTCATTCCTGAATTTATCTCTGCTAGGTTTGGTTTGAATATGGTGCAATTCTTGAATGTAGAGAAATTTTGTTTCTTTGGATCAACAATTGTTGGAATATTCTGATTATTTGTAATTTTAATTACTTCTTGAATTATTTTCTGAGTTAATACACCTTTATTATAATCTTGTAATATTACGACATCAATGTCATTCATTAACTTAGTTGCTATCTTTATTAATTTATCCTCATTTTGTATGGATTTTATGTCTTCTTCATCTACTCTTAATTGATGCTGTAGTTTGGCAATTACTCTTGTCTTTGTTGTGGTTTTCCTTCCTCTTACAGACATAATACCTTGTGTAGATAATTTATCTTTTTGCATAAGTTTTTTAAATAGTTTACCTCCATTATCATCACCAATAACTGAACATAAAATAGGTGTAGCTCCTAAAGCTTTCAAATTTAATGCAACATTTGCTGCTCCACCTAATCTATTTTCATGTTTTTTTATTTCTACTACTGGAACAGGTGCTTCTGGTGACATTCTATTAATTTCCCCCCACATATATGCATCAATCATAGAATCGCCTATTATTAATACCCTTTTTGAGTTAAACTCATTAAATAATTGATTGAAATCCATTATAAGAGTTTTGCTAGTTGTTTTTTAATTCTGTTCATCGCTTCTATTAGCTTGTCATCAGAAGCTGCATATGAAATCCGGATACATTCAGTATTCCCAAATGCATCTCCTGCAACACAGGCAACATGCGCAGAGTTTAATAGATACATACACAAATCATTTGCATTATTAATAATTGTTTCTCCATCAGACTTTCCAAAGTACGAAGAAATGTCAGGGAATACATAAAAAGCTCCCTGAGGTATATTACATCTTATACCTGGAATGTCTTGTAGAAGTTTTACAAGTAGGTCTCTTCTATTTATGAAGGTTTCTTTCATTTCTTGTGTTGTTGATCTTGGTTCAGCAAGCATAGCTCTTTCAGTAGCTTTCTGTGCTATTGCACAAGTAGCAGAAGTAAGTTGTCCTTGTATTTTGTTGCATGCTTTTGCGATCCAAAGAGGAGCGCCAATGAAACCAACACGCCATCCAGTCATAGCAAATCCTTTGGAAACCCCATTAACGGTAATTGTACGGTCAATCATTGATGGGATACTACCTATACTAAAGTGTTTTTTAGTAAAATTAATATGTTCATATATTTCGTCAGCAATAATATAGATATCAGGATACTTCTCTAACATTTTTGCAATTGCTTCTAATTCTGATTGAGTATATACAGTTCCACTAGGGTTGCATGGAGAACTAAATATTAGTATTTTGGTTCTAGATGTAATGCAAGCCTCCAATTGTTCGGGGGTCACTTTAAAGTCAACATCAATTGTTGAAGGAACTTCAACAGGAACTCCTTCAGCAAGCTTTACAATCTCAGCATAGCTTACCCAGTAAGGGCACGGCATTAGCACCTCGTCTCCAGCATTCAATAAGCTTAAACATACATTAGCTAGTGATTGTTTTGCACCAGTTGAGGTTACAATTTGATCTACTGTATATTCTAAATTATTATCTCTTTTAAATTTTGCTACAATTGCACTTCTTAGTTCAGGCAAACCAGGAACAGGTGTGTAATGAGAGAAATTATCATCAATTGCTTTTTTAGCTGCTTCCTTAATAAATTGTGGAGTGTCAAAATCTGGCTCTCCTAAACTTAAAGGAATGATATCAATTCCTTTTGCTTGCAATTCTCTGCTCATTCGTGCCATAGCCAGGGTTGCTGATTCTGCTAGTCGATTTAGTCTGTCGGATACGTTTTTCATCATTGATTTTTTGATTTTGCAAATATATGAAGTAGAATTGAGTAGTTTGTTTTTAACTCCTTTTTTTACTAGTTTTACGAAATGAAAAGAATGTTATTTATTGTTACGCTAATTTTCTGTGCTATTACTAATATTAAGGCTCAGAAAGTATTTTCAGTAGAATATGCTAGTCAGGCAGATATAAAAGTATATGTAGCTGATTATGAAAGTAGAGCTGATTTATCTGTCTATAAAGTAGATTACGAAAGTAGAGCAGGAAAAAATGATGGTAATTGGTTTTTTGTTGATTATTCTAGTAGAGCAGATAAGAAGATATTTTTTGTTGATTACGCTTCGCAAGCAGATATTGTCATCTATTTTGTTGATTATAGCAGTAGGGCGGGGTGGAAGAAGAAAGAGAAAATACATTTATTTTATTAAATGAGAAATCTCTTAATTATATTATTTTCTTTTCCTTTTATGACAATTGCTCAACAATACAATTCAGCTTGTCCTTATGATAATAATGTTAGAGATACATTAGACTTTTCATCTGCAGTTCCTGGGGCTTCACATGATGCATGGATATGGTCAGGTGATTACATCTGGGCTATTGGAATGAAAGCATCTTTAACTTATGTAATAACTACTTGTGTAGATCCTTTTAATATCAGAGATAATGATTCTCATATTTCTATTTATACTCATGGTGGAGGACAATCTTTAGCATTTAATGATGATCAATGCAGTAATTATCAATACCATTCCACGGTTATTTTCTCTCCTCCTGTTGATGGAGATTATGATATCTTATTTGATGAGCATACAGGTGTTTATTGTTCTCATTTGAGTGATCCATTTGATTTTTATGATTATTATATTGAGGTTATTGAAGTAACAGATGTAAAAGACTATTCTTCAAATAAAAAATTGCTTAAAATAACAGATCTTTTAGGAAGAGAAACTAAAAATATAAATCAACCTATATTATATATTTATGATGATGGAACAGTAGATAAAAGAATAACGATAGAATAAGTAAAAAAACTATTACTTAAAAATTATTTAATATCTGATAGATAGTTTTGCCTTTTTTGAATTCCTTTTCAAGAATTTTCAATTTACCATTAGATAATAATTGTTTGTATTTTTTTGTTCCTAGCTCTTCTTTTAATCTTTGATTTAAGTAGTAAATATTCTGTTTTTCTCTATTTTTGATCTTCCATCCACTAGATGTCATTTGCTTGTCAAATGTATTAATTGTTGTGTAGATCTCTTTAATACCAGTATTTTCTAATGCAGAACAGGTATTTACTTTAGGGATCCAGCCATTTTCCATTGGTTGGAAAAGATGAAGTGCTCTTTTGTACTCTAAAGCAGCATTTTTTGCTTTTTGCAAGTTATCACCATCAGATTTGTTAATTATTAAAGTGTCAGCTAATTCCATGATTCCTCTTTTAATTCCTTGAAGTTCATCACCAGCACCTGCAAGCATTAATAATAAAAAGAAATCCACTAAATGACTAACTGTAGTTTCACTTTGACCAACTCCAACAGTCTCAATGAGTATTATATCAAATCCAGCAGCTTCACATAGAATAATACTCTCTCTTGTTTTGTGTGATACGCCTCCCAAAACACCTCTACTTGGACTAGGGCGAATAAATGCATTTTTATTTGCTGATAATTCGTGCATACGGCTTTTGTCACCTAAAATACTTCCATGTGACTTTTGACTTGTAGGATCAATAGCCAATACAGCTACTTGTTTACCTTTATTAATCAATAATTTTCCAAATGTTTCAATAAAAGTACTTTTTCCAACTCCTGGAACACCTGTAATTCCAATCCTGATTGAATTACCACTATAGGGTAAGCATTCTGAGATAAGGTATTGGGCTTTTTCTTGGTCTTTGGCCAGTGTACTTTCAATAAGTGTAATTCCTTTGCCCAATGCGACTCTATTACCTTTTATAATATCTTTTGCTAAGCTCATTACTTAACAGCTATTACTGAGATTTCAATATTTACATTTTTAGGTAATCCTGATACTTGAATAGCTTCACGAGCAGGAGGTTTTTCAGAGAAAAATGTACTATATACTTTGTTTATTTTACTATAATCGTTCATGTTTTTCATAAAAATAGTAGATTTAACTACATTTCTAAAATCCATGCCTGCTGCTTTTAATACCTCAAGGATATTCTTCATTACTTGCGTTGTTTCATTAGTAACGTTATCTATTACTAGATTTCCGGTTTCAGGATTTATAGCAATTTGACCTGAGCAATAAAGAGTGTTATTGCTTAATATTGCCTGGTTATATGGTCCAATAGCAGAAGGTGCTTTATTTGTTGATATTACTTTTTTCATATTACTTTCTGTGTCCAAATATAGCACTTCCAACTCTAATCATAGTACTAGAGTTACTTATTGCTAATTTATAATCGCCACTCATCCCAATGGATAGAGTGTTTATTGAATTATTTTTTATTTCATTAAAAAGGTTATTCAATAATTTAAATTCATTATTTACTTTCTTTTTATCATCTGTAAAAGTTGCCATACCCATTAGGCCTATAATATTGATGTTACTGAATTTTTTTGATTCAAATAAAGTATTATTAATTTCGTTGACCCCAAAACCAAATTTAGTGCTTTCACTAGCAATATGAACCTGTAAGAGACAGTCAATAACTCTATTATTTTGCTCAGCTCTTTTGTTGATTTCCTTCATTAGTTTTAATGAGTCGACAGCATGTATTAAGCTAACAAAAGGCGCAATGTATTTTACTTTATTGCTTTGCAGATGCCCAATCATATGCCATTGAATATCTTTTGGTAATTCTGCATATTTATTAGATAGTTCCTGTACTTTATTCTCACCAAAAATTCTTTGTCCAGCATTATAAGCCTCTAAAATATCAGAGTTTGTTTTTGTTTTTGATACAGCAACCAAGGTTACGCCATTAGGAAGACGTTCTTTTATTTTTTTGAGATTTTCTGCAATACTCATTATAAAATAGGGTAGATAGTTAGTCCAGATCTTAATTTTGGTTCGATATAGGTGCTTTTTGGTGGCATTATTTCATTGTTGTCAGCTGCCTTTTTTAATGCATCCATTGGTATTGGCTTTAGTATAAAAGCTGCTGCAAACTCATTGTTATCTATTTTCTTTTTTATTTCTAAAAGAGAGATAGTAGCATCTAAGAAAGAAATATTCTTATCAGTTCTTTCGTCTTTAATGTTTAAGATTGGATTTAAAATATTTTGTGATAAAATAGAGGGGTCTAAAGTATCAACAATTGTATTGTGTGTTTGTTGCTTTGAAATAAGAGAGTACCAGGAACCTTCTAAATACATTGAGATCTCATCTTTTTTACTAGGAGAGTGGATGCTGTTCCCTTTTTTAGTAATAGAATAATTTATTGCTATCTTCTTAAGGAATTCATTAGTAGAAAATCCATTTAAGTTTTTAACCAGTCTATTAAAATTAGTGATGTTCAATAGCTTTTCATCAATTAAATAACTCATAAAGAATTTACTTGCATCTGATTTCTTTTCTTTAGAAAGTAGAGCTGAGGATGCGCTCCTATGGTGGCCATCAGCAATATAGATCTTATTAATAGCAGCAAAAGAATCTTTTATAAGCTTAATATCATTATCATTATCAATAATCCATAGTTTGTGCTGCGCTTTGTTTGTTGTAGTAAAATCATATTCTGCTCTTTTATTTGTAGTTTTATTTATTAAGTCTCTAATTTTATCAGAACTTTTATATGCAAGCAGTACAGGGTCGGCATTAAATCCAGTGGTATGTAAATAATCCTTAAAGATTTGCTCTCTTTTTGTAAGTGTATTTTCGTGTTTTTTAATTATATTTTTTCTATAATCATCTACTGAAGTTGCAGCTATAATTCCTTGGAATTTATGTTCTCCTTTTTTTTGTTGATACAAATAGAAAGCAGCTTTCTTATCTTGAAATAAAATGCCTTGATCAAGAAATTCAATAAATTTATGCTTTACTAATTTGAATTTTTCTATTCCTTTTTTCTTAGACTCTTTATTATACTCTGGGTTAATAATATGTAAGAAAGTAAAAGGATTATTCTCTAGCTTTTCTTTTAGAGTCTCATCTGAGTACGTTAAATAAGAACGTGAAGCAACTAAATGTACTTTATCTCTTGTAGGTCGAATTGCTTTAAAAGGACGGACTTTTGTCATAATTACTGCTCAAAGTATGTAATAATCTGCTCAGCTAATTCTGTTCCAATTCTATCTTGAGCTTCTAGAGTGGCAGCTCCAATATGTGGTGTTAAAGAAATAGCATTATGCATACATAAATGAATTGAAGGACTAGGTTCATCATCAAAAACATCTAGCCCAGCATATGCTAATTTCTCTTTATCTAAGGCAAACATTAAGGCAGTTTCATCGATTACACCACCTCTTGATGCGTTTAGAATTCCTGCACCTGTTTTCATCATCCCGATCTCTTTAGCTCCAATAACAGCTTTATCTCCAATTTTAGGAACATGAAGTGTCACAAAATCAGATTTGGTCAGTACATTTTCTAAACTGTCTGTTTCAATAGTAAATGATTTCTTATCGCCATTAAAAAATTTCAATGTAATGTTGGCTTCATCAACAAATCTATCATGTGCCATTACATTCATTCCAAGACCTATGGCTTTCTTAGCAACTTCTTGTCCGATTCTACCAAAACCAATAATCCCAAGAGTCTTGCCAGCAAGTTCTCTTCCTTTTGCATAAGACTTTTTTAATGATTTGAATTCAGTATCTCCAGTAAGAGGCATTTTTCTATTACTATCAAATAAGAAACGAACCATTCCAAGAAGATGAGCAAAAACAAGTTCTGCAACGGAAGAAGATGAAGCGGCAGGTGTATTGATTACATTTATTCCTTTCTTTCTGGCATATTCCACATCAATATTATCCATCCCTACACCACCTCTTCCAACAATTCTTAGTTTTGGACAAGCATCGATTAAATCTTTATTTACAGTAGTAGCGCTTCTAACTAGAAGTACCTCGTAATTGTTAGAATTGATAGCAGAAATTAAATCTGCTTGATCTATTTTTTCAGTAATTACCTCGAATCCTTTTTCTGTTAAAGCATCAATCCCAGCCTGGGATATGCCATCATTTGCTAATACTTTTATCATTTTATTTATTTGCTATTTTCTGCATTAGACCAACTAATACTTGAACACTTTCAAGAGGTAATGCGTTATACATTGAAGCTCGGTAACCACCAACTGATCTATGTCCTTTTAGTCCGTTAATTCCAGCTTCCTCACATATTTTATCAAATTTATCTTCTTTGCTTTTGTCATTTATTAAGAAGGTTACATTCATGGTAGATCTGTCTTCTTTATTTGCAGTTCCTTCAAATAGTGGATTTTTATCAATCTCATGATATAATAAATCTGCTTTTTGTTGATTAATTTTTTCAACCCAATCAATACCACCATTATCTTTTAACCATTGCATTGTAAGCATTGAAACATATATTGAGAAAACAGGGGGTGTGTTAAACATGCTTCCTTTACTTATATGAGTATTATAATCTAACATAGTAGGTATATTCCTTCCTGTTTTTCCTAATATTTTGTCTTTTACGATTACTAAAGTGGTTCCTGCAGGCCCCATATTTTTTTGAGCTCCAGCATAGATTAAATCAAATTGACTAACATCAATTTTTCTACTAAAGATATCAGAACTCATATCGCAGACCATAAGAGTAGGACATGATGGAAAATCTTTTATTTGGGTGCCATAGATTGTATTGTTTGATGTACAATGGAAATAATCGAAATCATTAGTAATTTTATATCCTTTAGGTATATAATTATAGTTTTTTTCAGAAGAGTCTCCAAGAACTTCAACGTGTCCAAATTTTTCTGCCTCAGCAATAGCTTTTTTTGCCCAAGTACCTGTATTAAGATATGCTGATTTACCTTTTTCTTTTAATAAGTTGAGTGGTACCATTAAAAACTCCAAGCTTGCTCCTCCTTGTAAAAACAAAACTGAGTAACCATTGGGAATATTTAGAAGTTCTCTTACTAATTTCTGTGCCTTATCCATTACATCAACAAATGGTTTGCTTCTATGTGATATTTCGATTAATGATAGATTATCTTGATTAAAATTAATAATTGAATCAGAAGCTTTTTTTAACACTTCTTCAGGTAAAATACATGGTCCTGCTGAGAAATTATGCTTCTTCATATTTATTCTTTTACTCTTTCTATATATGACCCTTTTTCAGTGTCAATCTTAATCTTATCTCCTTCATTTATGAAAAGAGGGACATTAATTACTGCCCCAGTTTCTGTGGTAGCTGGTTTAAACGTATTGGTAGCAGTATTTCCTTTTAATCCTGGCTCTGTATGTGAAATCTTAAGATAAACATGTGAAGGTACCTGAGCTGAAAGAGGCATCCCTTCATCAGCATGGAATAAAACCTCAACAGTTTCTCCTTCTTTTAAGAACTGAACATTCGCAATAAAATCTTTTTGCATCATGATTTGTTCATAATCATCATTGTTCATTAAATGATAATCATTATCCTCTGCATATAAAAATTGATATTTTCTGTTTTCAACCCTAATGACATCAATTTTAACTCCAGAAGTGAAAGTGTTTTCTAAAAGTCGTCCTGTATTTAAATTTCTAATCTTAGTACGAACAAATGCAGGGCCTTTGCCAGGTTTTACATGTAAGAATGATTCAATTTTCCATGGTTCTCCATTGTGGTTAAAACATAGTCCATTTCTAAAGTCTGCTGTTGTTGCCATAGTATTATTTTTGATTAAACCCTTTCATAATACCTCTTCCTGAATTTATTATAAATGAAATGATTTCATCGCGCTCAGGAGAAGCGTCTATTTCAGTTTCGATTATTAAAACTGCTTGAGTGTTATTATTGTTATTTTGATATAGAATTCTGAAAATAGATTGAATTTCATGTATTTTACTGTCTGTAAAACCTCTTCTTCTTAATCCAATTGAGTTGATGCCTACAAAAGATAAAGGTTCACGAGCAGCCTTAACATAAGGAGGGACATCTTTTCTTACTAATGACCCTCCAGATATCATCGCATGTTTTCCGATACTTACAAATTGGTGAATAGCCGAAAGTCCTCCAATAATTGCAAACTCACCAATTGTAACATGACCTCCAAGTGCAACACTATTTACTATAATACAATTTTTCCCAACTACACAATCATGTGCTATATGTGAGTAAGCCATTATTAAGCAATTATCACCAATAATAGTTTTTCCGCTTGCAGAGGTCCCTCTATTAACAGTAGCACATTCTCTTATGGTACAATTATCGCCTATAATAGTTTTTGTTTTCTCTCCTCCAAATTTTAAATCCTGAGGAATAGCAGATATTACTGCTCCTGGGAAAATTCTACAGTTTTTTCCAATTCTAGCACCCTCCATGATTGTAACATTACTTCCTATCCATGTCCCTTCACCAATTTCAACATCTTTTTCAATTGTTACAAAAGGCTCAATTACAACATTTCTAGCAATATTTGCATCAGAATTTATATAAGCTAATGGTTGATGCATATTTTTATTCTTTAGGAGCTATTTGTGCTAATAGATCAGCCTCTACAACAATTGCACCGTTTACAAATCCTTTTCCATGCATATGACATAGTCCTCTCCTAATAGGAGAGATAAGATTTAATTTAAAAATTATAGTATCTCCCGGAACTACTTTCTTTTTAAATTTTGCATTATCGATTTTCATAAAGAAGGTAAGGTAATCTTTAGGGTTCTCAACAGTATTTAAAATTAGAACCCCGCCAACTTGAGCCATTGTTTCTAATTGTAATACGCCAGGCATAACAGGTTCCGAAGGGAAATGTCCCTTAAAATATTCTTCTTCTTCTTTAACAAATTTCACGCCAATAATATAATCCTCACCAATTTCTCTAATTTCATCAATAAATAAGAAAGGCTCTCTATGAGGTAATATGTTTTTAATTTCATCTTTATTATATAAAGGAATCTCATTAAAATTAATCTCTGGCGATGTTTTACTTATCTCTTCCATCATAATTTCTTTTAATTTTTTTGCAAATTTAGTATTGTTTTTATGTCCTGGCTTTATAGCAGTAATCTTTCCTTTAATAGGTGCGCCTACTAATGACAAATCACCAATCACGTCAAGTAATTTATGTCTTGCAGGTTCATTTTTATATCTTAAAGTTAAGTTGTTTAAGTAGCCTCCTTCTATAACTTTGATGTCAGGTTTATTAAACTTTTTCTTAAGTTTAAATAATTTTTGATCAGATATGTCATCCTCAACAACAACAATGGCATTATTTATATCACCTCCTTTTACAAGATTATCATCCAATAATTCTTCAAGTTCATGTAAAAAGCAGAATGTTCTACTTGAAGCAATCTCTGTATTAAACTGATCCATTGAACTAATTGAAGCTTTTTGTACACCTAAAATTTTAGAATTATAGTCAATTTTAACATCAACAGTGTACTTTTCACAAGGAGTAGCAAATAAAGTTGTTCCAGTTTCTTCGTCTATAAAAGATATTTTTCTTTTAATTTCAAAATACTTTCTTGGGACATTTTGTATAACTTTTCCTGTTTTTTGAATTTCATAAGCGAACATTTTTGCACTACCATCAAGAATTGGAATTTCAATATTATCTACCTCAATAATCAGATTGTCAATTTCATTACCTGAAATAGCTGCTAATATATGCTCAACAGTATGTATCTCGGCATCTCCATTTTTAAGAGATGTACTCCTATCAGTTAAAAATACGTTATCAATATCTGCTTTTATAACAGGATTTCCTTTTAAATCTATTCTCACAAATCTTATGCCTGTATTCTCTTTTGCAGGTTTAAGAATCATGTTAGTGGTCACACCTGTATGAATGCCTACATCTGAAAAAGTAATAGTTTCTTTTATGGTGGATTGCATTTTAGGCATTAAAGTCTTTTTTTAATGAGTTTAACGTTTGATATATTTCTGGCAGTTTTTTAAAAATAATGTATGACCTTTGGAATTCCTTAATGTCAAAAGCCATTGGCCCCTGAACTGTAGCTCCTTTTTTATTAATGCTTGATGCAATTCCACTTTGTCCAGCAATTCTTACTTCATCTGCAATAGAAAGATGGCCAGATATTGCAGTTTGTCCTCCAATCATACAATTCTTTCCAATTTTTGTTGATCCTGCGATTCCTGTTTGGGCTGCAATAACAGTGTTATCTCCTATTTCTACATTATGACCAATTTGAATAAGGTTGTCAAGCTTTACTCCTCTTCCAATTATAGTTGAACCCATAGTTGCTCTGTCAATAGTAGTATTAGAACCAATCTCTACATTGTCTTTAATATCCACATTACCAATTTGACTAATTTTACTGTAATTATTGTGAGAGTCCTTAGCAAATCCAAAACCATCAGAGCCAATTATTACACCAGAATGGATAATATTATTATTACCAATTTTACATTCATGATAGATAGAAACATTTGGAAAGATAATAGTATTATCCCCAATTTCTACATTCTCTCCAATATAAGAATTAGCATGAATCTTAACATTTCTTCCAACTGTAACTCCTTTGCATATTGATGTAAATGCTCCAATATATACATCATTTCCAATTGTAGATTTAGGATCGATATCTGCTTTATCTGAGAGTCCTACTTTATTATACTTCATTTTGTTGTACATTTCTAGTAATTGACTGAATGAAGAGTAGGGGTCCTCAACTTTTATAAGTGTAGCATCAATTTCTTTATCTGCTTGGAATGAGTTATTTACAATCACTGCCGAAGCTTTTGTAGTATAGATATAGTTTGTGTATTTTTCATTTGCCAGAAAACATAAATTTCCTTTGCACCCATTTTCAATTTTAGCAAGAGAATCTATCTGAACATTTGGATTTCCCTCAATAGTTCCTTCTAATAATTCTGCTATTTTTTTTGCTGTAAAATTCATTGGCACAAATTTAAAAATTTTTATTTGCTCTTGAGTATGATTCTACAAGTTGTTAGGGTAGCATAAAAAATACTTATTTACTGTCTTATGAAGATTATCAATACTAAACTGATCAGAAGCAGAAGTAATATCTATTATTTCTCCTTTTTTCATTAGGATATTTATGTTTGCTTCTTTAATATTATATGTACTATTGCTTACTTTATTGGAAAATATAAAGAAGTTTGCTTGTTCATATGTACAGTTATGCTTTTTCATGAATTTCGTTATGAGTTCATTTTTTTCTTTATTAGTGATTGCTTGGTTTTTAACTTTTATTTTGAGAATTCTTCTGTTTATTAATCTTTTAGATAGTCTTGAAAGAACAAAATCAGTATGATTTTCCCAATATCTGAGACAAGTATAGATATTATAATCATCTAGTTGAGAGAAATAGTATAGTAAGTTAATTTTTTTTTCAAAATCAATAATTGTAAAATTATTTTTTAATAAGATTTCTAATGAAGGGGTAGTAAAGATATCATCTCCTTGCATGATTAATTCTTTAGCTCTTTGTAATACTTTAATTAGCATATTTTCCGCTGAGATAACAGTTTTATGTAGATAGACTTGCCAATACATTAATCTTCTCGCAATTAAGAATTTTTCTATTGAATAGATCCCTTTTTCTTCAACAACCAGATTGTCATCTACAACATCAAGCATATTAATAATTCTTTCTGTGCCAATATTTCCCTCGGTAACTCCAGAGAAAAAACTATCTCTCTTGAGGTAATCTAATCTGTCCATATCTAGCTGGGAAGATACTAGTTGATGTAAAAATTTCTTGGGATGATTGTTGTTGAAGATTTTTATAGCAAGATTTAGTTTTCCCTTAAATATTTTATTTAATCTATGCATAAATATACTTGATAACTTTTCATGAGATATTCCTCTTACGATTGAATTCTCAAGAGCATGAGAGAAAGGTCCATGACCAATATCATGTAATAGAATTGCAATTTTTAGCGCCTCTTCTTCTTTATTCGTTATCTTGTGTCCTTTTTTTCTTAATTGATAGATCGCTTTTGTCATCAAATGTAAACAGCCAATCGCATGATTAAAACGGCTATGATTTGCGCCAG
>CEVW01141923.1_pt1 | contig 27450 bp, 26 predicted proteins | sample 427061 | NCBI WGS metagenome assembly CEVW01 (sample SAMEA2623774, study PRJEB7988) | marine metagenome | biome: marine biome (ENVO:00000447); feature: surface water layer (ENVO:00002042); material: "saline water (ENVO:00002010), including plankton (ENVO:xxxxxxxx)" | depth 5 m
GTTTACTTGTCCTTGCAGTTTAGATGCTAAACATTTATTAATAAATTGATTTTTCTATCTTTTAACCCACTGGAATTTCTTCCTTGCTTTTTTCTGCCCTGGCTTTTTACGCTCAACAACTCTCGCATCTCTGGTTAATAATCCTTCTGATTTTAATGCAGGTCTATTGTCAATATCAAGTTCACATAATGCTCTTGAAATTCCTAAACGAATTGCTTCAGCTTGTCCAGTAGTTCCTCCTCCATCAACATTTACTTTTACATCAAATTTTCCTGACATATCAGTAATCTTAAATGGCTGCTCTAATTTATACTGCATGGTATCAACAGGGAAGTATTCTTTAAAATCTTTTCCATTTACAGTAATTTTGCCCTTCCCTTTTGCTAAATAAACTCTTGCAACAGAAGACTTTCTTCTTCCAATAGTGTGAATTGTATCCATAATTATTTTAAGTCGTTTAAGTTAAGAGCTTTTGGCTTTTGTGCTTCTTGATTATGCTCAGATCCTGGATATATATAGCAGTTTCTTAAAATAGCTGCTCCTAATTTATTTTTAGGAAGCATTCCTTTAATTGCATGCTTCACAACTGATGTTTTATCCTTCTCTAACATCTCTGATGGAGTAATTCTTTTTTGACCACCTGGATAACCCGTATGGGAAAAAATCTCTCTTTTAGTCATTTTATTTCCTGACATTACAATTTTACCTGCATTTAAAATAATGACATAATCACCGCAATCTGCATGAGGTGTAAAATTTGTTTTATATTTTCCTCTAAGAACTTTAGCAACCTTTGATGCCATTCTACCTAAGGTCTGCCCCTCAGCATCTACAACAAACCATTCTTTATTTGCTGTATCTTTATTTGCTGATAATGTTTTATAACTTAATGTATCCACTTTATATTTTTTTATTTCCTTTAATTAAAAGGGGTGCAAAATTACACATTTTTCTATTTCAGCAAAATATTATTACTGATTATTATTGATGACATTTAACTCTTTTCCAATCTTGGTAAAAGCTATAATTGCTTTATCTAAATCTAAAGGGCTATGCGCAGCTGAAATTTGGACTCTAATTCTTGCTTTTCCTTTAGGTACTACTGGAAAGAAAAAGCCTATTACATATATACCTTCTTTTAACAATTTATCAGCCATAGTTTGTGAAAGCTTTGCATCATATAACATTACAGGCACGATAGAATGTGTCCCTTCTGAAATATCGAACCCAGCCTCAATCATCTTTTCTCTAAAATAAAGCGTATTTTTTTCTAGCTTATCTCTTAAATGAGTTGAATCTGAGAGTAAGTCGATAACCTTAGTCGCAGCTCCAACAATAGTAGGAGCTAAAGAATTAGAAAATAAATATGGACGCGATTTCTGACGCAACATATCTATAATTTCCTTACGACCTGAAGTAAATCCGCCCATTGCACCTCCTAAAGCTTTACCTAAAGTAGAAGTAATAATATCTACTCTTCCTACTACGCCACAATGCTCATGCGTTCCTCTACCAGTTTTACCTACAAAACCAGTAGAGTGAGAATCATCTACCATAACTAAAGCATCATATTTATCAGCCAAATCACAAATTTTGTCCAGTTGAGCTAAATAACCATCCATTGAAAAAACTCCGTCTGTAACAATAACTCTATTTCTTTGCTCTTGAGAAAGTTTTAGCTGCTCCTCCAAACTTCCCATATTATTATTTTTATAGCGATACCTTTTTGCTTTACATAATCTTACCCCATCAATTATCGAAGCGTGATTAAGCTCATCAGAAATAATAGCATCTTCTTCTGAAAAAAGAGGTTCAAATACACCTCCATTTGCGTCAAAAGCGGCTGCATATAAAATAGTATCTTCAGTTCCTAAAAAATTTGATAATTTTTCTTCCAAGTTTTTATGTATGTCTTGTGTCCCGCAAATAAAACGAACAGAAGACATACCATATCCATGTGTGTCTAAAGCATCTTTTGCAGCCTGAATGACCTCAGGATGAGAAGATAATCCAAGATAATTATTTGCACAAAAATTCAAAACTTCCTCTCCTGTACTTACACGTATAGATGCCCCTTGCGGATTTACGATAACTCTTTCTTTTTTATACAAACCTTGTTCTTTAATATTTAAAAGCTCTTCCTTTAGTTGACTTTTTAACTTTCCATACATAATTCTATTTTTTAAGACGGTAAAAATACATAAATATAAAAAGGGGGCCTAAGCCTCCCTTTTATTCTGTAATATTAAACGCGTTGTTTTACTCAATAATAATTCTCTTTTCTACGCTACCATCATCATAAATGAAGAATAATAGAGTGTTTTTGGTAGCATCTATTTCTCTTCCTATTACATCTACAATTTTAATTTATTTCTTGTCTTTAAAAATATGATGCCGATGAATTGTATTTATGTTTGAACAAGGCATTGTAAGAATGCCGTCATAAAAATCTTGTATATTTTCAGTATATTGAAAAAGCAATTATATAAAAAAAGAAGGCAAACGCCTTCCTTTTTATTAAATTAAAGATATAAGACACACTTAAACTATCCCTTGATCTAACATAGCATCTGCAACTTTTACAAACCCTGCAATATTTGCTCCTTTCACATAATCCACATAATCTCCATCACTTCCATATTCAACGCAAGATGAGTGAATGTCTTTCATGATTTGTTTTAATTTAACATCAACCTCTTCTCTTGTCCAATTCATTCTAAGTGAGTTTTGACTCATCTCTAAGCCAGAAGTTGCAACACCTCCAGCATTAGATGCTTTTCCAGGAGCAAATAAAATCTTTGCCTTTTGAAACACCTCAATAGCTTCAGGAGTAGATGGCATGTTTGCCCCCTCAGAAACCAATGTACATCCATTATCAACTAATATTTTAGCTTCCTCTCCATTTAATTCATTTTGAGTAGCGCAAGGCAAGGCAATATCACATTTAACTTCCCAAGGTCTTTTCCCCTCATGAAAATCACACCCATATTTATCCGCATATTCTTTTATTCTTCCTCTTCTTACATTTTTAAGATCCATTACAAAAGCCAATTTTTCAGCATCAATACCATTAGAATCATAAATATAACCTGAAGAATCTGATAATGTAACTACTTTTGCTCCTAATTCTGTTGCTTTCTCACATGCATACTGAGCTACATTTCCTGACCCAGAGATAGAAACTGTTTTTCCATTAAAAGAGTCTCCTTTTACCTCTAACATATTTTGTGCAAAATATACATTCCCATATCCTGTAGCCTCAGGTCTGATTAATGAACCGCCCCAAGTCATACCCTTACCAGTCAAAACTCCAGTAAATTCATTTCGGATTCTTTTATATTGCCCAAACATGAAGCCAATTTCTCTTCCACCAACACCTATATCTCCTGCAGGCACATCAGTATTTGCTCCAATATGACGATATAACTCTGTCATATATGATTGACAAAATTTCATTACCTCATTATCAGACTTTCCTTTTGGATTAAAATCAGATCCTCCTTTGCCCCCACCCATTGGCAATGTAGTAAGTGAATTTTTAAATACTTGCTCAAATCCTAAAAATTTAAGAATCGACAGATTTACAGAAGGATGAAATCTCAATCCTCCTTTATAAGGACCAATTGCTGAATTAAACTCTACTCTATATCCTCTATTAACCTGCGTTTTTCCATTATCATCCAGCCATGGAACCCTAAACATTAATACACGTTCAGGCTCTACCATTCTTTCTAATAACATTTTGTTATTGTACTTTGGGTTTATTTCCATAAAAGGAATAATAGCCTCAGCTACTTCCTCTACAGCTTGTAAAAATTCAGGTTCACCAATATTTTTAGCCGTCACTTCACTCATAAAGTCATGGACTTTTGCTTCCATATTTATTTCTTTTTTAATTATTGAGAGTTAATTTTTTTGACAAATGTATAGTATTTTTCTAAAGAGCAAAAGTTTTGATATTTTTATCTAATTTCATGTTAGCTAAATTAAATGATTATTTTTTAGGCTTTACGTATTAAGTAAATATCATATAGGCAATTTAATTCTTTTAATATAATCTGTCATTCAAATTTTTATCTTTGTGAAAAAATAATCAAGAAAATATTATGAAAAGAATCTGTGTGCTATTTATTTTTTGTTGCGCTTTTTTAATGAGAAATAATGCACAAACAATTAACGGAACTATTATCGATAAAAATACAAATGAGGCATTAATTGGGGTAAATATTATATTGGAAAATAATGGTGGAACAGCAACAAATTGGGAGGGGAAATATCAGATTAAATTAAAAGAAGGAACCCAAAAAATTATTTTTAAATACATCGGATATGAAGAAATTACTAAAACTATTTCGTTAGCAAAAAACGAAACCTTTACCCTAAACATATCTCTAAGCCCCTCATCAGAACAACTAAGTACTGTAGTAGTTTCTGCAGGAAAATACGAACAAAAAATTGAAGAGATAACAGTTTCTATGGAGGTTATCAAACCGTCATTAATTGAAAATAAAAACACTACAAATATTCAAACTGCTATGGACCAGGTTCCAGGAGTAAACATAACAGACGGGCAAGCTAACATTAGAGGAGGAAGCGGATGGAGTTATGGAGCAGGTACTCGAGTATTAGTTCTTGTTGATGATATGCCATTAATCTCTGGTGATGCCGGTCAAGTTCAATGGAAGCTTATTGCAACTGAGAATATCAATCAAGTGGAAGTAATTAAAGGGGCTTCTTCTGCACTTTATGGATCCTCCGCTTTAAACGGAATTATTAATATTCGTACTGCTTTCCCAAGTCAAAAAGACATTAATACAAATAAATTACCTGGTTTTACAAAGATCAATATGCATATGGGGTTAATTGATAAACCTGAACGACAAGAATTGAATTGGAATGGAGACAAAAGAAGAGCCTTTAAGGGTATAGAGTTTTTACATTCAATGAAGTTAGATAATCTTGATTTATCTTTAGGGGGTAATGTTTTTAAAGATGATGGGTATCGTTATGGTGAGACCACTGATAGAAAAAGATTTAACCTTAATTCTACATATAAAAGTAAAAAGCATGAGGGATTATCATATGGAATAAATGGAAACTTCTTATTTCAATCAACCGGATCTGCTCTTATATGGAATGGACTAGATGAGGCTTTTATTCCTCTTGACTCATCTGTAACAACTACTAGTGGTGACACTTACAACGTTGATCCTTTTATTACATATATAACAGGAAATAATCGTCATAGCCTCCGTAATAGATATCTAAAAGTTATAAATGATAATAGCACAAAAGGAGCAGATGCAGGACAAGACAATGAATCTGAAACTTATTACTCTGATTATCAATGGCAAAAGAATCTAGAAAAATACAATTTAAGAATTACAAATGGAATTACAAACGAGACTGTCTATGCGCGGTCTGATTTATTTAATGGAAATAATACACGTAAGAATCTTTCATTATACACACAATTTGACAAAAAAATAGGGAGACTAAATATCGCATTTGGTGCACGATATGAGCATTTTAAAATTGATTCGGAGGACAAATATTTAATTGATGGAAAATTAACAAATAGTTTTAGTGAAAGTAAGCCTGTTTTTAGGGCGGGATTAAATTATCAACTTGCTGAAGCTACATATCTAAGAGCATCATGGGGACAAGGATATAGATTTCCTTCAATGGCGGAGCTTTTTATATCAACTCATGTCTCCGGCCTTGAAATATATCCAAATCCTGAATTAAAGCCTGAAAGCGGATGGAGTAATGAGCTTGCTTTAAAACAAGGAGTTAAATTTGGTAATTGGATGGGATATCTGGATCTAGCAGCTTTTTATATGCAGTATGATGACATGATGGAATTCTCATATGGGCCTTGGGGAAACCCTCTTACCGACCCTCTATTTGGACTTGGTTTTAAATCTGTAAATGTAGGGACAACACAAATAAGTGGAGTTGAATTTAGTGCTTCGGGTCAGGGTAAGGTATCAAAAAATATTACAATAAATCTTCTAGCTGGCTACACCTTTATGGACCATTTTGCGTGGGACCCTTATGAGGTTTATGCATATGGCTTTAATCATGGAGATACAATAGGAGGTCTCATTTATGACCAATCTATCAATTATGCAAATAGTAGTTCAGATAGTAGCCTATTAAAATATAGATATAAGCACATTGCAAAAATTGATTTAGAAACCATCTATAAAAAGATCTCTATTGGAGGAAGCTTTAGATATAATGACTTTATGCAAAATATAGATAAGATCTTTACTGAAGAATTTATTGGGGGGGATAATGGTATGATACCTGGAATTAATAAAGCTAGAGAGCAATTTAACACTGGTGATTTTGTTATTGATGCTAGAGCAGGATATCAGTATAATAATATAATTCGTATTGGGCTTGTTATAAATAATCTTTTAAATAGAGAGTATATGACAAGGCCAGCAACTATGATGCCTCCTAGAACTTTTGCAGTTCAATGCAATCTTAAAATATAATGAGAGTAATTGGCATTATACCTGCAAGATATGAATCAACTAGATTCCCCGGAAAACCTCTTGTAGATATTCTTGGAACCAGTATGATCCAGAGGGTCTATAATCAATGTAAAAAATGCAATCAACTTAAAAGAATAATTGTAGCTACTGATGATGAAAGAATCTTAAATCATGTTGTTGAATTTGGTGGTGAAGCTATGATAACTTCTAAATCACATAATTCGGGCACCGATAGGTGTAATGAAATAGTGGAACAGCTAAAAGATAAATTTGACATTATTGTAAATATACAAGGTGATGAGCCTTACATAAATCCAAATCAGATTGAAGAGGTGATAGCGCTTTTTAAAAATAGCGCAACCCAAATAGGAACTCTTGCAAAAAAAATTGAACATCACTCAACAATAGTAGACTCAAATACTCCAAAAGTAATTTTTGACAAGAACGAAGTTGCATTAAATTTTTGCAGAAAAATAACAAAAATATCTGCTGACACTATTTATTATAAGCATATTGGCATTTATGCCTTTACAAGAAATAACTTAAATAAAATCTGCAAATTAACTCCATCAAATAATGAAAAAATAGAACAATTAGAACAGCTAAGATGGATTGATAATGGCTATAAAATAAAAGTGGGAATAACGTCTTATGAGTCTATTTCGGTAGACACGCCAGAGGATATTATTAAAATTAAACAAATAATGAGATAAAATGTTTAATTTTGTGCTATGAATAAATCAGTTGAGAATTACATTTCAGAGTTACTTTTCTTACATGACTGTGTTATTGTTCCAGGATTTGGCGGATTTATAGGCAATAGAAAATCAGCACAATTAAATAAAATTACAGGAAGACTAACACCTCCATCAAAACAAATCCTATTTAATACAAACCTTAGAACAAATGATGGGCTACTTATTGCTCATATTGCCAGTAAAGAAGAAATCACACAAGAAAAAGCTAAACAAAATGTAATAGATTTTGCTAATACAAGTAATACCAAATTAAATAAATCTAAGGTATTAAGAATAGATAAAATTGGATTATTCACAGTTAGTACAGAAGGCAATATAATCTACCTACAAGACAGCTCTATTAATTATAGTTTAGATGCTTTTGGACTTCAAACTACTTACAAAAAACCAATAGAAATAAATACTGAGAATAAACAACCGGTTGATGTAAAAATTCGCAAAATAAACAGTTCTAGTAACAGAAGAGCATTATTAAGGGCTGCTGCTGTTATTATTCCTCTTATTACACTTTCTTTTTTAAGTATTTCACAACAAGAAAAAATTAATAGTACTTATAAACAGCTAGCAACATTAAATCCTTTTTCAAATGCCAATCTAACTAAAGAAGCAAACTTTCAGCCATTGGCAAAAGAAATTAATAATAAAAACACTTCTGAGGAGATTGAACCTCTAATTATAACTGAAGAAATTGATAATATTAAATACAATAAATATTACATTATTGGGGGAGCTTTTTCTAAACAAGAAAATGCAAATAAAATGGTTGAAAAACTTAATAGATGGAATTATAATCCTGAAATTATAGAAGGAAGACTAATGAGAGTAAGTTATGATTCATTTAATAATCGTGAAGATGCTATATTAGCATTAATCAAAATCAAGCAATCAAATCCTGATGCTTGGTTACTGAAAAAATAACCATGCAAATAAAGAATCCTAAAGAAAGTAGAGCAACTCTTACTGAGATTGTGTTGCCAAATGATACAAATAATCTAAATAATCTAATGGGAGGTAGGCTTTTGCATTGGATGGATATTGCAGCTGCAATCACTGCTCATAGACATTGCAATAGATCTTCTGTAACTGCTTCCGTAAATAATGTGTCTTTTGAACATCCTATACCGCAAGGTAGTATTGTCACACTAGAAGCAAATATTTCTAGGTCATTTTCTTCATCAATGGAAATATTTATTGATGTGTGGATTGAAGACACATTGTCTGGAAATAAAACAAAATGTAATGAGGCAATATATACTTTTGTTGCTGTTGATGCTATGGGAAAGCCTGCAAAAGTACCAGAAGTGGTTCCAGAAACAGAATTAGAAAAGAAACGATTTGATGGAGCGCTTAGAAGAAGGCAACTATCTCTTATTTTAGCAGGAAAACTAAAGGCAAAAGATGCCTCAGAATTAAAGGCTCTATTTAAGTAATCTTAAAATTGTGTTGTAAATCAATTGAGGGCTTATATCTTTAACACACCCGTCAGAAGAAAATCTACAATTTTGACCATGCTTCGAACATGGTATTTTTGAGCTCTTCGTAATAATATTTTCTGATTTCTTATTAGGCAAATATGGGGAAAATCCTAATGAAGGCTTTGTGCATCCCCAAAAAGATATTATGGGATTGTCAAACGCAGACGCAATATGCATCATTCCCGTATCATTAGTTAATACCAGTTTACTTTCTTGAATAAGATATGCAGATTCTTCAATAGAGGTTTTTCCACAAAAATCATACACATTAGTAGAGTTACAATGATAAATTATCTCAGTACTAAGTATTTTTTCTTTCTCACCTCCTAGCAATAAAACAGGGATCTTTAATTTAGATACAACATGTGCAATTTGTGAATACGATAGCTTCTTTTGCTCGTAGCTGCCCCCTATACACCAACAAATATAATCTTGATCTATATTAAAGCCCACTCTAAGAGGCTTATTTATATTATAATCTACACCTTTATTATCATTATACACATTCAGTTTTAACACTGATTTGAAATACCTGTCTACAATATGGTTATTAAATAAATTGACACCTAAATATAAAAGAACATACCTCTTAAAAAGATTTTTTTGATAGACGTAAGATTTTACTGAAAGAGCTGAACGAAGCCTTAATGACCTTAAATTATTTTGCAGATCAATTACAAAATTATACTGTTTATTTCTGATAATTTCTAATGTTACCTTATTGTCTTTTTCAAGCGTACAGATCTGATTAATATACGGATTTGAAGAAAGAAGTTTTTTGTACTTGTTTTTTGTTAAAAAATCTATCTCAGCATTAAGTTGAGTCTTTAGACATCTGATAACAGGAGTAGATAGAATTATATCTCCAATAGAACTAAGTCTTATTACTAATATTTTAAGTTTCTTAGGCATCGTGTAAAATTATATAAATAATCCTAATTTTGTCCTCATGAAATTTATTGATACTCACAGCCATTTGTATAGCGAACAATTTGACAATGATAGGTCAAAAGTTATTAATGATGCTATCTCAAATGGAGTTGAAACAATTTTATTGCCAAATATATCAAGCAGCTATACCAAAAGAATGCTTGATATGTGCAGGAAATTTCCAGATAATTGCTATCCAATGATGGGGCTACATCCTTGCGATGTAACAGAACAGAATTATGATATAGAAATTGCTCATGTAGAGGAGGAACTAGCTAAAGGTACATATATTGGCGTAGGTGAGATTGGATTAGATCTATACTGGAACAAAACAGCTCTTAATATTCAGAAAAAAGCATTTATTCATCAAATTAACTTAGCAAAAGACTATAAATTACCTATTGCAATTCATGTTCGAGACTCCTTTGCTGAAGCTATTGAAATAATTGAAGAACTAAATGATGACAATCTAACTGGTGTATTCCATTGCTTTACTGGAAATATAAATGATGCTGAAAGAATAATAAAACTAAATGATTTTTATCTAGGTATAGGAGGCGTCGTTACTTTTAAAAACTCTGGACTAGAAAAAACAATAAAAAACATTAATATCCAAAATCTAATTTTGGAGACTGATGCTCCTTACTTGACTCCCGCACCTAATAGAGGAAAGAGAAATGAAAGTAAATATATTATTGATATTGCAAAAAAACTAGCCGAAATATATAACCTTAGTCTCAAAGATATAGCTAAAATCACTAGTGATAATGCAAAAAGAATTTTCAAAATATGAATGCCAAGATATTATTAATTTATACAGGAGGAACAATTGGTATGATTAAGGATAAAAGAACGAATGCTCTTGTTCCTTTTAATTTTGATAAATTACTAAAAGCTATGCCTGAACTAAAAAATAGTGAAATTAATGTAGATCATATAAGCACAAAAAATCCAATTGACTCAAGCAATATGCATCCTAACAATTGGGTTGAAGTTATAAGCATGATAGAGAATCACTACCTTGCGTATGATGGATTTGTTGTTTTACATGGCACTGATACTATGGCCTATACATCATCTGCCTTTAGTTTTATGTTAGAAAATTTGAATAAAGCGGTCATTTTTACAGGCTCACAAATTCCTATTGGAGCAATAAGAAGTGATGCCAAAGAGAACCTTATAACTGCAATAGAGATTGCAGCAAGCAAAAAAGTAAATGAAGTATGTATTTATTTTGAAGATCAATTATATAAAGGAAATCGAACAGTAAAAGTAAATACAGAGGATTTTGAGGCTTTTGAATCTCCAAATTATCCAATCTTAGCAGAGGTTGGAGTAAATATTAAATACAAATCTATATTAGAAGATAAAAAAGATAAAAAACTATTGGTTCATAAAGATTTCTCTGACAATGTGGTTATTCTGAAGCTTTTTCCAGGCATTAAGATAGAAACCATTAGAGCTATTATAAATAGTGCTAAGGGGATAATTATTGAAAGTTTTGGAGCAGGAAATGCATTGACTAATACAAAATTTATCTCTCTACTTCAAAAGGGGATACTAGATGGGAAAATTATAATGAATATTAGTCAATGTTTACATGGAGAAGTTATAAGAGGGGAATATGCAACAAACGAAGCTTTTAAAAAAGCAGGTATCATTTGCGGGAAAGATATAACAACTGAAGCTGCAATTACAAAGTTAATGTTTCTTTTAGGCAAAAGATTGAATGATAAAGAAATAAAAATACAATTACAAAAAAATTTAAGAGGAGAGATGAATAATTAATTCTTGATTTTTGTACTTTTTGGTGAGGTGGCCGAGTGGCTTAAGGCGCACGCTTGGAAAGCGTGTAAACGGGAAACTGTTTCGGGGGTTCGAATCCCTTCCTCACCGCATACTAAAATAAGAGCACCTTGTATATCAATAATTTACAAGGTGCCTGAATAGTTTTTTCATTTATTCAACAACTATTCTTTTAATTTTTCGTGAGAATATTTTATTAGGTCTCTAATATCAATAACGTTTAAGGTTTTTTCATTAGTAGCTTCAAGCACTACTTTTGGGGCAACATTATTATTTAGTGCTTCTTTCCACCTTAAAGCACACAAACACCATTTATCACCATCTTTTAATCCATCAAACCCATATTGTGGCAATGGTGTCATTAAATCATTTCCTACTGCCTTTGAAAACAATAAAAAATCTCGATTTATAATTACGCAAACAGTATGCATCCCAACATCAGTATTGTCAGTGTCACAACAACCATTTCTAAAGAAACCTGTTAGAGGTTTTGTACTACAAGTAATTAATGGTTCGCCAAATATGTTTTTATCCATTTTTAATCTATTATTTTAAAATCTGAAATCACAAAACTTATTGAATCTACTTTAATTAATGTCATTCCAGACAGCTCAAAACTTTCTCCAGAATTAAAAGTTTGTAGACCTTCTCCATCTGGCGGCATACTCATTGTAGATAATTTAGTTGGAGCAGTACACATTAGGCTTCCGTTATCAATATAAAAATTTAGAGCTTCATCAACTTTATTATTTAAAGTAAAATTAAAATTCTTGAAAAGAATTTTATCTCCCGATTTAACATTTATGGTGGCCATTTCATTTAATGAGACATCTTTTCCTGATTTAGAATTTAATTCAGATTTTTTTGAAGTCACACTAAAACTAAATAGAGTATTTGGAATAGTACCTTGACTTTTATTTTTATTATAATCATATAAACAAGAACTAAAAAGTAAAGGCAAAAAAAGCAGTAGGAGTAGTTGTTTTTTCATTGTTAATTTAGTTAATTAATGTGTTTCTATTTTTATTTGTTCAATATCTAAAGTATCATTAATAATAACATCCGTCTTCTGATATGATTTTATTTCTCCGTTATGACAAGAGCAGAATAAAAATACAGTAAAGATCACAAACAGTAATTTATTGATCATTAATTACATTACATGTTAAATTAATCAAGCAATTCAAATAAATCATCTAAATTAGGAGAAAGTATCATCTCAATTCTTCTATTCATACCTCTCCCTTCTTTAGTTTTATTAGTTGCTATTGGAAGAAACTCAGCTCTTCCTGCGGCAGTTAATTGTAAAGGATCTAACAATGTATTTTGTAATAATACTTTTACAACATTAGTAGCGCGCATGACGCTTAAATCCCAATTATCTTTCACTAATCCCCGGCCACTTAATGGAATACTGTCAGTATGACCCTCAACCAGAATTTCGAGTTCATTTTGGCTTGCTAATACGTCTGCTAATTTTCTTAATGCATTAATTCCTCCGGAATTTACTTCATATTTTCCAGAAGCAAAAAGCAAATCTTCTTCTAATGAAATATATACTTTTCCATTTTTCTGAATAACCGTAAGCCCCTCTCCCTCTAACCCAATTAGTGCTTTAGAAATGGATGTTTTTAATGCTGTTACTAAACTATCTTTTTTATTAATAATAGATTCTAATTCAGTGACTCGAATTGATCTCGCATCTAGCTCCTTTTTAGCCAATTTCAATTCCTCTTCTTTTGAGCCTAAGGATACTGATAATTTATTTAGCTCATCCTCTTTCATAAAAAGTTCTGTTTGAACCTGTTCTAATTGCTCAAGTAATTTTTTTGTTTCTTTAGCTTTTTCAGCTATATATCGGCTGTTTTTTGAAGTTAGTAAATCATACGCTTCACTTAATTCATCATATTTATTCTGCAAAGCAATTAACGCTCCTCCATTTTGAATCGAGTCATTTCTTAAATCATCAATTTGAGATTCTATTGCCCTAATAGTACCCTGAAGTTCCTCTATTTCAGCTTGTAACTTTAAAGATTTTCGCTCTTGATCATATAGCATAGATTTTGTTGTTTCATGCTCTATAAGCAAAGCATTGTGCAATTTAGGAGTTACACAGGAAGTTATTACAAATAATATTCCACAAAACAGTAAAATTAATTTTTGCATAGTATTTATATTTTATCTAATATCAAAACTACAAAGTATGCTAAGGCATTATACAAAAATCTTTATTACTTTTCAACAGCAAAACATTAATTCTAATCTTTAATCGCAACTCATTTAGAGCTTTAGAATAAACTTTTAATTTAATCCTGCAACTCAAAACATACTACTAACAACGAGATTTAACAGTAATGTTTTACTAAAAAATCAGTTTTGTATGGCTATTGTATTATAAGATTAGTATTTTTATGACTTAAAATCATGACTAATATTTTAACAATATGAAAAAATATATAAATTACTTTTTCCAAGGACTATTATATATAGTTCCTATAGCAGTGACAGGAGCAGTTGTAGTCTGGTCTTTTAATAAAATTGATCAAATTATTCCTAGCCTATTAGATAGATTAGGTATTGACTTATTTATACCTGGTCTAGGATTAATTATCATGCTTGTTTTAATAACAATAATTGGTTTTGCTGGCTCAACAATTATTAAAAGTCCCATTAATTCTTTTTTTCAGAATTTACTAAAAAAAGCACCATTATTACAAACTATTTACTCGTCTGTAAAAGATTTAATGAATACTTTTGTTGGCAATAAAAAAGGATTTGACCAGGCTGTGTTTGTAAAAATATTTGAGAATTCTACAATAGAAAGAATTGGGTTTATTACTAACAAAGATCTCGCTTCTTTAAATATTAATGAAAATAGAGTTTTGGTATATATACCTCATTCATATAATTTTTCAGGAAATTTATTTGTAGTGGAAAAAAAGTATATCACACCAATTAATGCCGCTTCAAGTGAGATAATGAAATTAATTGTTTCAGGAGGTGTTGCTGAATTTAATACCAATTCTGAAAAAACTAAATAACAATGAAAAAACTATTTTACTTGCTGATCTCAATGTCTATCATTATAGAAGTCTCTTCTCAAAACACTGGCGATACCATTATTATACAAACATTCGTTCATGATGCTTGGACTGATGGAAATGGAAATACTACAATATCTCTCTCTGCTCCAAGGGATACTATTGGTTATTTTCCTAATGATCCTAGTTTAACATTTGAGAAAATAATTATGCGTTACAACATGAGGTGCAAAGATAATGTTAATACAAATCCAGGGGGAACTTCTAGAATTGGTTGTGGAGCATATGACTATAGTTGTCAAACATATGTTCATGATTCTACTCGAATAGATTCCGTACTGAATTTTACTCCAGACCACATAATCTCCAATTTCTCAGGAAACACATATAATTATTCTAATACTCCCATTTATAACTATTATCATTATTTCTTTAATTATATTCAATATAATACAATAATTGATTCTATTATCCAAGAAGATTCTATTACCCTTGGCACTGGAAGTATTAACTCAAATATTGTTATCAACACTAATGAATTAGCAGGGAAATCTCAATTTTTATACTTAGCAGATGAATTGAATAATATGTCATTAAATGACACTATAATAAATGGTCTATCTATATACATTAGTAGTAATAATCAGCAAGAAGTAAATTTCTTAAAAATCAAGCTAAAGCTTACAGGAGATTCAGTTATGGATCCTGCTAATCCACATACTAATGGTTTTACAGAGGTTTATCATTCAAGTACTATATTAAATTCTGGAATGAATAGATTGCAATTTTATAATCCTTTCACATGGGATTCTGTCTCAAACATCATTGTAGAATTTTCTTTTACAGATTCATTAAATACAAGCACTTCTTTAATCTTAGCAGACAATATTACTGATAGTATAGGAATGTATTCAAATGATGCTTCTTATATTCAAGTATATGGTAATGAACATATAGATGTAGCTAGCTCATCATTAGCATCAATTAATGATGAAATTACGATATCATTCTGGGCAAATGGAGACGAAAATATTTTACCCGTTAATACTTCTCTATTTGAAGCATTAGACAATACTGGAGAGAGAACTATAAATCTTCATTTTCCATGGAATAACGGAAGAATTTATTGGGATTGTGGAAATAATTCTAGTTCTTATGACAGAATAGATAAAGCAGCTAGTATATCTGAGTATGCAGGTTCGTGGAGCCACTGGACTTTTACAAAAAACACAGCTACAGGAAGTATGAAAATTTATCATAATGGAATACTCTGGCATAGTGGCACAGGCAAAACAATGCCAATAAATATTGATGTTTTTAAATTAATGTCTAATGGATATGGAAATAATAACTTTTGGAATGGAAAGCTGAAAGAGTTAAGAATCTTTAATAAAGAAATAGCTGACACAATAATTCAAGAATGGATACATAAAAGAATAAATTCAAATCATCCAAATTATACTAACCTACTAGCATATTACCCATTCGATGAAGGATCTGGAAACATTGCAAATGATAATTCTTCTTATGCACAACAAGCAAATTTTAATGGAAATGTAAAGTGGCGTACGAATGGTGAAGAAATTCCAACATTTTTTACTTTAACATCATTGCGTCCAAAAATCTCATTCTTTCAGGGTGTATATACGGATTCCATAATAGCTGACACAATTATAAATTTATTTATAGATTCATTATTTGCTACTCCTAATATTATAACATTAAGGGATGTATTTCCAAATTATGGAACAATGCTACATGACAGTATTGGAATAGTATATATTGACACCTTAGGATGGGAAGCGCTAAGTTACGTATATAGTTATGACACAAGTGGAGTAACTATAACTACTATGCCTACAAATATTGACAGTACAATTAATATTGCTGAATTAACTTATTATACTCGTTATCCAATGGCTTTCCAAATTATGTCATTTGTTACGCCATATGGTATGGGATTAAATTTTGGGGCTAACGGAAAGTCTTGGGATTTTGATGTAACTGATTATTCGCCTATATTAAAAGGGAATAAACGAATTACAATGAGTGGGGGGGGGCAATGGCAAGAAGATATAGATATTAAATTTCTATTTATTGTAGGCACTCCACCAAGAGATATATTAGAACTGCAACAAATATGGAGACCACAATATAAAGGGTATGGCATAATTATGGATGATCGGGCATTTGAGCCAAGAAATGTTTTAATGCATCCAAATGCAGCTGCTTATAATCTCAAAACTACAATAACAGGACATGGTTATGAGGGTGAATTTTTGCCTCAAAACCATACTATGAATATTGATGGAGGTTCGATTGATTATACCTGGCCAGTTTGGACTGAGTGTGCTGAAAATCCAATCTTCCCACAAGGAGGAACATGGATTTATGATAGAGCTGGATGGTGTCCGGGGCAGGCCTCTGATGTGTTTAAATCAGATATTACTTCATTGGTTACTCCAGGTCAAATACACAACATTGATTATGGGATTGTTAATGCCAGTGGCAACTCTAATTATTGGGTAAGCTCACAGCTTGTTAGTTATGATGAAGCAAATTTTACATTAGATGCTGCGATAATTGACATCTTATCGCCTTCTAATAAAGTAAATTATCAGAAAAAAAATCCTATTTGCTCTAAACCAGAAATTATCATTCAAAATACTGGAAGTACTGCTATTACATCGTTGACTATTGAGTATTGGATTAATAACGCTTCTTCTAAAGAAACATTTACTTGGACAGGAAATCTTTCTTTCTTAGAAAAGACTCTAGTAACATTGCCAGATCCGGCTTCATTATGGGATAATATAATTATTTCTAATAATAAATTTAATGCTGAAATAATAAATGTTAATGGAGTCACAGATCAGTATATTCATAATAACAAGATGAGTTCAACTTTTGAGCCTGCGCCTATTTATCCTAATACCTTTGTATTATGGTTTGCAACTAACAATGGAATAATCTCAGGCACATCTCAAACTTCAGAATCATCATGGGAATTCTTTGATAATGATGGAAATTCAATATATTCAAGTGGGGCTCTCATCGCAAATACACAGTATAAAGATACCTTAACATTTAATGATGGGTGTTATAGCTTTAAAATAACAGATACCGATGATGATGGGTTAGAATTTTGGAACCATCCAGCAGATGGCGCCGGAATGGCAAGATTTCGTGAAATTGGCGCAAGTTGGCTAAAAGTTTTTGAATTAGATTTTGGTAGATCTATTCACCATGAGTTCAGAACCGAAAACATATCATCAACCACTGAGATAAAAAATGAAAATATTAATGTCTACCCAAATCCTGCTACTAATGAAATTACAGTAATTGGAAATTTAGCAACATCATCCGAGATTATTTTAACTGACAATGTTGGAAGAGTTATAAGCATCACTAATATTGAAAAAAATAAAAATACTCATAAAATTGATATTAGTAATTTATCAAAAGGCATCTATTTTATCTCGGTTGAAAATAATAGTATAATCAAAAAAGTGGTAAAACAATAAATGAAATATTGCAACTCCTTAACTCAGTATTCGCGACTTAAAACACGAGAAGTAAAAGTAGGAAGTCTAGGAATTGGAGGTAATAATCCTATTCGCATTCAATCAATGACAACAACAGATACTATGGATACCTTAGCTACTGTTGAAGAGTCAATAAGAATGATTAAGTCGGGATGTGAATTAGTTCGTATCACAGCCCCTAGCAGAAAGGAAGCTGAGAATCTGAAGAATATAAAAAAAGAGCTTCTGAAAAGAGGTTATCAAACCCCTATTATTGCTGACATACATTATACTCCAAATGCAGCAGAAATTGCAGCTACTATTGTTGAAAAGGTTAGAATCAATCCCGGAAATTATGCAGATAAGAAAAAGTTTGAAGAGATTAAATATACTGACGAAACTTATAATAAAGAATTAGAACGAATTAAAGAAAAATTTACGCCTCTTGTAAAGATTTGTAAAAAGCACGACACTGCCATGCGAATTGGGACAAATCATGGATCTTTATCTGACAGGATTTTAAGTAGATATGGAGACACTCCAAAAGGAATGGTAGAATCTGCAATGGAATTCCTGCGCATTTGCCGCAATGAGAACTATCACAATATTATTCTTTCGATGAAAGCATCAAATACCAGGGTGATGGTACAAGCATACAGAATGTTAGTTGCGGAAATGATAGCAGAAAAGATGAATTACCCTCTTCACTTAGGAGTAACAGAGGCGGGAGAAGGAGAAGATGGAAGAATAAAATCAGCCGTAGGCATTGGAACACTACTGGCAGATGGAATAGGAGACACTATTAGAGTTTCATTAACTGAAGCTCCAGAATTTGAAATGCCTGTTGCACAAAACCTACTAAAACATTTTGAAGGAATTGAGCAACATGATTCTATTAAAACAATAATCAAAAACCCTCTCCATTCTTTTGACTATAAAAGAAGAGTAACAAATGAAGTGCTAAATATTGGTGGGGGAAATGTACCTATTGTATTAGCGGATTTTTGCTTGAAAGAAAAAATTACTCCTGCATCTTTTTTTGCTTTGGGCTCTAACTATTCCGTCACTTTAGATAAATGGAATCTTACAGATATGGCAGCCGATTATGTTTTTGTAGGAAACCATGATTTAGATTTTGAAGTTCCTGGAACTTTAGGGGTTATTTATAACTATAAAAAATGGCTAGATCATAAAAAAGGATACCCTCTATTAACAATAAATGACTATTTGGATGAAGAGAAAATCTCTCAAAAACTGAATATAATTTCTTTGTGTCTTTTAGATTTATGTGAAGAGCTCTTTGCTAAATTAAAAGCTGATAATACAGCTGTTTTAATGATAGACACGTATAATAAAAATGGGCTTGCCGAGCAAAGGAAACTATTTACCGAACTAATGAATAACGAAATTAAAAATCCCGTGATTATTAGAAGAGCTTATAGTGATTTATCAGAAGAAAAATTACAGCTTGCTGCGAGTTCAGATTTTGGTTCTTTACTTTTAGATGGATTAGGAGACGGAATATTTATTGCTGCAAAAAATTGTGGTTCCTATCAATCTATAAACTCATTAGCATTTGGAATATTACAAGCTAGCAGAACTAGAATTTCTAAAACAGAATATATTTCTTGTCCTTCCTGTGGAAGAACTCTTTTTGACTTGCAAGAAACTACTGCAAAAATCCGAAAAGAAACTGACCATTTAAAAGGTGTGAAAATAGGAATAATGGGCTGTATTGTAAATGGACCAGGAGAAATGGCAGATGCAGATTATGGCTATGTTGGTACTGGAAAAGGAAAAATCACCCTCTATAAAGAGCAAACAGTTGTAGAAAAAAATATCCAAGAAGACAAAGCTGTTATTGCATTAATAAATCTTATAAAAAAACATGGTGATTGGGTCGAGAAAGACTAATCTATCTTAATTTTACTTGCAACATCTTTTGCTTTTTCAACTAATTTAGCGCAATTTTCTGATCCATAAGCAAGAGCTACAGCCATTCTTCTATATCTCCTTGTGTTTGGCTTCGCAAATATCTTAAAGTCTGTATTATTAAATTTGACAGCTTCTTCTAAACCTGTGAAAGCTGGCCAATCGCTACTTTCTTTTTCAGCAAGCACTACTGCAGATGCGCCATTCCTTACAAGAGGAATACTCAAAACAGGAATTCCTAGAATAGCACGAGCATGCAATTCAAATTCAGTAAAATCTTGTGTTCCTGCTAATGTTACCATTCCGGTGTCATGTGGTCTTGGTGAAAGTTCAGAAAAATATACTACATCTTTGCTAATGAAAAATTCTACGCCCCAAATTCCACTACCACCCAAGGATTCAGTTACTTTTTCAGCCATTTTTTGCGCTGTTTTTAAATGATTATCTTGCATAGTCATCGGCTGCCAACTTTCTTGGTAATCACCCCGTTCTTGTCTATGCCCTATTGGAGGACAAAAAAGTGTATTCCCATTATTTTGAGTTAGAGTTAATAGTGTTATTTCATAATCAAAATCAATAAAGGCCTCAACGATTACTTCCATTAAATCTCCTCTTGAGCCTTCAATTGCATAGTCCCATGCCTTTTGTATGTCGGACTCTTTCTTTATTAAAGATTGTCCCTTTCCAGAAGAAGACATAAGTGGTTTTACTACGCATGGGATACCAGTAAACTCAACTGCTTTTCTTAATTGATTATAAGAAGTAGCATATTTATATTTTGCTGTTTTTATTCCTAAATCAATAGCTGCCAAATCGCGAATTTCTTTTCGATTCATAGTAAAATTTGCAGCCTTCGCAGATGGAATAACTGTATACCCTTGCTTTTCATAATCATAAAATTTTTCTGTACGAATACTCTCAATCTCAGGAACTATAAAATCAGGTCTGTGTTTGGCAACAATTCTATCTAATTCTGCCCCATCCAACATATTTATTACTTCAAACTCGTGTGCAACTTGCATTGCGGGTGCGTCTTGGTAATTGTCCACTGCAATTACGTATTGCCCTAATCTCTGCATTGCAATCACAACTTCTTTTCCCAACTCCCCGGAACCTAATAATAGTATTTTTTTTCTCATTATTGCCAAAGATTTTTTGGATAAATACCATCAGTAATACATTTATTAATTGCAGCTACTGCCATAGGTTTGTCTTCTTTATAAGTTACACCAAACCAATTATCATCAGTAGCAATAACGCGCACATCCATTTGCTTACTTACAATCATATCTGTAACGATATTAGGAATATAGTACTCAGCAGTAGGATTATTAGTATTTGCCCTTATAAAGCTATGTAACCCTTTTTCTAATTTATCAAAAATAGAAGGATGAAAGCCCCAATAATTCATAGATACACTAGCATTTTTATCAACTATTCCAAGAGGCTCATCAGTACCAACATTATAATAAATCACCCCGTCTTTTTCAGCTATTTTAATACGCTCAATAACCTCAATTAAATTGTTTGCTGAATCAATTTGACAAACACCTCTATTAACAGTTCCATGCTCTGATAAGGTATTGTGTAAAGTATACCCTACCATTGACATTAAAGATGAAGAGCACTCATTAATTAAAAAATCTGCTATTAACTTAAAAGACCTTGCTCCATAATAGTCGTCAGCATTTATAACAGCAAAAGGCTCATTTATCACATCTTTTGCTACCAATACAGCGTGAGAGGTTCCCCATGGCTTAATACGCTCAACAGTTGGAATTCCTGGAATATTTAAATTTACTGATTGGTAAACATATTCAATAGCTATTCTTTCAGAAAATTTGTCAAACCTAGAACGAAATGCTTCATCAAATTCTCTTCTAATAACAAAAACTATTTTTCCAAATCCTGACTTAATTGCATCATATATAGAGTATTCAATTATTGGCTCTTCATTTGGCCCTATTCCATCTATTTGTTTTAATCCGCCATAACGGCTTCCCATTCCTGCTGCTAAAATTAATAATGTTGGTTTCATTTTTTTTATAAATCGTTAATAAACATTTTTGCAATATACTTGCCTAATATATCAAATTCTATATTCACTAATGTTCCTATTTTAATCGCATGAAAATTTGTATGTTCAAAAGTATAAGGAATTATCGCAACCGAAAAAGAAGTCTCCTTAGAATTAACAACTGTTAAGCTAACCCCATTTACACAAACAGACCCTTTCTCAACAGTAATATTATCTGACTTTTCATACTGAAAGGTAAGTACGTAAGAACCATCTTCTTCTTTTATGTTAGTGCATATTGCTGTTTGATCTACATGTCCCTGTACCATATGACCATCAATTCTTGCTCCCATCTTCATACTTCTCTCTAAATTAACTTTACTCCCAACTTTCAATAAACTTAAATTACTTTTTTGTAAAGTCTCATTAATAGCTGTAACTATATATATATCATCTTTTATATCTACTACAGTAAGACATGCTCCGTTATGTGATATTGACTGATCAATTTTTAATTCATTTGTTATTGATGATTTAAAAGAAATATGCATGTTTTTTCCAGCTTTTTTTAAAGCCACAACTTCACCTAACTGTTCTATTATTCCCGTAAACATTTTAATAATTTATTATTTGCTCTACCATTTCCGGCATTTTTCTTTCTTGGTATAATTGATTTCTAAGCTGAGGAACGAAACCCGCTTCTTTTATACAATTTTGTATGCTATTGGCAGTAAACCTATGTGGTGCGCCAGCAACTGAAACTACATTTTCTTCAATCATTATAGAACCCATATCGTTAGCCCCTCCATGCAAGGTAAGTTGAGCTGTATCTGATCCAACTGTAAGCCAAGATGTTTGTATGTTCTTAATATTTGGAAGCATTATTCTGCAAATAGCTACCATTCTCAGATATTCATCAGCTGTTACATTATTCTTAATGCCTTTAACTCGTTTTAGTAGTGTTCCGTCATCCATAAACGGCCAAGCAATAAATGCTAAAAACCCATTCTCACCATTAGGCTTTTCTGATTGAACCTCTCGAATTCTTACCAAATGATCAAAACGTTCTTCTAGAGTTTCAATATGCCCAAACATCATAGTTGCTGATGTTGTAAGCCCAATTTGATGAGCCGTCTTCATTATTTTTAACCATTCCTGTCCTGTGCATTTGCCTTTAGAAATAAGTCTTCTTACTCTATCACTCAAAATTTCTGCGCCAGCACCTGGCATACTATCCATCCCTGCTTCTTTAAGCACAGAAAGAGCTTTAAGGTGAGTATATCCACCTATTTTACAAATATGCGCTATCTCTGGCGGGCCAAGTGCATGTAGCCTTATATTAGGAAATAATCTTTTTAATTCGGAAAATAAATTAGTATAGTATTCTAATCCTAAATCCGGATGATGCCCGCCTTGTAGTAATAATTGATCGCCACCATATTTAATGGTTTCAAGAATTTTTCTTTTATACGTTTCAATATCTGTAACATATACTTCTTCATGTTTAGGATGTCGGAAAAAATTACAAAACTTACAATTTGCAGTACATGCGTTCGTAGTATTGACATTTCTATCTATTTGCCAAGTAATTTTATTTCCAGGAACCTGCATTTTCTTAAGTTCATTTGCAACAAACATAAGTTCTGCAGTTGGGATTTTTTCAAATAAAAACTGCCCTTCTTCTGCAGATAAAAATTCTTTTTTCAATGCTCTAGCTAGCAAGTGCTCACTATCCATAAATTTACTTAGTTTTGTTTGTTCAAAATTACAAATTTTATATGAAGACTCTAATCAAAAAGAAAACAACAATCTCTGATAAAGATAATTTAATCCTTTTATGTGATAAAAAAAGTATTCTATCTGATTTTAATCTATCTAAAGAAGAAATAGGTTATATTAAAAAGCAACAAAAAGAAAAAAAAGAAATTATAATAATAAATAAATACTATAAACATATTATAATAGTCCTTCCCAAAGAAGAGCAAAATACAAACAAAAACGCAGAAAATTGCAGATTACTTGGTGATAAATTATTAAGTACACTAAAAGATCAGAAATCAGTATTAATTATTGATTTAAAAGATAATCAGACTGAAGCCATGCAACTTGCTGAGGGAATGGCACTTTCAAATTATACTTTTACAAAACATAAAAATGAGAGAGATGCAAATAAATTACAGACAATCTATCTATGTAATAAATCCAACAAAGAAAATATTAAAGAACTTCAAAATATTGTTAATGCTGTTTATCTTACAAAAGATTTAATTAATGAGCCTTTCTCACATCTTACCGCAAAAGATTTAGCAAAGCATGCCGTGAAGTCTACAATAAAATATGGTATTAAAAATACTGTTTATAATAAAAAGAAAATTAAATCTTTAAAAATGGGTGGGCTATTAGCTGTCAATAAAGGAAGTATTGATGAGCCAACGTTCACAATACTAGAATGGAGGCCTAAGAAAGCTAAGAATAAAAGGCCTATAGTTTTAGTTGGGAAAGGAATTGTATATGATACAGGAGGATTGAGCCTAAAAACTACAGCAAATTCTATGGATTTAATGAAAACAGATATGGGGGGTGCTGGTACAGTTATTGGCACCATGCAAGCTATCTCAGCAAATAAAATAGATAAGCATGTTATTGCTTTGTTACCTGCTACTGACAACCGTCCATCTGGTAATGCTTATGCTCCCGGCGATGTAATCTACATGTATGACGGGACAACAGTTGAAGTATTAAATACTGACGCTGAAGGAAGGCTTATACTTGCTGATGCTCTTAGTTTTGCAAAAAAATATACCCCAGAGTTAGTAATTGATTTAGCAACGCTAACAGGTGCTGCTGCTGCCGCAATTGGACACTACGGAATAGTTAGTATGCAGCAAGGCGCAGAAAATGAACATGCTGAATTAAAACAAGTCGGCGAGCAAAATCATGAACGATTAGCTGAGATGCCTTTTTGGGAAGATTATGATGAGCTAATAAAATCTGACATTGCAGATATAAAAAATTTAGGAGGGACATATGCGGGGGCAATTACTGCAGGAAAATTTTTAGCACACTTTATTGATTACCCCTGGATACATTTAGATATTGCAGGGGCATCTTACACCAAAACAAAATATGGCTATAGAGGTAAAGGAGCTACAGGAATGGGAGTTAGATTATTATACCAATTCATTAAAAATAAAGCATAATGTCAAAAATAAAAGTTGGTATTTCAATAGGAGATTTAAACGGGATTGGTTTAGAAGTCATTATTAAAACTTTTAAAGATAGCAGAATGATGGAATTCTGTTCTCCAATAGTGTTTGGGTCAACAAAAGCAGCTTCTAAGCATAGAAAAGCAATTGACATACAAGATTTTAATTTTAATATAATTAAAAGTATAGAAGATGCAAGTCCTAAAAAAGCAAATATGATAAATCTCTGGGATGATGATATTGAAATAAAATTTGGAGAAGCAACTCCTAAATCAGGTGAATTAGCTTTTGCATCTATAAAAGAAGCTTCAAATGCCTTAAAAAATAAAGATATTGATGTATTGGTAACAGCCCCTATAAATAAAGCATCTATTCAAGAAAGAGTAAGCACCTTTATTGGACATACTGAATTTTTGTCAGGGAATTTTGATGGAGAAGCTTTAATGATCATGGTAAGTGAAATTATGAAAATTGCTTTTGTTACTGGGCATGTGCCATTATCAGAGATAAAAAAATCAATAACTATTGACAATATTGTTAAAAAAAGTCGACAACTGAACACCTCCTTAATAGAAGATTTTGGCGTCAGAAAACCAAAAATTGCTATTCTTGGATTAAATCCTCATGCAGGAGAAAAAGGATTATTAGGTAATGAAGAAAATGAGAGTATTATTCCTGCAATTAAGAAATTAAAAGAAAGTGGCGTGTTAGCATTTGGACCCTACCCTGCAGACAGTTTCTTTACGAATAAGAATCTTCAAAAATTTGATGGTATTTTAGCAATGTATCATGATCAAGGTCTAACGCCTTTTAAAGCATTATCTTTTTCTGATGGAATCAATTATACCGCAGGACTAGAAATTATAAGAACATCGCCTGTACATGGAACCGCTTACGAAATTGCTGGAAAAGGCATTGCTAATGAACAATCCTTTAGAGAGGCTATTTTCTTAGCGTGTAATATTCATAAAAAAAGAAAAGAATATATTGAGTTAAATACTAATCCTCTATCTATTTAAGCAACAAATAGACACTAAAGCTTTTGGTATAAATAAATTTGTATCTTTGCGCGCCTTTTAATTCAAGAGTATGAGTGATTATAAGATTAATCTAGGAGCGATTACTAATGGAAGCAATCTATTCTCATTTGAAATAAAGGATACGTTCTTTGACGCTTATGCATTTTCAGAAGTACGCAATGCAGATATTACTGCAACTGCTTTGCTAGAAAAAAACAGCAAAAAATTAGAGCTAAACTTAAGTATTGATGGCCAAATACATAAATTACTTTGTGATTTATGTGCTGAGGAGCTATCAATGGATATTTCAGCTGAAACAAAAGTAATTATTCAAAAAACTAATGACAATTTATTCTCTACAGATGAAATATTTTATGTAAAAACAAGTGAGAACTCTATTGATTTAAAACAACTAATTTTCGAATTAATTGTTCTAAATATTCCAAAAAAAAGACAGCATGCTTTAAATAATAAAGGAAATAGTGTATGCAATAAAGAAATGATCAATTTAGTAAATAAGTATACTAAGAAAAAAGAAAATACATCTGACTCTAGGTGGGATGTATTAAAAGATTTAAATTTAAAATAGTAAATAAAATAGAATGGCACATCCAAAAAGAAAAATCTCTAAAACTAGAAGAGACAAGAGAAGAACTCATTATAAAGCGAGCACGCAGACAATTAAAACCTGTCAAGAAACTGGAGAATCTCATTTATATCATCATGCTCATGAGCATGAGGGAAAGCTCTACTACAGAGGAAAATTAGTTTCATCGAATGCGCCTAAATAGATTTTTGTAGCTTTACACATATTTAAAGCTTCTGTCTATTTATGAGAATCGGTATAGATATTATGGGAGGAGATTATGCTCCTAATAAAACAATTCATGGAGCAATTCTTGCCTTAAATGAAATCCCAAAAGATGTCAAAATAATACTGTTTGGGGAAAAAAATGAAATTCTTAACGGACTAAAACAACATAACTGTAGCCCAAATAATTTTGAGATAATTGATTGTTCTCAAGTTATTAATATGGGAGAAAATCCAACAAAAGCATTTAGATCTAAAGCTGATTCATCAATTGCTAAAGGGTTTAAAGCGTTAGCAAAAGGAGAAATTGATGGCTTTGCTTCAGCAGGAAATACAGGTGCTATGTTTGTTGGTGGATTCTACTCAGTAAAATCTATTGCAGGCATTATACGGCCTGCTATTTCTACTTTAATGCCTAGAGAGGA
>CEVW01141413.1_pt1 | contig 27025 bp, 27 predicted proteins | sample 427061 | NCBI WGS metagenome assembly CEVW01 (sample SAMEA2623774, study PRJEB7988) | marine metagenome | biome: marine biome (ENVO:00000447); feature: surface water layer (ENVO:00002042); material: "saline water (ENVO:00002010), including plankton (ENVO:xxxxxxxx)" | depth 5 m
GTTTGATGCATGAAAATGGAGAACAGCAGGAAGATTGGTTTATTACTGCTGGACAGATTTCGCATTCAGGGAACTTAGCTGTTACTCAAGCGGGTGGTGGTTTAGTTCAATATTACTGGGAAATATATCATATTATGGGAGACCCTTCATTAATGCCATATATTGGTGTTCCTACCTCACTTACAGTTTCTCATGTAGCAGCAACGCCAATTGGTGCTACTAATTTTACAGTTAATACTGAAGAGAATGCATATGTTGCAATATCAATGAATGGAGTACTTTTAGATGCTCAATTGGCAGATGCAACTGGTGTTGTTAATTTATCTTTTTCTCCTATTGCAAATGTTGGTGTTGCGGATGTTGTAGTTACAAAGCAGTTTAAGCAACCTTATGAAGGTACAGTACAGATTATTTCACCAACAGGACCATATGTAATTTATTCATCAAACACTATTGATGATAGTGCGGGTAATAATAATCAGGAAGTTGATTATGATGAGTTAATTAGTATGGATGTTGTTGTAGAGAATGTAGGATCAGTTGATGCTACTTCAGTGACAGTCACAATTTCCACAGCTGACCCTAATGTAACATTAATTAATAGTTCTGATGTGATTAACCTTATTTCTGCTCAACAAACAATTAGTATTAATAATCCATTTACTTTTCAAGTAGCTGATGATGTAGTTGACCAGCATAATGTTACTTTTGATTTAACGATGACGGATAATCAGTCTAATACTTGGAATTCTGCTCTTAATATTGTAATTAATGCTCCTGTTTTAGATCATACAACTTTTACAATTGATGATGCTTTAGGAGGTAATAACAATGGTGTTTTGGATGCCGGAGAAACGCTTGATTTGATTGTAGATATAACAAATATTGGTCATGCAGATGTTAATAACCTAATAGCTACAATGGGATCTTCATCATCTTATGTTACTGTTAACTCCACAACTGCTAATGTTGCAAGCTTAGCTGTTAATGGTCAACAATCTACTACTTTTAATATTACTATTGCTGCGAACACTCCTAATGGGACTCTAGCTCAGTTTCCTTTTGATGTTACTAATGGTCAATATACGCATAGTAGTATTTTTAATAGGACTATAGGAATTATTAATGAGGATTATGAAACTGGAGACTTTACTCAGTATGCTTGGGTAATAGACCCTGATTATCCTTGGGCAATAGATAATTCTCATTTTCATGAAGGAGCTAATTCTACAGTTTCTTTCTCAGGACTTCCTCATGGAGAGGTGTCACATTTAAAGATTAATGTAGATGTAACAGCTCCTGGTGATATTTCATTTTATAAGTTTGTTTCTTCTGAAGAAGATTATGATTTCTTGCAATTTTATATTGATGGGAATAAGCAAGATGAGTGGTCAGGAATTGATAATTCTTGGAGTTTTGCTTCTTTTCCTGTGACAATAGGTAATCATGAGTTTGAATGGGAATACGATAAAGATGGTGCAGTAGAAGATGGTCAAGATTGTGCTTGGTTAGATTATATTGTTTTTCCTCCAATTGATTTAGGGCAGACAGCAAATGTAAACGTAGAAAAATTTAATTTTGAATTATTTCCTAATCCAACTATGGGTAGTTTTAATCTTACTTTTAATGATGCTATATCGCATAATGTAGAAATATTTGATATGAATGGGAAACTTATCTATTCCGTAGATGATCAATTTAATAGTATTACCATTGATTTGAAGACCTATTCAGCAGGTACATATACCGTAAAAGTAATGCCGGAGGCTGTAACTTATCAAATTGTAAAACAATAATGGGAAAGTTGCTTGGTATTGATTACGGTACTAAGCGAACTGGTCTTGCTATAACTGATGCTACTCAACTTATTGCAAGTGGTTTAACTACTGTACTAACACATGATCTTGATTCATTCATATCTGATTTAGTTTCAAAGGAAGATATCTCTTCTTTTGTAGTTGGGAAGCCTGTAAATCTTGATGGATCGAGTACAGATAGCACTAGTCATGTAAATAGATTTATTCAAAGGTTAAAAAAAAAATATCCTACAATTTCTGTACATCAGATTGATGAACGTTTTACTTCAAAAATAGCAAAACAGAGTATCTTGTCAAGTGGAATAAAAAAACAGGAAAGACAAAATAAGGCTTTAGTGGATAAAGTGAGTGCTACTATTATCTTACAGAATTATTTAGATTATAGATCTTAGAATTTCTTTTTTAGAAATTTTCCAGTAATTGAGTTATTATCTTTTATCATTTGTTCAGGAGTACCTTCAAAAACGATTTTGCCGCCTTTATCACCTCCTTCAGGACCAAGGTCAATAATCCAATCAGCACATTTTACTACATCCATGTTGTGTTCAATACAAATAATAGAATGTCCTTTCTCAATTAGTGCGTAAAATGAATTTAGTAATTTTTTAATGTCATGGAAATGTAGTCCAGTAGTAGGTTCATCAAAAATAAATAATGTTTTCTCGTTTGTATATCCTTTACTTAAAAATAATGCTAGTTTAATCCTCTGAGCCTCACCACCACTTAGTGTATTAGAGGATTGTCCTAGTTTTATATAGCCCAAGCCAACGTCTTTTAGGGGTTGTAGTTTATAAGCAATTTTGTACTCATTTTTGCTGGAGAAGAACTCTATTGCCTGATCAACTGATAGGTTTAATATATCTGAAATATTTTTTTCTTCAAATTTAATTTCTAGTATTTCTTTTTTAAATCTTTTTCCATTACATATTTCACATTTTAAGTGAACGTCTGCCATAAACTGCATCTCTATAATGGTCTCTCCTTCTCCTTTACAATTATCGCATCTTCCACCATCTACATTAAACGAAAAGAATCCAGTTTTGTATTTTCTTTTTTCAGCTAGAGGCTGATTCGCAAATAATTTCCTCACATCGTCATATACCTTTAAGTATGTTGATGGATTTGATCGGGATGATTTTCCTATTGGTTTTTGATCAACAAGTTCTAGTTTTGTGATTTTTTTAGTTGTAATATTTATTTTTTCATAATTTTTATTCTTAGTAGAATAGTTACCTAAATACGTATTTACTGCAGGTTTTATCACATCTCTTACTAAGGTGGATTTTCCTGAGCCACTCATGCCAGTAATAAGTGTAAGCCCTTCAAGGGGTATGTTAATATTTATATTGTTTAGGTTATGTTGGTAAATGCTAGATATTGAGATTTTTTCTTTTAGATTTCGTCTTTTTTCAGGTATAGGTATTTCTAATTTTCCTGATAAGTATTGAGTAGTTAAGCTTGTATTGTTTTTAAAGATGTCTTTTAAATAACCTTGGTAAATAATTTCCCCTCCATTGATGCCAGCTTCTGGACCTATATCAATTATTTGATCAGCTTCCCACATTATTTCCTCATCATGCTCAATAACAATTACAGTATTGCCGATATCTCTAAGTCTTTTTAGAATCTTTATTAGCCGTTTATTATCTTTGGGATGGAGGCCAATGCTTGGTTCATCCAAAATATACATTGATCCAACAAGTGAACTTCCAATTGATGTTGCAAGGTTAATTCTTTGAGATTCTCCTCCTGAGAGGCTATTTGATTTTCTATCAAGAGTTAGGTATCCAAGACCAACGTCTTTTAAGTATTTTAATCGATTTTCTATCTCTAATAGTAGTCTATCTGCAATCATTCTATCAGAAGAAGTTAATTTTATTTTGTTGAATAGAGAAATTGCATTATCAACACTCATGCTATTTATTTCTGCAATATTTTTCCCTCCTACTTTCACATAAAGCGCTTCTTTTCTGAGTTTACTTCCTTGACACTCTTTACATTCAGTCCTTCCTCTATAGCGAGCAATTAACACTCTATTTTGTATTTTGTATTTATCATTTTCTAGTTTTTCAAAGAATTGATAAATCCCTTTACATTTACCTTTTCCATTCCATAATAAATTAATTTCTTCTTTTGATAACTTACTGTATGGCCTATGTATAGGAAAATTAAATTTAGTAGACCGTAATATAAATCTATCTTTCCATTTGCTGAGTTTTTCTCCTGCCCAGCACGAAACAACTCCTTGATAAACAGATAAGTTAGGGTTTTTTATGACTTTTTTTTTGTCTATTCCAAGTATTGAGCCGAATCCTTCACAAACTCTACACGCTCCATAAGAATTATTAAATGAAAATAAGTTGTTTGTCGGCTTCTCAAATATTATCCCATCAAGTTCAAATTTATTTGAGAAATTATGCGCCTTATTATTTATTAGTATAGTGCATTTTCCATGTCCTTCGAAAAAAGCTGTTTGTACTGAATCTGCTATTCTTGATTTATTATTATGCTTGTCAAGAATGATTCGATCAATTACTATAAATATTTCTTTATTTATAATATTAACATCTTTTTGTATTAGGTCAGTTATTTTATGGATTTTTTTATTCAAATACAATCGTGAGAATCCTTGCTGTATTAGCTTGCTTAATACTTCTTTTGTTTGTCCTAAATATTTAGCTGTTATTATGATTTTTGAATTATCTTCTTGTTGATTTATAAAGTTTACAACACTAGTAATTTGATCTCTTTTAACCTCCTTATTTGAGATGGGAGAATAGGTTCTTCCTATTTTTGTAAAAAGGAGTTTGAGGTAATCATAAATCTCAGTATTTGTTCCTACTGTTGATCTTGGGTTGTTTGTGGTTGTTTTTTGTTCAATAGCAATTGCAGGACATATTCCTTTTATTTCATCAACATCAGGTTTCTGTATTTTACCTAAAAATTGTCTGGCATAAGATGAAAGACTTTCAATATATCTTCTTTGTCCCTCAGCAAATAATGTGTCAAAGGCTAATGAAGATTTTCCACTTCCTGAAACTCCAGTAATAACAATTAATTTTTCTTTTGGAATATTAATTGAAATATCTTTAAGATTATGAAGCTTTGCACCTTTTATGTTAATTTCATTATTGTTTTTATTTATATTTTTAATCATATATTTTTTTCATAATCTACAAACTTAAGAAATTCAATTTGTATAATTAAAAATGTTTTTTTATATTTGTAATCTTAAATTAACCAACAAAAATAAAACACGCCTATAGAGAAACATTTACTTTAAATTTTTATTAATTAAAAACAGAGTATATGTTGAATAGTGGTGTTATTTCCGATCAAGAATTAGTAAAAGATTATATAAATGGTGATAATTCATCATTTGAAATCTTATTGACACGTCATAAAAGTCGAGTTTTTTCTTTTATTATGTCAAAAATTAAAAATCGTGATATTTCTGAGGATATCTTTCAGGATACTTTTATTAAAGTAATTAACTCTTTACAAAAAGGAAAGTATAATGAGGAGGGGAAGTTCTTGCCTTGGGTTATGCGTATCGCACATAATCTTGTAATAGATCATTTTAGGAAAGATGTTAAAATGAAAAAGGTTAGGTCTACAGATGAATTTAATATCTTTGATGTAATAAATGATGGTAATAGAAATCAGGAGGAAGATATGATTAGAAAAAGAGTTCACTCAGATCTAAATAATTTAATAAAGGAATTGCCAGAGGATCAGAGGGAAGTATTAAAGATGAGATATTTTGAGGATCTGTCTTTTAAAAGAATATCTGAAATTACAGAAGTAAGTATTAATACAGCTCTTGGAAGAATGCGTTATGCACTTATTAATCTAAGAAAAATTTCTGAACAGAAAAATGTGGATCTTGCTCAAAAATAAGTTATTATATTTTCATATAATATTTTTATATATTAACCGTTTATCTTTTAATAAAATGATTAATATTAATAAAAATACTGTATATGATTACAAACAATACTTTAAAGTTGTGGTACCATCTTTTAAAAGAAGAATCTTCTTCATGTCAAAAAGATAATTATAAAAATCTTACTGACGTTAGTAAAGGCCCAGGCAAAGAAACAATTAATACAATACTAGCATATGCTAGCTCAGTTCAAGGAATTAAAATTAGTACTGAAAAAATCTTGATTTCCTTAAATTAATTTTATTTATTTAAGAAGAGTTAAATAATTTTCCTGAGTCTTCTGTAATGATGAAACATAAAGAAAGAGCTAAACTTTTTATAGAGCATTTTTCAGTATCAATGCCAGATGCAAAAACGGAGCTTAATTATACAAACGCCTTTGAGCTTACTGTAGCAGTCATCTTATCTGCACAATGTACTGATAAGCGTGTGAATATTATTACTAAAGAGCTTTTTAGGCAAATGCCAGTAGTTGAAATAATGGCAGAGGCATCAATTGACGAGATTTTCAATCTGATAAAATCTTGTTCTTATCCTAGAAATAAAGCAAAATATTTGTCAGCTATGGCTAATATGCTAATTTCTGATTTTAATTCTAATATTCCTTCAAACCTTGAAGATTTACAAAAGTTACCAGGTGTAGGAAGAAAAACAGCAAATGTAATAGGATCCGTTTATTTTGATATTCCTGCAATGCCAGTTGATACTCATGTATTTCGAGTAGCTGATAGAATAGGCTTGACAAAAAATGCAAAAAATCCTTTGCAGGCTGAGCTACAACTGCTTAAGTTATTGCCTAAAAACAAGTTAAATATTGCACACCATTGGTTAATATTACATGGAAGGTACTTATGTAAGGCTAGAAGACCAGAGTGTGAAAGATGTAGTATCACATCAATTTGTAAGTATTTCTCAAAGAGGTAATATTGTTAATAAATCAAGCATTTTTCTTTTGATGTTTTATGTAGAATTTCTCTAATTTGTATAAAATATATTAAAATATGAGTAATAAGGAACAAAATGCAAAATTAAAAGCATTAGAACTTACTTTAGGTAAGTTAGAAAAGACATACGGAAAAGGAGTTGTAATGAAGTTGGGTGATAGAGTGATTGAGGATGTTGATGCTATCCCAACTGGATCTATTAATCTTGATTTAGCTTTAGGTGTTGGTGGATATCCTAGAGGTAGAGTTATTGAAATTTATGGTCCAGAATCTTCAGGTAAAACAACATTGACAATTCATGCAATTGCAGAAGCACAAAAGCAAGGGGGTGTTGCTGCTTTTATTGATGCTGAACATGCTTTTGATGCTGCTTATGCTTCTGCTCTTGGTGTTGATGTAGATAACTTATATATTTCACAGCCAGATAATGGAGAGCAGGCCTTAGAGATTGCGGATCACTTAATAAGTTCAGGAGCTGTTGATTTAGTAGTAGTAGATTCTGTTGCAGCATTAACACCAAAATCAGAAATTGAAGGAGAAATGGGTGATAGTAAAATGGGATTGCATGCACGTTTGATGTCACAAGCATTAAGAAAATTAACAGCTACAATTAATAAAACAAATTGTACTGTTATTTTTATTAATCAGATAAGAATGAAGATTGGTGTCATGTTTGGAAACCCTGAAACCACCACTGGTGGAAATGCATTAAAGTTTTATTCATCAGTTCGTTTAGATATAAGAAGGATAGGAGCAATTAAAAATGGAGAAGATATTATTGGTAATAGAACTAGGGTAAAAGTAGTGAAAAATAAGGTGGCTCCTCCTTTTAGAAAGGTAGAGTTTGATATTATGTTTGGTGCAGGTATTTCTCGTTCTGGTGAAGTGTTAGATAAAGCTGTTGACTTAGATGTTATAAAGAAAGCAGGGTCATGGTTTTCTTATAATGACACAAAGTTAGGACAAGGACGTGATGCTGTAAAGCAAATGATTGCCGATAATCCTGAACTCTCACAAGAAATAGAGATCAAAATAAAAGACATATTAACTACGGGGTAATATGATTCGTAAGATTGCATTTGTTCTTTTTTTTATAATAATATATGCTTGTGGTGGGTCTGAAAAAGAAGAGAATAAAACTAAAATTCAAATCCTTTCTGAGAAGATTGTAGAAAATCCTGGCAATATTGAATTGTTGTATGAAAGAGTTGAGTATAATAGATTGAATAATAATCATGAATCAGTCGTGTATGATTTGAAAGAGATTATTCGTTTAGATTCATTAGATATAAATAGTCATAATCTGATTGCTGAAATGTATTTTGAGTTGTCAAAATTATCTAATGCCGATCCTAATTACCCATCACTAGTTCAGGATCATTTGCAGAGATCCTTAATGATTAATAATAATCAAGAGTTTGCACATGCTCTTATGGGTGAGTTGTTATTAGCTTATGGTAAGTATAAAGAAGCAATAAATTCATTTAATACTTCATTAAAATTGAGATATAATCAGGAAAAGACTCATATGTTAATGGGATATTCATTTAAACAATTAAAACAGAATGAAAATGCAATTAATTGTTTTAGAAATGCAGTGAATATTAATCCTGATTATAAAGAAGCACATATACAATTAGGACAGATCTTTCATGTTTTAGGAGATAGATCTGCAGTTAATTATTATAATAATGCGTTGAGATTATCTCCAAAAGATGAGATGGTATTATATAATAAGGCTTTATTTTTCCAAAGCAAGCAAGAATGGAACGAGGCATTGCAAGTTTATTCCGAATTACATATTATTAATCCATTTCATAGTAATGCACATTATAATTTAGGCTTTATTCATATGGAATTGGGTTTATATGATGTTGCTGCAAATAATTTTTCTGATGCAATATATTCAAACTCAGAATTTTATGAAGCATATTATTCTAGAGGGAACTGTTTTGAAACATTAGGTAATGTTTTACAGGCACAAAGTGATTATGAAAGAGCTATTGCTATAAATCCAGAATACACATTTGCTATTGAAGCATTAGAAAATTTAATGATGTTGAATAAAAAATATAATAATAGATGAGTATACAAGAACAAATAAATATTGATATTAAAGATGCAATGAAATCAAGGAATGTAGATAAGCTAGCAGCACTTAGGGCTATTAAATCTGCTATAATGTTAGAAGCTACAAAAGATGGAAATCCAACTGTTTCAGATGAAGTTTCTTTAAAATTAATTGCTAAATTAGTAAAGCAGAGGAAAGACTCTGCAGCTATTTTTATTCAGCAAAATAGAAATGATTTAGCAGTTGATGAGAATAATCAATTAGTATATCTTGAGCCTTATTTACCAAATCAGCTTGGAGATGATGAAGTAAGAAAAATAGTTCAGAATGTAATAAAACAAGTAGGAGCAGTATCGCTTTCTGATATTGGTAAGTGTATGGGGCCATTAATGGCGAAGCTTAAAGGAAGGGCAGATGGCTCACTTATTTCTAAATTAGTAAAAGAAGAGCTTTCTTAGAGATGAAAGTTGTGTTGTATAACAAGCTTACTTTACTTTATCTACAACTGCTTTAAAAGCTTCAGGATGATTCATTGCTAAGTCAGCTAAGACTTTTCTATTTAGTTCAATCCCATTAGCGTGAATTTTTCCCATGAATTGTGAGTAAGATATTCCATATTGTCTAGCTCCAGCATTAATTCTTTGAATCCATAGTGCACGGAACGTTCTTTTTTTATTCTTTCTATCTCGATACGCATATTGCATACCTTTCTCTACAGCATTCTTAGCTACTGTGTGAACATTTTTTCTTCTCCCAAAGTATCCTTTGGCAGCTTTTAATATTGCTTTTCTTCTAGCTTTTGCAGCTACTGAGTTTACCGATCTTGGCATAATTTATTTCTTTTTGGTAGATAGTGGTTTGTAATTCTTGAACCCTTTTTTGAACTATCTACCTGGTTAATAACCTAATTTATTTTTATATTGCTAGCTGAGCTTTAACACTTTTTACGTCAGATTTATGAACATAACCAGTTTTGGTTAAATTATGCTTTTGCTTAGTCTCTTTTTTAGTTAATATGTGAGATTTAAAAGCATGCTTTCTTTTTAATTTTCCAGAACCAGTAAGTTTAAATCTTTTCTTTGCTCCAGCTTTTGTTTTCATTTTTGGCATAATTTTTTTTTTTATTACTTCTTTTTTGGTGCTATTATCATTATCATTTTTTTTTCTTCAAGTTTTGGCATATTTTCAACAACTCCTACATCTTCTAGTGCCTGTGCTAATTTTAAAAGTAATATATGTCCTTGATCTTTAAATATAATTGATCTACCTCTAAAGAACACAAAAGCTTTTACTTTAGCTCCATCTTCAAGAAAATTTCTAGCATGTTTTAATTTAAATTCAAAATCATGCTCACCAGTATTAGGACCAAAACGTAATTCTTTAACAATAACTTTTTGTGCTTTGCTTTTTATTGCTTTCTGTTTCTTTTTTTGGTCGTAAATAAACTTTTTATAATCAATTACCTTACAAACTGGAGGATCTACTTTAGGTGATATTTCAACTAAGTCTAACCCTAGGCTTGTCGAGATTTTTAAGGCTTCATCAATAGAAACTATTTTTGGTTCAACTTTATCCCCTACCATTCTTACAAATGCAGCTGTAATTTCTCTATTAGTTTTATGTAGTTTAGTTTTTACTACTCTACCTCTAAATGGTCTCTTTTTTGCGATTTTATATTTATTTTAGTTATTAAAAGTAATTAAATTATCAATTTCTTTCTTTATTAAATTTTTAAATTCATTTACTGACATACTGCCTAAATTTTCTCCTCCATGCTTTCTGATTGTCACTACCTCTTCACTTTTTTCTTTTTCACCCAAAATAATTATATAAGGTATTTTTGAAACTTCAGCATCACGTATCTTTCTTCCAGTTGTTTCAGCCCTATGGTCAATTGGGCCGCAAATATCGTAATTTTTTAAGAATTGAGATACTTTTTCTGCATAATCATGATATTTTTCACTGATAGGTAATATTATGAATTGATCAGGAGCAAGCCAAAGTGGAAAATTACCTGCACAATGCTCGATTAGAACAGCCACAAAACGTTCCATTGAGCCAAACGGAGCACGGTGTATCATAACTGGTCTCTTTTTTTGATTATCAGCACCTGTATATTCTAATTCAAACCGTTCCGGCAAACTATAATCTACCTGAATCGTTCCTAATTGCCATTCTCTACCAAGTGCATCTTTAACCATAAAATCTAGCTTTGGTCCATAGAATGCTGCTTCTCCATATTCTATAACTGTTTCAAGACCTTTTTCTTCAGCAGCTTCTACAATTGCTTTTTCTGCTTTTTCCCAATTCTTATCAGAGCCAATATATTTTGATTTATTATCTGGATCTCTAAGAGATATTTGCGCTTTAAAGGTTTCAAAACTGAGCGCTTTAAATACATATAATACTAGATTTATAACATTAATAAATTCTTGTTTTACTTGATCTGGACGAACGAAGAGATGTGCATCGTCTTGTGTAAAACCTCTTACACGCGTTAAACCGTGTAATTCCCCTGATTGTTCATATCTATAAACCGTTCCGAATTCTGCAAAACGAATAGGTAAATCACGATAAGAATATTGTTTTGATTTATAGATTTCACAATGGTGTGGGCAATTCATAGGTTTTAGAAAAAATTCTTCTCCATCATTAGGTGTCTTTATAGGTTGAAATGAGTCTTCGCCATATTTTTCATAATGACCTGAACAAACATATAGATCTTTATTTCCAATATGAGGTGTTACAACTGGCAAATAACCTGCCTGAGTTTGTGCTTTTTTAAGAAAGTTCTCTAGTTTTTCTCTTAATTGAGCTCCTTTAGGTAGCCAAAGTGGTAACCCTTGTCCCACCTTCTTAGAGAAAGTAAATAGTTCCATTTCTTTACCAATTTTGCGATGATCACGTTTTTTGGCTTCTTCTAACATCTCTAGATGGTTAGTAAGTTCCTTTTGTTTTGGGAAAGAAACTCCGTAAATACGAGTAAGTTGCTTGCGATCTTCATTTCCTCTCCAGTAGGCCCCCGCAATATTAAGAAGTTTAATTGCTTTTATTTTACCAGTAGATGGAATGTGTGGTCCTTTACAGAGATCAGTAAAGTTTCCTTGTGTATAAAATGTTATTTTTCCGTCTTCTAATTCCTCTAATAATTCTATTTTATAGTTGTCACCCTTTTCTCTAAAGTAATTAATAGCCTCTTTCTTAGAAATATTTTTTCTCTGAAAAGACAGTTTCTGAGAAGCTAATTCTTTCATTTTTTTTTCAATATTAGGTAGGTCATCAGAAGATAAAACCCTCTTGCCTAAATCTACATCATAATAGAACCCATTTTCCACAGCCGGACCAATACCTAATTTAATACCAGGATAAAGAGCTTCTAATGCTTCTGCCATAATGTGAGCAGTAGAATGCCAAAAAGTCATTTTCCCTTCTTTGTCATTCCATGTGTATAGGGTAAGGTTTGAATCAGTAGTAATTGGGCGATTTGCATCCCATAGCTCTCCATTAACATTAGCTGATAGTACATTTCTAGCTAATCCTTCAGAAATTTCTGTAGCAATATCCATTGCTGAAGTTCCATGTTCTACCTTTTTGATACTGCCATCAGGAAGTGTAATTTTAATCATCTTTTTCTGTTATTAAAAAATACAAATATAAAAAACGGTTTTTATTCTATGATTGTATGACGCCTGGATTATAGACTGCCTTAATAGGTGCATTGTTAGCAGCTTTTATTCCCATGGAAATTACCTTTCTAGTTTCTAGAGGGTCGATAATTGCATCTATCCAAAGTCGAGAAGCAGCATAATAAGGTGAGGTTTGTGAATCATATCTGTCATTAATAGTTTTTAGAAGTTTCTGTTCTTCTTTTTTCTCGATTTTTTTATCTTTTGTTTTTAGCGATGTTTTTTCAATCTGTAATAATACTTTTGCAGCTTGTTCACCTCCCATTACTGCAAGTTTAGCAGTTGGCCACGCAAAAATAAGCCGTGGATCATAAGCCTTGCCGCACATGGCATAGTTTCCTGCGCCATAAGAGTTGCCAATAATTATAGTAAACTTAGGAACTACTGAGTTACTAACTGCATTTACCATTTTAGCACCATCTTTTATAATGCCTCCATGTTCAGATCTTGAACCTACCATAAATCCAGTAACATCTTGTAAAAAAACTAATGGGATTTTCTTTTGGTTACAATTAGCAATAAAACGGGTCGCTTTATCTGCAGAATCTGAATAAATAACTCCACCAAATTGGGTTTCACCCTTTGCAGTTTTGATGATTTCTCTCTGGTTAGCAACAACCCCAACTGCCCAGCCATCAATTCTGCAATAACCACATATAATTGTTTTCCCATATCCTTTTTTATATTCTTCAAAATTAGAATCATCTACTAATCTAGATATTATATCTTGCATGTTGTAGGGTTTTGTTCTATCTCTTGGAAGAATACCATAAATTTCTTTCTCGCTTTCTTTTGGTTCTTTTGGTTCTTTTCTGTTAAATCCTGCTTTCTCCTTTTTTCCAATTTTATCAATTATATTACGAATTTTATCTAAGGCATCTTTATCGTTTTCTGCTTTGTAGTCCGTAACTCCTGAAATCTCACAATGAGTATTAGCACCACCTAAAGTTTCGTTGTCAATATTTTCTCCAATAGCTGCTTTTACTAAATAGCTTCCTGCCAAAAATATTGACCCTGTTTTTTCTACAATAATTGCTTCATCACTCATAATAGGAAGGTAGGCTCCGCCCGCTACACAACTACCCATCACAGCAGCAATCTGAGTTATTCCCATAGAGCTCATTCTGGCATTGTTGCGAAATATTCTTCCAAAATGTTCTTTGTCAGGGAAAATTTCATCTTGCATAGGTAAAAATACGCCAGCACTATCAACTAAGTATATAATCGGTAGTCTGTTTTCCATAGCAATTTCTTGTAAACGTAAATTTTTCTTAGCAGTGATTGGGAACCAAGCTCCTGCTTTTACAGTAGCATCATTAGCCACCACAATACATTGTTTTCCTTTTATAAAAGTAATTCCAGTAATAACACCTCCTGCTGGACATCCTCCAAATTCTGTATACATTTCATATCCAGCAAATGCGCCTATTTCTAAAAAATCTGTATCATTATCTTTTAAGTATTCAATACGTTCTCTTGCGGTTAGCTTACCTTTGCTATGTTGTTTTTCTATCTTCTTTTTTCCTCCTCCAGTAGAAATATTAGCAAGTTTCCTTTTCATATCAGAAATAAGTAACCTCATCTTATCATCATTCTTATTGAATTCTAAATTTTCCATGTTATTATTTTTCCAAAAATACTAATAGTTATTTGTTGAATGTAGGTAGTGCCTATTTTTTTTCTTTTAAATGTCATCTAGATTTTTAGATCTATTTCTTTAAGGTAATCTTCACTCTCAGGACCAAGATTAAAAAGTAAATCAATAATAGAAAGGTTAGCAATAAATCCATGTTTTTCCATAAATACCTGGTCATATCTTTTTTGATTTTTATTAATAAACAAGTCTGCTCTTAAATCAGTAAAATCATTACTAATTAAATATTCTTTACTGGATGAATATGTTATGTCTTTATGTAAAAATGATAAAATTAATTCTTGTAATTTCATATTAAAATCAACTAAGTAAGTTTCTCTTTGTTTAAAAAAAATGTGAAGATCATTTTCATAATAATCAAAAAAAGGTGAGGACTTATAGCAATATTTAATTGCGTTCCAGTGTTCTTGTTGCCAATTTTCGGTGTATTTGATTTTTATATCTCTTATTTTTTTTTTACTACTACCTTTTCTTTCTTTAGGTATTGTTAGGAGAATTTTCCCATTAGCACCATATATCTCACATCTGTTCCTTAAGCTTTGTTTTACAAAATGCTCATGGTGCTCAAACATGCAATTATTGTGTTGAAATAGTACTGCATAGTAATATATAGGAGCCAGGTATGCGGTTGGTAATAATGTATTATTTGACACTTCTAAATAATCTATTCCATCTTATTTTCTTCAATCCTTTTGCATTTTTATCCCAACTCATCCATACAAAAAGGGCCTTTCCAACAATATGATCTTCAGGCACAAAGCCCCAGAACCTACTATCTGCCGAGTTATGTCTATTATCTCCCATCATCCAATAGTAATTCATATTGAAGGTGTAATTAGTAGCTAAATTGTCATTAATATATATGTTGTTATCTATTATTTCAAGTTTATTTCCTTCATATCTTTCAATAATATCTTTATATAGTGATATATTTTCAGTTGATATGTTAATTGTACTGCCTGCTACTGGAATAGTTATAGGACCAAAATTATCTACATTCCATCTGAAATTTTGGTCATGAGGAAAGATGTATTCACTATACTGATCTTCTTTTTCAACTTTTTTTTCAACTTTAGTGACATTAGAGAAAGTTTTAATAGCATCACGGCTATCATCAGTTAATGTAAGATTATATTCATTTTTATTTCTTCCATAACCACCTTCAGTAATGTCGTATTTTTTGTAAAGTATATTTGGGTTTAATCCTGTTCCTTTTGTAATTATATTGTAATGCCATTGTTTCTTCATTCCATCAAATTCTTCTTGTGGATTTCCATTTACAATGAGATCTGCTTTTTTTAATTCAATAATATCTCCGGGAATCCCAACACATCTTTTTACATAGTTCTCTTTTTTATCAATTGGTCTTCCAATTTTTTCATCTGGCCAGTTAAAAACTACACAATCATTTCTCTCAATTCTACCTAACCCTTTCATTCTGTGATAAGGTAAGTTAATTGCTTCAGAGTATGATTTACCTCCTATAATTGGCATAGTGTGGTGTACTAATGGGAATGCTAATGGAGTCATTGGAACTCTAGGTCCATATGCAACTTTACTTACAAATAAGAAGTCTCCAATTAACATAGATTTTTCCATTGATGATGTTGGTATCGTATATGCTTCAACTAAAAAAGTACGTAAAATATGCGCCGCAATTACTGCGAATACTATTGCATCAAACCATGATCTTATTTCACTTTTTTTCTTTTTTTCTTTTTTATCTTTCTTTTTTTTCCAAAATTGCCAGCTTATTGTTTCCCAGAATAATATGTCCCCAGCTATCAATGGAGCAAAATAAAGCCACTCACCTTCTATTAAATAAACAAATAAACTCCATAAAATAGTTGCTATAATAAATATTACTATTTTGAATGTTTTACCTAGAGTTTTTTTTAGTTTCTTGATCATATTAAATTTTATTAATCCTTATAAACGATTATAAACTTTTTTGTTTTTCAAATATATCTTTTATGCTGAATATACCTTTTTTTCCAATAATCCATTCAGCAGCAATTATTGCACCAATTGCAAATCCATCACGGTTTTTTGCAGTATGTATTATTTCAATTTCATCAATATCTGAAATATAAGATACCTTATGTATTCCATTTATATTGTTAATTCTTTCAGATGTTATAAGTGTTTCTCTTTCAAGTATCTTATCCATCTGTTTTGCAATATTAATAGCAGTCCCACTTGGAGCATCTAATTTTTCGCTATGATGAATTTCGTGTATTGCTGTTTTATAATTGTGCTCTTTCATTAGTTTTGCTAGTTGCTTATTTAACATAAGGAATAGATTTACTGAAAGGCTAAAATTAGAGGCATAAAGAAATGCCCCATTCTTTTTCTTACATAGATTTATTACATCTTCTAATTTGTTAAGCCATGCTGTAGTGCCTGAGATTACTGGAATATTACTATTTAGTGCATGAGATATATTGTTAAATGCACTATTAGGAGTACTAAAGTCAATTGCTATATCTGAATTGCTTAAGTCTAAATTAGTAGCAGGATGTTTAGATGAAGATTTACATGAAATTGTGTGACCTCTTTCTATAGCTAATTTACTAATTCTTTTACCCATCTTACCATTTCCAAGTATTGCAATTCTCATCTCGCAAATTTATAAATTAAAGGATAATAATAATCCTGTTATATTTTGTGTTGGAAAATATTTTGGTTGAAGATGTAATGATAAATCTTCGGTTACATTATAATCAAATAGGTGAGCATTAACTGATGCATCGACTATATTAAGAGTATAGGTCAGTAAAAAAAGAAGGGTTGATACTTCTCTGTTTCTTCTATAATGATTAGTTAGCGTAAGTAGATTATCATCTGTATATAAAGATGAAAATTCATCATTATATATACCTTTTGTTCTATTTGTGAATGTTTCTTTGTACAGTTCGTATAATTCTTGGCTTTCTTTTATATAGTATGCTGATGTAATTAATCCTGCATAAATAATGGGTACTTTCCAGTATTTCTTAGTGTAAACTTGTCCTGAACCAGGTAGTATGGTGGAGTATATAGCTGCTTTTTTTGGACTCTTGGTGTTAATTTTTTGGGCAGATATTACAAAAGGTATGCTAACCAATAATACGATTACTATATTCTTTAAAGTTGACACTTTATTTATTAATTATTTCAAAAATATGAGCTAAATCATTGTCATTGTTAAAAGGGATGATCAATTGCCCTTTTCCTTTTATATTGCGCTTAAGTTTTATATCCTGTTTGATTATTATTGATAAATCATGTATCATTTTTTGATATGAGAAGGGTAAAGTATTGACACTAGATGTGTCTCTAGGTTTTGAGGTGCGTTTAAATAGTGTTTCAGAAAAATCTTTAGCCATTTGTTCTATTTCTCGAACGGAATAACCATTTGCTATAGTATCATAAAAGAGATTGATTTGTGTTTCAGAATTTTTTATTGAAAGTAGCGCTTTTGCATGTCCATTACTTATTAATCCTTCTTTTAGACCTTTCTGAATTTCAGATGGTAGTTTTAATAGACGTAAGAAGTTTGTTATTGTTGATCGATTCTTACCAACACGTTCACTACACTCTTCTTGTGTCATTTTTATTTCTTCAATTAGCCTTTTGTAACTTATTGCGATTTCAATTGGATTAAGATTCTCTCTTTGTATGTTTTCTACTAATGCCATCTCTAACATTTGCTGGTCATTAGCAATTCTCACAAATGCTGGTAGTTCTTTTAGGCCTGCAATTTGAGAGGCTCTAAATCTTCTCTCTCCAGCAATTAACTGATATTTATTATTATTTATTTTACGAACTGTAATTGGTTGTATTACTCCTAATTCCTGAATTGATTCAGCTAATTCATTTAATTTTTCTTGATTAAAATTCTCTCGTGGTTGGAAAGGATTTATTTCTATTTCTGTAATTAGGATTTTTTTTATGATTGCTGCAGATTCAGATATTGATTGATTATTATCAATTTCATTTTTTGTATTAATAGATATATTCCCCCCTAATATTGACGCTAGTCCCCTTCCTAATGAACTTTTTTTCTTTACCATAATTAATTAGTAATTGTATACTTACTTAATATCTCATTTGCAAGATTTAGATAATTAATAGCTCCTTTGCTTGCGGCATCATGTATTACAATTGTTTCTCCGAATGATGGTGATTCTCCTAATCGAACATTTCTGTGTATAATTGTTTTAAATACTAATTCTTGAAAATGAGTTTTCACTTCTTCAACTACTTGATTTGACAGTCTTAATCTGGTGTCGTACATCGTAAGAAGTAGACCTTCAATCTTTAATTCAATATTGAATCTTTGTTGTACCACTTTAATTGTATTTAGGAGTTTTCCTAATCCTTCTAATGCAAAATATTCACATTGAATAGGTATTATGACGCTATCAGCGGCTGATAAGGCATTTAAAGTAAGTAATCCAAGTGAAGGTGCGCAATCAATAATTATATAATCATAATCCTCTTTGATTGGATCAAGGACTTCTTTCATTCTAGATTCTCTTTCTTTTAAGTTAACTAGCTCTAATTCAGCTGCTACTAAATCAATATTTGTAGGAATTAATTCAAGATTTGGGCTCTTTGTTTTTAAAATACAATCACGTGCATTTTCTAAGCCTGTTAAACAATTGTAAACGCCTTTCGTAACCTTTTCTGGGTTATGACCAACACCTGATGTAGCATTTGCTTGTGGATCAGCATCAACTAATAAGACTTTTTTTTCTAAAACCCCTAGGCTTCCTGCTAAATTCATCGCGGTGGTCGTTTTACCTACTCCTCCTTTCTGGTTCGAAATTGCAATTATTTGACCCATTCTATTATTCGTTTTTTAAGGTTATAAAAGTAAGCATCAAATGTATAAATGCAATTCTGTTATAGTGTCAAATTATCAACAAAATATGAGAGTTTTAAAGAAAAATCAAAAAAACATTTTTATAGAGAAAGTTATCTTTATATAAGTAGGTGTTATTTTAGTCTAATTCTTCAAAATCAATCTCAGTAAAATCTGTTGATGATTCTTTTTGTTTGTTAGAAGAATTCTCTTGTTCTTTTTTATAAATTTTTTTTTCAGTTATAATTTCTTCCCCTTTTTCTTTAATGATAAAATCACTTACCTCCAAAAGGGCTTCTTTAAAATCATTAAAGTCTTCTTTATAAAGATAAATTTTATGTTTCTTGTAAAATGGACTTCCATCTTCATTAAAATCTCTCTTACTTTCGGTAAGTGTCATGTAGTAATCTCCTGCTTTTGTTGATCTTACATCAAAAAAATACGTTCTTCTTCCTGCTCTAACTTTTTTAGAGAATATTTCCTCTATATCTTTATAATCTGACATCTAATTTTATATTTTTAATTGAGCCAAATATAATAATTTTTATTTAGTGAATCATATATAATTAGTTTATCAAAAAGAACTGTTCTGACTCTTTTCTATGTTGAAGTAAAATCCTTTTTGTTTTAATAATTCTTTATGTGTGCCTTGTTCAATGATCTTACCTGAATCAACAACTATAATGTGATTTGAATCCTTTAATGTTGCTATTCTATGGCTAATAATTATTGAAGTTTTTCCTAAGCTTTCTTTTCTTAAATTTTTAAGTATTTTTTGTTCCTTATCTGCATCAATTGCTGATAAACAATCGTCAAAGATTAGTAGTTCTGATTTTTTGTAAAAAGTTCTAGCAATAGCAATCCTTTGTCTTTGACCACCTGATAATTGCACGCCCCTCTCACCAACTATAGTCTCAAATCCGTCAAGAAAATTATTAATTTCATTTAACATTTCTGATTTGTTTGCAGCAGCTATTATTCTTTCATGATCAGTCACATTATCAGAAAAAGATATATTGTCTGTGATACTACCAGAAAACAAATAACCATCTTGAGGTACGTATCCTATATAAGAACGTAAATTATTTAAGTTAAGATTTTTTATGTTTTTATTGCCAAAAGTAATCTCACCCTCATCAGCATCATAAAGCCTACAAATTAAATTTGCAATTGTAGTTTTTCCACTTCCTGTTTTGCCAAAGATTCCAAATGTAGTCCCTTGCTTGATTTTAAAACTAATTTTGTCAAGTGTTTTAATATCAGTATTTTCATAAGTAAAGCTTACATTGTTAAAATTGATATCTCCGTTAATATTTGTGTGCTCTTCGATAGTGTTTTGTATTTCAGGTTTTAACAATAAAAAATTATTTATTCTTGTTTGAGATGCTGATGCTCTTTGTATTATTGAGGTTATCCATCCAATTGATGCAACAGGCCAAGCTAGCATATTTACATAAATAATGAATTCTGCAATGTTGCCTGTAGTTATATTTCCTTTATAGCTCTCCATGCCACCAATATAAACAGTTAAAATAGTGCTTGCTCCAATCATAGTAATTATTAAAGGAAAAAAAACAGCTTCAATTTTGACTAATTGTATTTGTTTATTTGTATATGATTTTAAAGAATTTAGAAATAACTTGTAAGTGTTTTCCTCACTTCTAAATGACTTTATAATTTTAATTCCTGAAAAATTTTCTTGTGATATATTTGTTATTTTAGATAGTTGATCTTGAACTCTTTCGCTTCTTTTATTAATGTTGTCGCTTACAAAATAAACTGTAATAGCTAAGATCGGTAATGGTATTAATACGTAAAGACTAAGAGTGCTGTTTATACTGAACATCTTATTTATTACTAAGTAGAATAATATAGAGATATTGATACCATACATTAGTGCCGGTCCTAAATACATTCTTACACGACTTACATCTTCAGATATTCTATTCATTAAATCACCAGTATTATTCTTTTTATAAAATGACATGCTTAGATTTTGATACTGTTTATAGATTTCATTTTTAAGGTCAAACTCTATTTTTCGACTCATTACAATAATAGTTTGTCTCATAAAATACATGAATACTCCTTTTAGTACAGAAAATACAACAATAAGACTTCCATATTTTAGTAGAGTAGCACTTATTTGATATGATGATTGTGTGTTGTTATTAATGCTTAAAATAACTGAATCAAAGGCTTTCCTTACAAATTCAGCAGGATATAGAGCAAAAAGATTCGAAATTAGAATAAATATTCCACCAATAATGATTGAGATACGGTATCTCCAAAAGAATTTATTTAGATATAATAGAGAGTTCATTTAATTGATTGCATGACTTTAATTGAAATGCCAAAAATAATAAGTAAATTCGCGACCCATTTAAAAATAGATTGATTTATTTTGTAAGATAGGATTTACTAGGTTAATAAATAATTTTAGAAACTAATTATGAAAATAGTAGAGACATATAAAAAAGCCCAAAACAATGGCTTAGTGCTTAGTAATATGACTTTAATGGAGCATGAGCAGGTGGTTTTTTGCCAAGATATAGAAACTGGATTAAAGGCAATTATTGCTATTCATAATACTAATTTAGGACCTGCTTTGGGCGGTACTCGTATGTGGAGTTATGATAATGAATGTGATGCATTAAATGATGTATTAAGACTATCAAGAGGGATGTCTCTTAAGGCTGCAATATCAGGCCTAGATTTAGGTGGTGGTAAGGCAGTAATTATTGGTGACTCTAAAACACAAAAGACGGAGGCTTTAATGCGTAAATTTGGACAGTATGTTGAAAGCTTAGGAGGGAGGTATATTACTGCAGAAGATGTAGGTATGAGTACTAAAGATATGCAATATGTGCGTATGGAGACAAAGCATGTAACGGGTATTCCTGAAAGTATGGGAGGAAGTGGAGATCCCTCTCCTTTTACAGCGTTTGGAGTGTACATGGGAATGAAAGCGTCAGCAAAATATAAATGGGGTAGTGATAGTCTTCAAGGGAAAACCGTTGTTGTTCAAGGTGTTGGACATGTTGGTGAAAACCTTGTGAAACATCTTTATAATGAGCAGGCTAATGTTATTATTAATGATATTGATGAGAGAAGGTTAGAAGTTCTTTCTGAAGAGTATGGAGCAAGCATTGTAAGAGGTGATTCTATTTTTGATTTAGATATGGATATTTATGCTCCTTGTGCATTAGGAGCTACTATAAATCCTGGCACCCTTAATAGATTAAACTGTGAAATTATTGCTGGCGCTGCAAATAATCAACTTGCTGATGAGTTAAGAGATGGTCAGATTTGTAGAGATAAAGGCATTGTTTATGCGCCTGATTTTTTGATTAATGCAGGAGGATTAATAAATGTTTACTCTGAGATAAATGGTTATGATAGAGAGAGATCAATGAATCAAACAAGAGAAATTTATAATACTACTTTAAATATACTAAAGAAAGCAGAATTAGAAAGTATTACCACTCATGCAGCAGCATTAGAGATTGCAGAACAACGTATTAAGAATAGAAAAAGTTCTTAAAAGTTAATGTTAAGTAGAAGACATATAAGGTTGAAGGTAATGCAGTCATTATATGCATACTTTTCAAAAAAGGAGGGTGATGTTAGTAGAGCTGAGAAAACGATGCTCAAGCATTTTGAGGAGGTGATTGAGTTAAACCTAATGATTATTGGGTTACTTGTAGAGATAGTAAAATATGCAGATAATTTTTATAAAGAAGGAAAGAAAAAGCATTTTCCAACAAATTTAGATCTAAATCCAAATAAACGATTTATTGAAAATCCAATTATTAAGCGGATATTCAGTGATGATAAATTAATGAATAGAGTTAATAAGGTTTCAGCAATTTGGTTGCAAAATGATCTTGATATTATTCGTAAAATATTTGTAAAATTGTATAATTCTGATTTATATAAAAATTATACTTTTTCTGCAAATGACTCTGTTGAGATAGATAAAAAGTTTATTGTTGATGCTCTTAATGATTATATTTTAAATAATGAACTAGTTCATCATATTTTGGAAGAGAGAAGTATTTATTGGATTGATGACTTGCCGTTTATTGCAACTATTATTTTTGGAAGTATAAAAGATGATTTAAGTCTAGACAATAGAAAGGTTTTTAAGGATATGTCTGATAAGGATTTTGCCTTAGGCCTTTTTAGAAATATAATTATTCATAATCATGAGTATGAAGATATAATTGTTAGGTTTGCAATAAATTGGGATCTTGATAGAATTGCTATTATGGATCAATTATTGTTAAAAATGGCTTTTTCTGAAATTTTATCAATGTCAGAACTTCCTATAAAAGTTTCGATGAATGAGTATATTGAAATTGCAAAATATTATAGTACATCCAAAAGTAGATTGTTTATTAATGGCTTGCTTGATAATTTTGTAAAAACATATATTAAAGAAGGTAAAATAAGAAAGGTTGGTAAAGGCTTAATATAAAAAAAATAGTTAGTTTTGAGGATGAATAAGAAGATTATAAGAATTTTTTTTGCATTATTAATGATTACCGCATGTACTGCTAATGATCAAAAAAAAGAGGCTTCTATTGATCTTATTAAAAATCCGCTAACGGCTGAAAAAAATGCCAAGGAATTATTAATGCCAGAAATTAAATTAGAATCAGATGTTTATGATTTTTTAGAATTACAACAGGGACAATCAGTAAGTACAGAATTTATTATTAAGAACATTGGTAAAGCTCCATTACTTATTCGATCAGCAAAAGGTAGTTGTGGATGCACAGTACCTGAGTGGCCTAGGGAACCTGTTTCAGCTGGTGAAACAGCTACTATTAAAGTTACTTTTAATAGTGCTGGAAAGAAAGGAAGACAAAATAAAACAATAACATTGGTTACTAATGCAATTCCTAACACTAAGGTTTTAAGGATTATAGGTAATGTATTAGTGCCAGAAAATAAATAAGATGATTTTATTACAAACAGGAGGTACAGGTTGGAGTTCATTAATTATGTTTAGTATGATATTTGCTGTAATGTATTTCTTTATGATTCGGCCACAAGTAAAGAAGCAAAAGAAGGAGCGTGCGTACCGAGCAGCATTAAAGAAAGGAGATAAAGTAATAACTATTGGAGGTATTCACGGTAAAATTACTGATATCAAAGAAGACACTTTCATTATTGAAACGCATGCTGCTAGTAATATATTAAAAGTAGAAAAAACTGCAGTGTCAATGAATGGAGGCACTTCTCTTGAACAAAAATAATGCTAAGCAACTTAAAAAAAGTAATAGTTAGTTTTTTTAAGTCTATCTCGAAAAATAAAAAGCTAAGTAGATATATTTTCTTCTTCTTTATATCTTTTTCATTTTGGTTTTTAAGTATGTTGTCAAAAACACATGAAATAACTTTACAAATCCCAGTAAAGTATATTAATCATCCCGTAGGTTTGATAGTTGTAGATTTTCCTCAAAATTCTATTGAGGTTAGAGTCAAAGCGTCTGGCTTTTCTATTTTTTCATTTCATATTTTTAATAATAAATCACTGATATTAAATTATGAAATAGCTAATTCTAAACCATCTAATAATGGTAAGAATCTATTTTGGATTATGAGTTCTAAAAGAAAATATGTTGCTGATCTTTTGGGGTCTTCAATGGAGATCTTGGATATTAGTCCAGATAAGTTATCTGTATCTTTTACAAACCAAAGTAAGAAAGAGCTCCCCGTTGTTTTAAATTCTAAGATTGATTTAAAGAAAGCTTATTGGTTATCTGATAAGATAGTAATCAAACCAAATACAGTGACCCTTTATGGAGATAATAATATCTTGGATACTTTAACAGTTATTTCAACAGAAGAATTACAGTTAATAAATCTTCATAATAATATAGAGAAAGAGCTCTATTTGAATATTCCTAAGGGCTTAGAATGTCGTACTGATTTTGTTAATATAGAGATAAAGGTCGAGAAATTTATAGAAGAAATATTTGAACAGAAGGTTGAAATACGTAATTTACAAGAAGGCTATACTCTTAAATTATTCCCTAGAACAGTTAATGTCACTTTACGCTTACCACAAGATAAATATAGCCTTTTAAAAACCGATTTCTTGCGTCTTTATATTGATGCTTCAGAGATATCTGATCATAATACACTAAAGGTAATTTGTGAGAACACTCCTTCTTTTGTCAAATTAGAACGTATTTATCCAAAGCGTTTAGAGTTTTTATTAATTAAGGATTAGTAATCTCACAACTAATAGCATAATGGTCTGATAAGATTTGTTTATGTTTTTTGTAATTAGTGCTTTGTATTTTATTATCATGAAGAATATAGTCAATTCTTAATGCTGGGATCTTAACAAATGATTCTCCTATTCCTCTGGCTGAATTATTAAACGCATCAATTAAATCACCTTTTATCTTATTATATGCATATGATAGAGGAGTGTCATTAAAATCTCCACAAACAAGAATAGGAAATGGAGATCCTTGCATATGTTTTTTGATTGCAGTTACTTCTTCAGCTCTTTTTTTATAACTTTTCTTCATTCTTTTAGAAATTCCAAATAATGCTTCTTTTAATTTGTTTTTTTGAGGATTTTGTATAAAAGAATAGTCTGAAATTTTAAACCAATTGCTTGCTAAATGAATATTGTACACTCGTAAAGTATCTTTATTTATTATGATGTCAGAATAAATACAAGTATTATTCATGCTCTCACCTTTTATACTGACAGTTTTTTTATTTATCTGAGGATATTTGCTGTAAATAGCCATATGCCATTGGCTTTTTCTACTTTGCAAGCCAATATGTGTGAAAGGGTAGTTTAAATTTGGAATTTCATCTGCAGTGTAGAATTCTTGAATACATAATATTTCAGGGTTTTCTTTTTTAATGAAATTATATATTTCTTCTTCTACATTTTCTTTGTTAAGCCAATTATATCTATTAAATAAACGAACATTATAACTAAGTACTTTGGTGTTTTCTTCTGATGAAGTATTATCTGGTGAAGTTCCTACAAAATTTCCTATATGTGTGAATCCGATTCCTAAAATGATAAGGTTTGCCCAAATAGGTTTCTTAAAAATAACGACCCAATAAATAAAGAATAAAATATTAATACTATAAAGTACGGGAAATAATAAGCCAAAAAATGAGATAGGCCAAAATATATTTGGGCTAACATAAGGTGATAGGTAGGAGGTAAGTAGTAGTGTTAAACAAATAGAGTTTGTAAAATAAAGTAGTTTATTTAAAAGTGATAACCCTCTCATTTATTTCTTACTAGCACTAAATAATGTTGCTTTCTCTTCTTTGCTTAGGCTTTCGTATCCTGATTTTGCAATTCTTTCTAATATTTTATCAATTTCTTTTTGCTTAGCTATTTTATGAGAGTTAAATTCATAATCTGATTTTGGTTTTTTATGAACTGTTTTAAATGCATTTTTTGCTCTAAAGGTATTAATTAGTCGATCAATAATATAGCTAACTACCTTGCTGTAATCTTTTCCTTTTTGTAATTGTTTTACGTAAAAGTAACCGAAACAAGCACCTCCTAAATGAGCTATATGTCCCCCAGCGTTTCCATTAGGAATACTTATAATGTCAAGTGCGATACAGCCTATAGCAATTTTTTTTAATGATAGAGTTCCAATTAAAGGAACTTGAACGTTATAGTTTGGAGAGTAGGTTGCAATAGCAATCATGATTGCAAGCACGGAAGCTGATGCTCCTACCGCTCTGGCGTCTAAAGTTAAGAATTTTAGGGCTGGTATATAGTTGAATGCTAAAATAAACAATAATCCACCGCTGATCCCACCTAGTATATAGACTGCTAATAATTGTTTAGGTTGCAGGTATCCAAGAAATATTTTTCCTCCAAAATTCAACCATAGCATATTAAAAAGTAAATGAAGAAAGCTGCTGTGTAAGAACATATAAGTAATAAATGTCCAGGGTTGATTAATAAGCGTATTATTATTTGCAGGAAGGTAAAATTTATTTATAATAGGTTTAATATCAAATAAGAATAGATAAGATAATACTTCTAAT
>CEVW01141524.1_pt1 | contig 26816 bp, 20 predicted proteins | sample 427061 | NCBI WGS metagenome assembly CEVW01 (sample SAMEA2623774, study PRJEB7988) | marine metagenome | biome: marine biome (ENVO:00000447); feature: surface water layer (ENVO:00002042); material: "saline water (ENVO:00002010), including plankton (ENVO:xxxxxxxx)" | depth 5 m
ATGACCGCATCACAAACAAATGCAATTAACCCATTCTATATTGTACTATTAGCTATTCCATTTTCTTGGATGTGGACCAAATTAGGAGGATTAAATAAGAATCCAAATACTCCAATGAAATTTGCATTAGGTCTTTTTCAATTAGGATTAGGCTTCTTGATATTTGCTTCTACTGCTCACTTTATGGGTGAAAACGGAAAAATTCCTTTCTTATTTGTATTCTTAGGTTATTTCTTAATTACTACAGGAGAATTATTTTTATCTCCAATTGGCTTATCAAAGGTAACTGAATTAGCACCCAAGAAGATTGCAGCTTTTATGATGGGAGTATGGTTCTTATCTTCAACTTTTGCGCATTATATTTCTGGTGTTATTGCTAAACTTACAACTTCTGGAAATGAGAATGTAGAAAGTAACTGGCTTTCTGATTTATCAAATTGGTTTATGGGTTATCCAGACACCACTAATGATGCAGTAGCTATACTTTTACAATATAATAGTATTTATGCACAAATTGGTTTTGTTACAATATTTATAGCATTATTCGTTATTGTAATATCACCATTTATTAAAAAATTGATGCATGGCATCCACTAATCAATAATTACAAAAATTAAACAAAATGAAACATTTAATATTAATAGTAGCATTAGCATTTTCAATTAACGGATTTGCACAAGAAAAAGAACTTGTTTGGTATACTGATGTAAGCAAAGCAATTAGTAAGTCTGTTGAAACAAAAAAACCACTTCTATTTTTCTTTACAGGTAGCGATTGGTGTGGTTGGTGTATTAAATTACAAAAAGCAGTGTTTACTAAACCTGAATTTGGAACTTGGGCTAGCAAGAATGTAATATTAGTAGAATTAGATTTTCCAAGAAGAACACCGATTTCTGATGAATTAAAAAAACAAAATAGAGAGTTAGCTAATATGTTTGGGGTAAGAGGCTACCCTACAGTATGGTTTGTTACACCAAAAATAGAATCTGAAGGAAAGGTGAATTTTAATAGACTCGGATCTCAAGGAGCAACTCCATTAGAAGTAAAAGGATGGATATCAGCAGCAAATAATATATTAAAGAATAAGTAACATGAAGAAGATAATAGTCTTACTACTAGCTATTACTCCAATTCTTGTTTTCTCACAAGGTGCTGTAAAAACTGAGATTAACTGGATTTCTTTAGAAAAAGCCAAACAATATGCTAATAAATATAATAAGAATATTCTTGTGTATTTTTTTAAAAAAGATTGTCCTTATTGTGAAGTAATGAATAAAGAAACTTTAAAAGATATTGATGTAGTAAACTTGATAAATAATAATTTTTTTTCAGTTAAGATAGATAGTAGGACTAAAGATACTATTATATATAATGGGATAGCATATGGTAATCAACAACCTCAATCTTCTGGAAGAAATGATTGGAGGCATGATTTCTATGCAGAGGTTGCATCTTTCACTCAAAATGGAACTTCTAGATTAACAACTCCATCAATAGTAATCTTTAATAATAAATTTGAAAAGATCAATGTTTTTCCTGGCAAACAGGCTAAACCACTTTTTCTCAGAAGAGTTAAACCATATATTAAATAAAAAAGGAGCCTATAGCTCCTTTTCTTATAAATGGGTGACTGATGGGATTCGAACCCACGACCCCCGGCACCACAAACCAGTGCTCTAACCAACTGAGCTACAATCACCATTATAACGGATGCAAATATATGATTTTCTTATAAAATCCGAAGAAAGTATATATATTTGTTGCCTGATGAAAACAAGTGAAAAAAAGATAAAAATAAATGTTGAAGGGATGAGCTGCTCAAACTGCGCTGCAGGAATCAAAAAACATTTAGAAAACAAAGGCTTAAAAAACGTTAATGTTAATTTCTCAACAGGTGAAGTCAGTTGGCTTGATATTAATACTGAAAACAAAGCAGAAGTCTTTGCAATAATTACAAAGCTTGGCTATATAGTAAAATATTCATCAAAAACTAATATAAAAGGAATGTCTAAATTAGAGAAATATTTCTATTTCTCTCTTATATTTACAATCCCTTTATTATCACATATGTTTTTTAGTAGTGATAGCTTTCTTCATAATCCTATTCTTCAATTCTTCTTATGTTTTCCTGTATATGTCGTTGGTGTAATATATTTTGGAAAAAGTGCATGGACATCATTAAAAACAAGAGCTCTAAATATGAATGTTCTTATTTTTATTGGATCCACATCAGCATTTATTTACAGTATCTATGGATGGGTACTTTTTAAAGGAACTCCTGAGGCTCATAACTATCTGTTTTTCGAAACAACTGCCACTATTATTACATTAGTATTATTAGGAAACTTACTAGAGCATAGATCGGTCAAAAAAACAACTACAGCAATTAATGATTTGTCTGCAATACAGAAAGTTATTGCTAAAAGAAAGAATAATGAAATAGTTGAAGAAATCGAGTTTGAAAATATTAATGTAGGGGATATTCTAATAATTAATACAGGAGATAAAATACCTACAGATGGAGTAATTATAAGTGGTAGTTGCTTTATTGATGAATCAATGATAACTGGAGAAAGTGCATATATTGAAAAAGTAAAAAATAATAAGGTTATTGGAGGAACAATTATTATTGAGGGGAATATTACTATAAAAGCAACAGAAGTAGGTGAGAACACATTACTATCTCAAATAATAGAACTAGTTAAAAATGCTCAAAATAACAAACCAGATATTCAGAAGATTGGAGATAGAGTAAGTTCAGTTTTTGTACCTTGTGTATTAATTATTTCCATTCTAACTTTTCTTCTTGGTTATTTTTATTTTGATATAAGTATAAAAGATGCTTTACTAAGAGCAATTGCAGTTCTTGTTATTTCTTGTCCTTGTGCTATGGGATTAGCTACACCAACAGCTGTTATGGTAGGTATTGGTAGAGCGGCAAAAAATGGGATCCTGATTAAGGGTGGTAATACATTAGAAAAATTAGCATCAATAAAAAATATAGTTTTTGATAAAACCGGAACACTTACAACAGGCAAATTTATTATCTCTGATTTTCATATTATTGAAGGAGAAGAAAAGAAAATAAAAAACATCATTTATAATATTGAACAACACAGCTCACATCCTATTGCAAAATCATTATGCAATAGCTTTAAGAAAGACAGTTCACCATTAAATTTATCAGAAATAAATGAACAAAAAGGGATTAGTATTAGTGCTAAAATTAATACTGACACTTATAAAATCGGATCATCTAAAATACACCAAGAATCAAAAGAAAATCATGATCTATTTATTTTAAAAAACACTAAGTTAATTGCAACTTTAAATATTACTGATGAATTGAAAAATAATACAGCCAAAATTATTAAATCACTTAAAAAATCTAAGTATAACATAACACTACTAAGTGGTGACAAAAAAGAGAAATGTGATCTAATTGCTAATCATCTATCTATTAAAAATATATATAGCGAACAATTACCTAAAGATAAAATAAATTTGCTTGAGAGACTAAATACTAAAGATAAAACTGCGATGGTTGGAGATGGCATAAATGATGCTCCTGCTCTTGCAAAGGCTACTGTAGGAATCTCATTAGGAAATGCAACTCAAGTAGCTATACAAACAGCTGATGTAGTACTATTAAGTCGTGAAGATTTAAAACAATTACCAATAGCATTATCAATTGGAAAGCAAACATTACTTACAATAAAGCAAAATTTATTTTGGGCTTTTTCATATAATATCATTGCAATTCCATTGGCAATTAGTGGTTTACTAAATCCAATGTGGGGAGCACTATTTATGGCCTTCTCAGACATTGTTGTCATTGGTAATTCTATTAGATTACGATATAAGAAAATTTTTTAGTAGATTAGCAGACAAATTTTTAAATAATTAAACCCAATGAATATGAAAAAAATAATTACAATTATTACGTGTACATTTATTTCTTTAGGTCTTTCTGCACAGATTACTGCAGGAAAACACAGCTCTAAACTAAAAGCAAAGGATGATAAAGTAACACTAAGTGGAGATGAAGCATTAAGTCATTTAATGGTTAATCCTAATCCAAATACTTCAGCCATACTAAACTCTAAAGCTACAATGACTGAAGAAATATTAGGAACTACGACATATGACCTACAAACTAATGCTGCAGTTCAAAATAGAATACTAGTTCATGATGACGGAACAATTTCTGCAGCATGGACAATCTCATCAGTATATAATAATGCATGGGCTGACAGAGGTACTGGATATAATTTCTATGATGGCACATCATGGGGGGCACAACCAACTAGTAGATTAGAAAGCACAAGAGGTGGTTGGCCATCAATTATTGCCTTAGGAAACGGAGGTGAATGTGCAATTTCACACAATACTGATGGAAGTTTTATAAATAATACTTACAGGTCAGCTATAGGAACAGGATCTTGGATTGAGAACCCTATTACTAATGAGTATTTAATATGGAATAGATCGGTAGCTGGTGGATTAGATGGAAACACAATACATATGATTGGAGTTACTGCCTCTACTAATTTTAATGGAACTCCATATAATGGATTAGATGGAGCTCTTGTATATTACAGATCACAAGACGGAGGAGATAGTTGGGATATACAAAAGATGCAATTACCTGGCATGGATTCAAGTATGTATACAGGAATGAATGGTGATGTTTATGCTATTGCCGCTCAAGGAGAAACTGTAGTTGTAGCTTATTTTGATGATTGGGGTGATTCTTACATAGTAAAATCCACTGCAAATGGGGACTCTGCAACTTGGACAAAAACAATTTTCCTAGATTTCCCTGTAGATAAATACACAATGGATGATGGCCTTGATTTAGATAATAATGATACAACTGATCACGTATACTCAACAGATAATTATGGTGCTCTAATTCTAGACCCAAATGGGGATGCGCATGTCTTTTATGGAATGATGCAATATGCTGATGATGATTTAACAGATGCATCATCATCCTGGTATCCAGGAGAAAATGGAATAGCTTATTGGAATGAAAGTTATGGACCTGATACAACATCAAATATGCTAAAAGATACTATTGGATATGTAGATGCAGCAGGAGTAGTTACTCCAAGAGGAAGATGGTGGTCAGATATGATGAATAATAATATTATTACAGTAGCACCAGATCTTAACAATGATGGTCAAGTTGCTGGTATTGATTCAACTGGTGGATATGCTTTATATTATGCCTCAAGAGCGTCTATGCCAAACGCAGGATTGGATGCAGCAGGAAATATTTGGTTGTCTTTCTCTGCTTACACTGAAACAGTTGACAATTCATTACAAGTATTTAGACATATCTATATCACTAAATCAGAAGATGGAGGTATTACATGGAAAAACCCGGTAAATGTTACTCCGCACGAAAGTTGGGATGGAATGCAAGAATGTGTATTTGGTTCAATGGATAAATTAGTTGATGACAAAATTAGAATTGTATATCAATTAGATTTTGAACCAGGGCTAGCTGTAAGAGGTGATGAAGATTTTGTAGACAATAATGATATTGTCTATTTAGAGATCGATACTGTCGGCTTATTTAGTGGAACTTTACCTGTAGCTATCATTGAAAATGATAATAGTAATATAACTGACGGGAAAATATTTGATATTTTAGGAAGAGAATGGAAAAAAGATTTTGCAGACTTACCTAAAGGTATCTATATTATCGACAGGAAAAAAATATTTAAAACCAAATAATTGTTTACTACATTGACATTAAAAAGCCGAGTAGATTCTCGGCTTTTTTTATTTAATATCAATTAATGAATCAACTTTATTAAGTTGATGAGAAATATATCCTTCAGCATATTGACAATTAGATTGCCTGCCTAAATCTTTAGCACGATACACTACACTATCAAGAAAACTTTTTTTAGAAATAATTGTTTCAGTCTCATCGATATCCGGATTATAAAACTGAGACTTATATGCTTTCACTGCTTTTAATTTTAATTCCATATTCTCTGATATATCTACTACTAAATCAGCAGGAAGATTATTAAACTGGATATAGTGATATATAGCTCTAGGACGCCAAACTTCTTGACCAGTATCAATCTTCTCAAGACCTGACAAAAAACAAGCATTAACTGTTATTTCAGATGCTCTTGAGTGATCTGGATGTCTGTCAGAGGGAGCATTTGTAACCACAATATCTGGTTGATATTTCCTTATCTTCTTAATTAAAGCTAATTTATGTGAGTAGTCATCTTTAAAAAAGCCGTCCTTAAAATTCATATTCTCACGAACACCAACACCCATTATCTCAGTAGCATATTTTGTTTCTTCATCACGTATCTTAACTGTTCCTCGTGTCCCCAACTCTCCCCTTGTTAAATCTATAATTCCAACTTTACTTCCTCTCAGAACTTCTTTTATTATCATACCTCCACATCCTAATTCTACATCATCAGGATGGGCGCCAAATACTAATATATCTAGATTCATAATTAATAGTACTTTTTATACTTAAACTTAGCAATAATTGCACTTAAAATCATCAAAGCTAATAAATAATATACAAATACTGGTATGGGAATTGGATCACCAGCTGCATAAGAATGTAATCCTGACAGATAATAATTAACGCCAAAATAAGTCATAATAATTGTCCAAATAGCAAACATTGAAACAGTATTAAAAACTAATTTATTTCTTAAAGAAGGAATAAAACGCATATGCAATACAAATACATAAATTAATACACTAACTAACGCCCATGTTTCTTTTGGATCCCAACCCCAGTATCTTCCCCATGATTCATTGGCCCATACACCACCTAAAAATGTGCCAATTGTTAACATAAACAACCCAACCTCTAAGCTTTTCTCATTAATAATTGTAATTTCAGACAGAGTCTTCTCAAACTTAAGCTTATTATACGAATTAGTAAAGATCAATAACCAAAGTGCTATTAAGCCTAATACAGAACCAAGAACAAAGAATCCATAAGAAGCTGCAATTATAGCAACATGAATCATCAACCAATAAGAATTTAAAACTGGTACAAGATTAGTAATTTCAGGATCCAACCAATTAAGATGAGCTACCATTAATAAAAGAGCTGCAACAACTGATGTTGCTGCCAAAGTAAGCACAGATTTTTTTGCATAAATAAAACCAGAAAGCATTGTTGCCCAAGCAATGTAAATAACTGACTCATAACCATTACTCCAGGGCGCATGACCTGAAATATACCACCTTACTCCTAAGCCACAAGAATGGACTATAAATCCTAGTATGAGTAACCATATTAAAAATCTTAAAAGAATACTTAATAACTTATTCTGCTTAAATAAACTGATAATAACTACTGTTAGTAGTAAAATGCCTGCTAAAAGATAATACATAAATAATCGAGAGAAAATATTAGCTTTATTATAAGCAATTTCTACATCAATTTTATTAAAAGAAGGATAGACCTCTTCACCATATTTCCTTTGAAACTTTTGGATATATCCGATAATTGTATCAGCAGTAGACCAATTATTAGTTAAAAACCCTTCTTTAACACCTTTAAAATACATTGGAATAATATTAGCTACGAAAAGTGAATCATTACCGCTAAAAACATTAGATTGAGTGTAATCAAACCAACTATTATTTGTGTCATTTGGCAAAGGAAATAGCCTAAATATACCACCTCCAAAAATAGCAAAACAAATATTTACACGCTCATCAACTTGAATTATATCCTTATCATACAAATCACGATCTTTTGGCAGCTTATCATATGCAATTTCTATATCTTTAGTTAATAGATAATTACCATTATCTCCAAAAAAATCATTAAAAGAGGCTCGTATATATTTAGAGTCTAAATCTTTATAACCTAATAAATTTCTTAACTTAGGGTGAGATACCTTAATTATTGATTCTTTACTCCACGCTACAGGATTATACATCATTCCTAAAATCACGTGAGTGCCAGATTGATTATTATAATAATCTTTTCCATAAATTTTTCTTAAGTATTCAGAAGTTAATGTGTGTACTGGTTTTAATCTACCTCCATTATCTTGAACAACTAATTTATCAAATCTATCGATATGCTCTATCGCAAAATTATTCTCAGCATTTATAAAACTTGAAGATGATATAAATAATACTAAAATAGTACTAATTTTCTTTAGTCTCTGAGAAAGAGCTCTATAACGTGTTGATTTAGTCAAAAAAACCAAAACAAATCCAACACCTAAAAAGAAATACCCAATATAAGTAATAAAAGTACCCCACCAGTCATGATTTACTGATAAAATTGTTCCCTTCTCGTCCTTATCATAAGAAGATTGAAAAAATCTGTATCCTCTATAATTTAACACATTATTCATATAAATCCTATGTTTGCTTTCTAATAACCCATCAATAATTGACACCTCAGCAGCGTATGAACTTGGACTCATAGAACCTGGATATCTATCAAGTTGAAAGTCTCTTAATTTAACCTTAAAAGGTGTTGAATAATATTTCGATCCATAAATTAACTTAAAATTTAAATTATCGATAGAAAAAACAACATCACTTCCAGCGTATCCCTTTCCTCCATACAAAACAACTTCTTTCTTTTTTCCATTGCACAATATGTTTAAAATTAAAGCATCCTCAGCTCCATCAACCATAATATTTGATGTGCTTACGGGTATTCTCTTAGCATCATCAAGCACATCTTTTAATACTACGTTAAGGTTATTTATTGTGTGTAGAGTTCTGGAAATAAAAGGAAAATTAACTAGCGATCTATATTCGCTAACCTCACGAGTGAGCATGCTCATTGCTGAAACACTATAAGGAGACTGACATTCAATATTCAAGCCATTAGAAAGAAAGTTTATTGATCCAACTTCCGGATTATTAAAAGTAAATCTTTCTCCTTTAATAACTCTTTGTTCACCATCTTTTAGAAACTCATCTTGCATTCCATTTTCTCCAGGAACTACAAGGTGAAGTGTTAATTTCCCATCATCTACACCGACAAATAACGAATCTCGCACATTTGGCAAGAATTCAACATATTCAATTTTAATATCATGATCTTTGAAGTTAACATTTATATCAAAATTATTATTTGTGATACCCGACAAGAATAACTTTTTATCATATTTATATTGGTGTAATCTATCATCTATATGTATTTGTAAAAAAGTATCATCAGAAACAAATAAGTCTGTTGTATCTCCTTCTCTAATATGCATCATTCCTTCATAAGAGATATAGCGGGTAATTCCTGCTCCAATCAGTATAAGAATAAAAGAAAGATGAAAAGTCAATGAAGCTATCTTCTCTAAACGAAACAACTTAAATTTAATTAGATTATTAATTAGATTATATGCCAAAAGAATTAAAATAACCTCAAACCACCATTTATTAAAGATAAGTGCTTTTGCACTTGCTCTACCAAAATCATTTTCAATAAAGGTAGCAAAACCAATAGCAATTGCAAAAAGAAGTATTAAGATACTCATTAACTTCATCGAAGTTAAAAGCTTGAGAAATCTATTTATCATATGTAATAATTATCATGCAAAATTACTAATTATTATTAAGTTTGTATCTCATTATTTAAAATGAAAGATATTATATTAATTGGTTCAGGAAATGTAGCTACACATTTAGGAATTGCTCTTAAAAGAAAAGGATTTAATATTGTACAAGTATGGAGTAAACATATTGATAATGCCAAAATACTTGCAAATAAATTAAACTGCAAGGGTACAAGCTCCATTAAGCAATTAAGAAAAGCTGACTTATATATTTTAGCTGTAAAAGACGATGCTATTAATAATATTATCAGTCAGTTGAAAGATGTTACAATTGTTCATACCTCAGGAAGTATTGGGACAGATGTTTTCAATCATCAATTTAGCAAATATGGAGTTTTTTATCCTTTACAAACCTTTAACAAAAATCTTAATTTAGATCTTGCTGAGATGCCTATTTGCATTGAGGCCAACAGCAATAAATTTAAGCATGAACTCATGACTATAGCAAGTCAATTGTCAAAAAATGTTATTAATTTAGACTCTGAGAGCAGAAGAACTCTACATATTGCGGCAGTCTTTGCATGCAATTTTAGTAATCATATGTATACAATATCTGACAAAATATTATCAGAATCTAATATTGATTTTAAATTATTAATACCTCTTATAAATGAAACAGTAAATAAACTAAAAGACAATAAACCATCTGAAATCCAAACAGGACCTGCAAAAAGAAATGATAAACAGCTGATTGATTCACATATAACAGGAATTAAAGATAAAAAAATTAAGGAAATATACACACTAATTAGTAATTCAATAATTAGCCATAATGAATAAAGTTTATTCTTTTCTTTCTCTAATACGCTTGAAAAATTTACTTATTATTTTATTAATTCAGTTAGTAATTAAAATTTTTCTTATTAATACTTATTTGAATGAATCAGCACTAAATAAAATTGAATTTATTCTTTATTTACTAGCACTAATTACAATTATTGCTGCTGGATATATTATTAATGATATATATGATATTGAAACGGACAAAATTAACAAACCAGAAACAAGAATTATTGAAAAAAAACTAAAGAAAGATTCTGCTTTAAAAACGTATTATCTACTTAATTTTATCGGTTTATTTAGTGGGTTCTATGTTGCTTATCAACTAAATAAGTTATGGCTTGGAGTGATCTTTATCTATTTCATAATTAGCTTATGGCGGTATTCAAATCAACATAAAACAACTTTTCTCATTGGAAATCTACAAGTATCTTTTTTAACTGCTCTAAGCATTATAAATCTAGCACTTTACGACTTAGTACCTCTTGGAATACGCGTAAATGATGGTTCCAAAATTATTTTACTTATTATCTTATTTTATGCATTATTTGCATTTATTATAACTCTAATAAGAGAAATAATTAAAGATATTGAAGATATAAAAGGTGACAGAACTATATATGCAAATACCCTACCAATTAAATTAGGAAAACATAAAGCGAAAAAAATTACAATTATATTAAGCTTACTTCCAGTTCTTGGAATTGCATATTTTCAATACTTCCAATACAGCGTTATAAATAGCACATTTTCTATAGATATCAGTTACTGGGGAGTTAGCAAATTCCCAATAATATACACACTATTTATCCAATTAACCTTCTTTCTCTTTATTATTAAAACTAAAAATGCAGAAACTAAAAAAGAATTCCATTTTGTAAGTACGCTTTGTAAAGTAATTATGCTTCTTGGAATATTATCAATCCCGTTATTTACACATTTTCATATAAGATAATGCTAACTCAAAAGCTAAGAAAATATAATGTCATTCTAGGATCTTCATCAAAAAGAAGAAAAAAACTATTGACCAAGCTAGGAATTGACTTCAGTATCATGACCTCTAAAGAAGAAGAGGAATATCCTAGTAAAACAGAAATAAGTCAGATCGCTAATTTTTTAGCTAAACAAAAGGCTGATGTCATTTCAAAAGAAATTTCAGATAATAATTACCTCTTAATAACAGCTGATACAATTGTAGTTCAAAACCATGAGGTTATTCACAAGCCAAAAAATAAAAAAGAAGCTATAGAGATATTAAAAAAAATATCTGGCAATAGCCATACAGTAACTACTGGTGTTTGTATTACATCACCTGCAAAACAAATTATTTTTTCATCAACTACTAATGTGTTTTTTTCAAACCTATCTAATGATGAGATTAATTTCTATATTGAAAAATATAAACCATTTGACAAGGCAGGATCATACGGGATTCAAGAATGGATTGGCCTTATTGGAATTAAAGAAATAACTGGCTCTTATAACAATGTAGTTGGTCTTCCAACTCATGAATTATACCAAAAACTAAAAAAATTTATATAAGGAAGGAAATTTCTTATCTTTGCAAAAAACCGAAATAATGCTAAAGTTAAAAGTCAGTTCATTTATTAAGCTATTATCATTCTTTTTAATATTACAAAGCTGCACTCCAATTAATAAGATAACCTATCTTAATGACAGTGAACTAGGAGAATGGGATGTATCTCCTATACCTCCAAAACATCACCTTGAAATTGGAGATATTTTAATGGTAAAAGTGATTAGCAGAAATCAAGAATCTAATGAACTTTTTAATCTTGAAACAAAAAACAACACTTCTAGCTCTACACTAACATCAGCAAACTTATATTTAAATGGTTTTACTGTTAGTCAAGAAGGAACTATTGACATTCCAAATGTAGGTGAAGTGTTTGTGCTAAACCAAACTTTAGAAGAGGCTGAATCAACAATCTTAAAAAAATCTGAAGAGTTTCTAATCAATCCCTTTGTAATTGTAAAACTTGCAAATTTCCAATTCACAATATTAGGAGAAATCAATGCGCCAGGAAATTATCCTGTTTATAAAGAAGGACTTACCATTTATGACGCAATAGCAATGGCTGGAGGTATAAATGATTATGGTAACCTTACAAAAATAAAGATTATCCGATCGAACAAGAACAAAAAACAAATTTATCATCTTGACTTAACTTCTAGTAATATTCTGACCTCTGATTTCTTTTACTTAAGAAATAATGATTTAATATATATACAACCTCTTAAATTTAAAGGTTTTAAAAAGTCTCAATCTCAATTATTATTTTCTTCACTAACTACCTTTGCGGTGTTATTTAATGTTTATCTAAAATTTTCAGAATAACATATGAAGCAAAATAATAATATGAACGATGAGACAATTGATGTTAAAGCATTAATTCTAAAATACTCACAATATTGGTACTATTTTCTAATTTCAATATTATTCTTTGGATTTGTTGCATTTCTTAATATACGATATACAATACCAGAGTATAGCGTATCTACCACTTTACTAATTAGAGATGATAACAATACTCAACTAGGTGCTGAAAATTTACTTGAAGGTCTGGAGCTATTTAGCGGTAAGAAAAACCTAAAAAATGAAATTGTAATTCTAAACTCATATAGTATAACAGAAAAGGTTATTGAAGAATTAAATTTAGGAATTTCTTATTTTCAACATGGTTTTTTTCAAACAAATGAAATGTTTGAAAACTCTCCTTTCGTAGTTAATCTTGACTCTAATCACAACCAACTTACAGGTGTAGATTTTCATGTTAAAAATATTACAGAAAATGATTTCACTCTTACGGTTAAAGCTGAAGATCAATTCCCATATGACCTAATAGAACAAAAATATAATAAAAAGATACTTGCTAATCTAAATATAGATAAAAGATATAATTTTGGAGAAACTATCAATAATGAATACTTCTCATTCTACATAACAAAAAGCATATTTTTTAAATCTGATGAAATCCAAAAAAGCAATAAAACTTATTCTTTCAAACTACATCAAACTGATAAATTAGCACATAAGTTGATAAATAATATTACTATTAATCCTATTAATAAGGAAACCTCTATACTTAAATTAAATATTAAAGGAAAGACTCCAAAAAAGAATATAAATATCCTCGATAAAATTACTGAAATCTATATCCGAAGCGGATTAGATGAGAAGAATATTATGGCTATTAATACGATTCATTTTATCGATGAACAATTAGAGGTAATCCAAGATTCCTTAACAATTATTGAGAATAAGCTAGAATCTTTTAGATTACAAAATCCTAATCTTGAAATTGTAGATAAAGAATTTGGGACCTATTTTCAAAAACAAAAACTAGATAACACTCTTTCAGAGCAATCAGTAAATATAAAATATTACAACTCTCTTCTTTCCTACTTAAAAGATGACAATAATGCAAACTCCATTGTATCACCAACATCAATGGGAATTAGTAATCCAGAATTAAATAGTTTGATTAACCAACTTCTACAGTTGTATGCTAAAAAAGGTGAGCTAAAACTTACAACCACCAAAAAGAACCCTACTTATCAAGCTGTAATCTCTCAAATTATACATACAAAAAATACGATTATTGAGAATGTAAATAATCTAATTTCCTCAGCATTAATTTATGAAACTGATCTGAAAAAAAGAATAAATTCTTTTAACAATAAAATCAATCAGTTACCTGAAGCTGAAAAAAAATATTTAATTCTAAAAAGAAAGCATGAATACAATGAACAAACTTCAATCTATTTACAGCAAAAAAGATATGAAGCATCACTTGCAAAAGCAGGAACAGAATCTGACCATAAAGTAATTGACCCTGCACGATTAGATAGTGAGATCCCCATTAAACCTAGAAAAAGTTTAACCTATTTTATCTCTATTCTAATAGGATTCTTTATTCCTATTGCATTTATATCATTAAGAGACTTTTTTAGCGATACTATTTATACTAAATCAGATTTACAAAATGCAACTAGAATCCCTATTATTGGACTTATTGGACATAGTGATAAGGCTACTAGTATGGTTGTTTCAGATGCAACTAAATCAATTATCGCTGAGTCATTTAGATCATTAAGAACCAATATTCAGTATTTAGCTGCTAATAAAGAAAAGAAAGTAATAACAGTTACATCGTCAATTGGAGGTGAAGGAAAAACTTTCACAGCAATGAACCTAGCTGCTATACTTGCATTAGCAGGACATAAAACAATACTTATTGGTGGAGACTTAAGAAAGCCTAAGCTACATGCAGACTTTAATATAAGTAGATCTCGAGGTTTAAGCAGTTATCTTATTAACAAGTCATCACTAAATGAAGTAATTGATAAAACTGAAATTACACAGTTAGAAGTAATTGGCTCAGGGCCAACACCGCCAAATCCTGCAGAGCTTCTTGATAGTCCTAATATGCAAGAGCTCATTAAAAAATTAAATAAGACTTATGATTATGTTATCATAGACACTCCTCCTATTGGGCTTGTAACAGATGGCGTAATACTCATGAAACATGCTGATATAAATCTCTATGTAGTGAGACATGGTTATTCAAAAACAAACACTCTTAGTATCATTAATAATCTTTACGAAAAGCAACAAGTAGGAGATGTACAAATCATTATTAATGATTTTAAACACTCTTCTTCTGGATATGGATATGGATATGGATATGGATATGGCGGAAGTGGTTATGGATATTATGAGAATGAAGATGAAGATAAAGATTAAAATAATTAATCAAGAAAATTATAACCTTTATTTAAACGTTTTTATCTAATAATCAATTATACTTCAACAAATCTTCAAAAAGAAATAAAAATGAGTGATAAAAAAAATAATCCAGCAAACAGTATACAGGACCTGCAATTATTTGGGGAGTTTGGAGGTGTTAATCCTTCAATAGCTGATTCTTCAACATTTACCTACTTAGCAGGTAAAACTATGGGAGATGTATTTGAAGGAACGCGTGAAGGGTGCTATCTATATTCCCGTCATACCAATCCATCTACATCATATTTAGGAGAAGCACTTGCTGGTTTAGAATACATGAAAGGTGCTATTTTATCAGCGTCAGGTATGGGAGCTATTACAACAACTATACTGCAATTATGTAGTTCAGGTGATGAAATCATAAGTAGCCGTACCATTTATGGAGGCAGTTATGCTTTTATGAAAAACTATCTTCCAAAATTTGATATAAAAACAAATTTTGTTAACACTACTAATTTAACTCAAATTGAAAATGCAATTACAAATAAAACAAAGGTAATTTATTGTGAGACTATGAGCAATCCATTATTAGAAGTATCTGATATATATGCAATCTCTTTAATTGCTAAAAAGAATGGAATTAAATTAGTTGTTGACAATACATTTACGCCAATGATCTTTTCTCCAGCAAAAATGGGAGCTGATATTGTGATTCATTCGCTTACAAAATTTATTAATGGTACTTCAGACACTGTAGGTGGTGTTATATGCTCTAATGAAGAATTTATAACAGAACTAATTGATGTAAATTCTGGAAGCGCAATGCTACTTGGACCTGTAATGGATTCTATGCGAGCTGCTAGTATTCTTAAAAATATCCGAACCCTACACTTAAGGATGAAGAAGCATTCTGATAATGCAAAATATTTATCTGAAAAATTCCAAGACGATGGATTGAGAGTTATTTATCCAGGACTTAAAAACCACCCTCAACATGAGATGATGACAAAAAATATGAATGATGGATTTGGTTTTGGAGGGATGCTTGTCATTGACACAAAAACAAAAGAAAAAGCAAACAAATTAATGGAAAAAATGCAAAAAAATAATGTAGGATATCTTGCAGTTAGTTTAGGTTTCTATAAAACTTTATTTTGTGCTCCTGGCTCATCTACATCTTCTGAAATTTCAGAAAATGAACAAGAAAATATGGGATTAAGTGAAGGGCTAATTAGATTCTCAGTAGGATTAGATGATGATATTCAAAGAACATATAACGTAATAAAAAAATGCATGAAGGAACTAGAAATTATTTAAAAAAATCTTAAACTTAATGCTTAAATCAAAAAGTCGAATTTCTCTTACAAAAGCACTAATTCCTATATGTGTTTTAATTTCTTTATTAGCATACAATATTATTTTCTTTGAGGACAAAGACTGGCTTGGAGAAAACACTTATCAAATAATATTATTACTATCAGCTTTTTTATCCACTATTATAGGATTAATAGATAAAGTATCTATTAAGCATATAGTAAGTAAAATATTTTCTAGTATAAAAAGCATTACAACACCAATAGTTATTCTTCTACTTGTCGGTGCATTAGCTGGCACATGGAAAGTAAGTGGAGTTATTCCTGCAATGGTATATTATGGCTTAAATCTAATTAACCCATCGGTATTTTTACCTCTCACATTAATTGTAACTGCTATTGTATCTCTTATAACTGGAAGCTCATACACTACATCAGCTACTGTAGGGATTGCTTTAGTTGCAGTTGGCAGTGCTTTTAACATATCAGAAGGCATGATAGCTGGAGCTGTAATCTCTGGGGCATATTTTGGCGATAAGATGTCACCACTTAGTGATACAACTAACCTTGCACCAGCAATGGCAGGTAGCGACCTATATACACATATAAAATATATGACACTAACTACTGTGCCTACATTTATTATAACATTTATCTTCTTCTGTTTAATTAGCTTCAACATCAACACCTCTGCAACTGGGGACATGTCTAGTATTATTAGCTTATCAAACACAATTTCAAATGATTTTTATATTTCTCCAATATTGTTCCTTGTTCCTATGTTGGTGATACTTTTAGCGTACTTAAAGATTAATCCAATTATAGCACTTTCTTCAGGAGTATTGTTAGCAGTTATATTTGCTTTAATTTTTCAAAAACACATTTTAGATATAATTGACTCATCACAACTAAAAGCTATTTTTTATTCAGTTTTTCTGTATACTGATATCCCTACAGAAAACATGAGTATTGAGCGACTTTACAATTCAGGGGGAATGAAAAGTATGTTATGGACAATTAAGCTTACACTATCTGCAATGGTCTTTGGAGGTTGTATGGATGCAATTGGTGCATTAACTAAAATAACTAGTGTACTTTTAGAAAAAGCGAAAAATACATTTGGATTATGTGTTAGTACTGTAGTAAGTTGTTTAGGTATTAATATAGCTGCTTCTGATCAATATCTCGCAATTGTGATACCTGGGAAAATGTTTAAGGATGGATATGAGAAAAAAGGATTGGCTGCCGAAAACCTAAGCAGAACATTAGAAGACTCTGGTACCGTAACATCTGCCTTAATTCCATGGAATACCTGTGGAGCATATCACTACGGAGTTCTTGGAGTAAGTGCAGCAGAGTATTTTATTTATGCTATTTTTAACTGGATGAGTCCTATAATGACGCTAATTTACGCAGGTGTTTCAATTAAAATAAAAAAATTAAAATAGCTCTTTTAACTTTGCAACTGCAAAATCTATGTCTTCTCTGTTATTATATTTACTGAAAGAAAACCTCATTCCAGGACGCTTACTTTCAGAAACTATCTCTGTAAGCACATGAGAACCCTTACTGCTTCCTGAACTACACGCACTTCCACCACTACATGCAACACCTAAAATATCTAAATTAAAAAGCAACATCTCAGCAATATCAGTCTCAGGAAAATGACAAGAAAGTACAGTATAGAGTGAGTTTTCTAGATCAGTACACTTAGCATAAAACTGAACATCATATATCTCAGTTTTTAACTTCTCAATCATATACTTTTTAAGTCCTTTTATATAATTAGTCTCTTCCTCAAGATTTGCATAAGCCATTTCCATTGCCTTAGCAAGTGCAGCAATGCCATAAACATTCTCAGTGCCAGCTCGCATATTTCTTTCTTGACTACCTCCTCTAATTAATGGCTTAATCTGTATATCTTCTGAAATATAAACAAATCCAACCCCTTTTGGCCCATGAAATTTATGAGCAGAAGCTGCTATAAAATCAACATTTAATTTTTGCATATCAAAAGGAAAATGTGCCATTGTTTGTACCGTATCTGAATGAAAAATAGCATTATAATGCTTACATATATCACCAATTTTTTTTATATCCTGAATAGTTCCAATCTCATTGTTTGCATGCATAATGGATACAAAAGTCCGCTCATTATTTTCTAAAAGCTCTTTTAAATGAGATAGTGAAATGACCCCATCTTTATCAATATCAACATATGAGAGTTTTATAACACCTTCTTTTTCCAAATCTTGTAATGGATACAAAACAGCATGATGAGATATCTTTGATGTAACCGCATGAGTTATGTTATGATCATTTATTCCACATTTAATTGCCATATTATCTGCTTCGGTACCACCAGAAGTAAAAAAAATAGTTCCTGGAGCTGTATTTATAAGTCTTGCTATTGTTTTTCTAGCATTCTCTACAATAATTTTAGATTCTCTCCCAAAGGAATGAACGGATGAAGGATTTGCAAAATGAGATTTCATCATATCATTCATCATATTAATAATCTCAGGAGCCATAGGTGTAGTAGCTGCATTATCTAAAAAAACTCTTTTACCCATTATATCAATACTTTAATTTCAGCTATCATTTTATCAGCAAAAAATTTAGCCTTTATCTTATCCTTACTCTCTGCATATATTCTAATTATTGGCTCAGTATTAGATTTTCTAAGATGTACCCATCCATCTTCAAAATCTATTTTTAAACCATCGATAGTAGTGATTTCTTCATGTTTATACTTATTCTCTAAAACAGTAAGGATATTCTCCACATCTATATTAGGAGTAAGTTGAATTTTATTTTTAGAAATAAAATAATTAGGATAATTATTCCTCAACTGTTTTACTGATACTTTACGCTCTGCAAGGTGAGTTAAAAACAATGCAATTCCTAAAAGAGCATCTCTTCCATAATGCAACTCAGGATATATAACTCCACCATTCCCTTCACCTCCAATAATTGCATTTGTAGCCTTCATCTTCTCAACTACATTAACCTCACCAACTGCTGCAGCTTCATAAGTACCATTATATTTTTTTGTAATATCTCTAAGAGCTCTAGTAGATGAAAGATTAGATACTGTATTGCCTGGTGTCTTACTGAGTACATAATCTGCAACAGCAACTAAAGTATACTCTTCACCAAACATACTTCCATCTTCACAAACTATTGCTAATCTATCTACATCAGGATCTACAACAATTCCAAAATGCGCTACTTCTTTTACAACTAATTCTGATATATCAGTTAAATTCTCTTCTAGTGGCTCTGGATTATGAGGAAATTTTCCATTTGGATCACAATACAATTTCACACACTCAACACCCATTCTTTCTAATAATCTTGGAACCATAAAGCCTCCTGTAGAATTTACTGCATCAACTACTACTTTGAATCCTGCAGACTTTACTAAATCAGCATCTACTAAAGGTAAACTCAAAATTTTATCAATATGTTTACCATTATAAGAGTCATCAAAAGTATATTTTCCTAAATCAGCTATTTTTTTAAATGAAAAGTTCTGTTTATCTGCAATCTCTAAAATCTCTTTTCCATTATTATCAGATAAGAATTCTCCTTTTTCATTCAATAACTTAAGTGCATTCCATTGTTCTGGGTTGTGGCTTGCTGTAATAATAATTCCACCAGCGCTTTTATAAAGCTGTACAGCAACTTCAACTGTTGGAGTAGTAGAAAGTCCAATATCTAAAACATCAAAACCACATGCAATTAAAGTGCCAGAAACAATATTACTCACCATTTCACCTGAAATACGAGCATCTCTACCAATAATAATTGTATTTGAAGTATTCTTTTGTTTACAGATAAAATTAGCATAAGAGGTTGTATATCTAACGATATCGAATGGTGTAAACCCATTACCTACCTCTCCACCAATTGTCCCTCTAATTCCTGAAATAGATTTTATTAATGTCATTAGCTTAAATTTTGGAGCAACAAAACTACATAATTAAATTTTTCTTGTGGTTAGGATTATTATCTTTGTTTTTGATTCTTTAAATTATGAAAGAAATTTTAACACAACTACCTGAAAGAAGTAATAAACCAAGAGAGCATGGTCTTACTATGATGATGGATAAAGGATTAAGTATAAAACAAGCTGAAGATTTTTTATCATCGAATGCTGAATATACTGATATCATAAAACTTGGCTTTGGAACAAGTATTATCACGCCAAATATTTCTAATAAGATAAAACTTTATCATAAAAATGGAATAAAAGTATATTGTGGAGGTACACTCTTTGAGGCTTTTGCAATAAGAAATCAATTAGATGATTACAAAAAATACTTAAATAAGATTGACTTAGAAATGGTAGAGATTTCTGATGGATCAATGTATATGCATCATGATGAAAAATGTAATATTATCTCTGAATTTTCTAAGGATTTTAGAGTAATTAGTGAAGTAGGAAGTAAAGATTCTAATGTATCGATTACTAGCAAAAAGTGGTTAAAATGGATGCAAAATGAGCTTTCTGCAGGAAGTTGGAAAGTAATTGCTGAAGCTCGTGAAGGAGGAAATGTAGGCATATGTAAATCAGATGGAGGAATAAAATCTGATCTTATTGATGAAATTACGAGTCATATCAATATTGATGATATCTTATGGGAATCTCCTATGAAGAATCAGCAGGTATGGTTCATTAATAAATTTGGGGCTAATGTAAACCTAGGAAATATATTGTATGATGAAATAATACCTCTAGAATCTTTACGACTAGGCCTAAGAGGGGATACTTTTAATCTATTTTTAAACTAATTAATGAGAAAATATCTTTTTTTATTTCTAAAAGGAATGGGAATGGGGGTTGCAAATGTTATACCAGGCGTATCTGGAGGTACTATTGCATTGATTACCGAAATCTATGAAGAGCTGATTAACTCATTAAAATCATTTGACAAAAAAGCCTTAAAGCTATTATTTAATTTTAGTATTAAGGAGTTTTTTACATATACTAACTTCTATTTTTTAGTAGCAGTATTCTCAGGCAGCGTTGTTAGTGTATTTACAATTGCTATTTTATTTAAATATTTATTTGAAGATTACCCTATTTTAATTTGGTCTTTATTTTTTGGTTTAATAGTTGCATCAGTTATATTTGTTGGTAAAAGAGTAACAAAGTGGAATAATCAGTCTATTATTTCTTTGGTAATTGGAACATCAGTAGCTTTATCATTGAGCTTTATGACTCCATCTACTGAAAATTCAAATTTATTTTTTGTTTTTATTTGTGGTATTATAGGAATTAGCGGTATGATGTTACCTGGATTATCAGGCTCTTATATATTAATATTATTAGGGAACTACAAACTATTAATGGTTACTGCTGTTGCAGAGCTCAACATCACTTTACTATCAGTATTTTTAATTGGATCAGTATTCGGACTTATGAGCTTCTCACATCTGCTTTCCTGGGTGTTAAAGAATTACAAAGACGCAACATTAGCCTTGCTAACAGGATTCATATTAGGATCCTTAAATATAGTATGGCCTTGGAAGAAAATTACAGAAAGTATTATAATTAATGGAGAAGAAAGGGTTTTATCCTATCAATCTTTTATTCCAACAGAAATAAATAATCATACTATCTTTGCACTTGCATTAATGATAATTGGATTTTTTCTTGTTTATAGCATGGAGAACATATCAAGAAACAAATAATGAGAACCTTTGGCTTAATTGGTAAAAGTTTAGAACACTCCTTCTCATCTAAATATTTTAATAAGAAATTCATTGAAAAACAGATTAATGCTCAATACATTAACATTGAATTAAATAATATATCTGATTTTAAAAGACTAATTAGAAAACAAGAGTTTTCAGGATTAAACATTACAATTCCATATAAAAGAAGTATAATCCCGTTCTTGGATCATATAAATAGTGAAGCAAAAGAAATTGGAGCTGTTAATACTATTAAATTTAGTAATGGGAAATTAATTGGATACAATACTGATATTATAGGTTTCACTCAAAGTATTTATCCTATTCTAGAGTCAAGAAATAGAGCATTAATTTTAGGTAATGGAGGAGCTGCATTAGCAGTAAAATTAGGGTTAAAAAGGCTAAATTTGAAATATAAAACTGTCAATAGAAACACCTCACTTGATTATTCAGATATAACAATTCAAATAACTGATTCACATAAGGTTATCATAAATACAACTCCACTAGGGTCTTACCCAAATATTAACTCCTTTCCTAAAATACCTTACGATTACCTAGGCAAGGATCACTTACTTTTCGATCTTACATATAATCCACAAGAAACAAAGTTTCTTGAACACGGCAAAGCAAAAGGAGCTACAATTAAGAACGGATTAGAAATGCTCAAGATACAAGCAGAGGAATCCTGGAAGATTTGGAATCTATAGATCGGTAAATATTAGTAAATTTGCATCAAATATCTTAAAAAGTGGAGACAAAAAAAGAAGAAATATTAAGTGAAAAAATTGCAGCAGAGACTAGCGAGAAGGAGATCACCAAAGTTGACAACAACATATTATCAATGAATGAGCTAATTGATAAAATTATTTTGTTGTCAGAAAATAAAAACCCCTATCTTGTTTCTAAAGAAGTAGAAGAAATAAAATCTATTTTTTATAATAAGTTAAAACTTGAAGAAAATAATAAGCTATTTGCTAAAAAAGATGAAGAAAAGCAAGAAGAAGTAGCTGTAGTAAACAAAGAACTTCATCCACTAGAGATAAAGTTTAAATCAGTATTTAACAAGTACCGTAAAATTAAATCAGATTTTAGAAAGAATAGAGAAAGAGAGGAAGGAAGAAACCTGAAAACAAAACTATCAATAATTGAAGATATTGATAATTTATCAAAGGAAGAAGAATCAATAAAAACCACTTTCGAAAAATTCAGAATTCTACAAGAAAAATGGCGAGATACTGGTCATGTTCCCATAAAAGAAAACAACAATATTTGGCAGTCATACCACCATCACGTGGAGCTTTTCTACGATTACATCAAGCTAAATAATGACTTAAGAGATCTTGATTTTAAGCGAAACCTGGAAGAAAAAAGTGCAATTTGTGAAAAAGCAGAAGCTCTTATGCAAGAAAGTTCCTTAAACAGAATGCATAATAGCTTACAAGAATTACACGAGCATTGGAAAAACGTAGGCCCTGTAAGAAAAGAACTTAGAGAAGAGCTATGGCAAAGATTTCAAAATATTAGTAAGCAGCTTAATAAAAAAAGAAATGACTATTTTATTGAAAAGAAAAAACAAGATGATGAAAAATTAAAATCAAAAGCAGCAATTTGCAGTGAAATAGACAATCTAACTTCTAAAAATATAGACTCACATAAAAACTGGCAAAAGATTACAGATCAGTGTAATAATCTTGAATCAAGATGGAAAGAGTTAGGTAGATTAAGCAAAGAAAATAATAAGATCGCATGGAGAAGATTAAAAGATTCATTAGATACATTCTACCAAAAGAAAAAAGAATTTTACAAAAAGAAGAAAGAAGATAGCAAGCAAATTATAGCAAATAAAATAGTTATTTGTGAAAAAGCTGAAGCTCTTCAAGAGAATACTGACTGGAAAGAAACTGGAAAGCAATTTATTCAACTACAAGAAGATTGGAAAGAATCTGGATTTGCTCCTCCAAGCCAATCAAATGAAATTTGGAAAAGATTTAAAAAAGCTTGTGACACTTTCTTTAAGGCAAAAAAAATACATTATAAGAATCTTGAAAAGGAAAGAGAAGCTGCTTTAAAAGAAAAATTATCTATACTTGAAAAATTAAAATCTTTTACGAAAAGTGATAATCCTAAAGAAGATATTAAAAAACTAAAAGTATTCAGCAATAAATGGAAGAGCATTGGACATGTGCCTAGAAATAAAATAATAATTAACGATGAATTTTTCACCTTGCTAGATTCAATATTTGAAAAATTAGGGCTAAGCAAAAAAGACCTTGCAAAAGAGCACTATATAAATAAAATTAATTCAATACAAGGAAATAAAAAAGCAAAGATTAAAGAGCAACAATTTATAAAAGGAAAAATTGATGCTTTGAAAAAAGAAATTGCTCAATATGAGAATAATATATCTTTTTTCGCAACTGGACAGAACACCAAACCTCTGCTTAAGAAAGCTCAAAAGCAAATTGATAATGCCAGAAATAAAATCAATGAATTCAAAGAGAAACTTCAGCTGTTAAATAAAGCATAAATGAAGTTTGAGCTTCAATCTGAATTTTCTCCAACAGGAGATCAACCAGCTGCAATAAAACAACTTGTAAATGGTCTGAACGATGGCGAAGTATCTCAAACTCTACTTGGAGTAACAGGCTCTGGCAAAACATTTACTATTGCAAATGTCATTAAAGAAGTAAATCGGCCTACACTAGTTCTAAGCCACAATAAAACTCTTGCAGCTCAGCTATTTAGTGAATTTAAACAATTCTTTCCTAATAATGCAGTAGAGTATTTTGTCTCTTATTACGATTATTACCAGCCAGAAGCATATATCCCAAGTTCTGGAACTTATATTGAAAAAGATCTATCTATTAATGAAGATATCGAAAAATACAGATTAAATACAACTTCCACATTACTTTCTGGAAGAAAGGATGTAATTGTAGTTTCATCTGTTAGCTGTATTTATGGAATAGGGAATCCAAAAGATTTCCATAACGGAATTATTGACATAAAAGAGGGTGATATTATAGCCAGAGATCAAATTCTACAAAAGCTTGTCACTGCACTATATAGCCGTACAACTGCCGAATTTACTAGAGGTAATTTCAGAGTTAAAGGTGATACTGTTGATGTATTCTTAGCACATAATGATATCGGATACCGAATTCACTTCTTTGGAAACGAAATTGAAGAGATTGAAAGTTTCAATCCTGAGAATGGTCAAGTTATTGAATCTTTAGAAGAGGTAAGAATCTTTCCTGCTAGTATATTTATCGCATCAAAAGATAAAATATACAATGCGATTTCAGAGATACAAGAAGACTTAAAAAAGCAAGTTGATTATTTTCAAAGTATTGGATTAAAAACAGAAGGAAAAAGACTTTATGAACGCACCAATTTTGATATAGAGATGATTAAAGAAATTGGTTATTGTTCTGGAATCGAAAACTATTCTCGTTATTTTGACGGAAGAAATGAAGGAAGTAGACCGTTCTGCCTACTAGACTACTTTCCTAATGATTTTATCACAGTAATTGATGAAAGCCATGTAACATTACCTCAAGTAAGAGCAATGTATGGTGGTGATAGATCTAGAAAACAAAATTTAGTAGAACATGGTTTTAGATTACCCGCAGCAATGGATAACAGACCGCTAAAATTTGAAGAATTTGAGATGATTAATCATCAAACAATATATGTAAGCGCTACACCTGCTGATTATGAATTAGAAAAATCAGCAGGAATTATTGCAGAACAACTAATAAGACCAACAGGACTTCTTGATCCAAAAATAGATGTAAGGGATAGTAAGAATCAAATTGATGATCTTCTAGAAGAAATTAGAGTTAGGATTGAGAAAAAAGAAAGAGTTTTAGTTACTACCCTAACAAAAAGGATGGCAGAAGAGTTTAGTAAATATTTAACAAAATTTAATATTAACTGCCGTTATATACACTCTGATGTTGACACTTTAGAAAGAGTAGAAATTCTTCATGAACTTAAAGAGGGTTTAATTAATGTTCTAATTGGAGTAAATCTTTTACGTGAAGGATTAGACTTACCTCAAGTTAGTCTAGTAGCAATTATGGATGCTGACAAAGAAGGCTTCTTACGATCTGAAAGAGCATTAACACAAACAGCTGGGAGGGCAGCTAGAAATATTAATGGTCTTGTAATTATGTATGCAGATAAAGTAACTAAATCAATGAAAAAAACTATTGATGAAACAAATAGACGACGAGAAAAACAAAAAAACTACAATATAAAGAATGGGATAACTCCTCAACCTTTATTAAAAAAACAAGATAGCAAATTAATTAGCTCTCTTAACCCATATAAAGCAACTACAACAAGAAGCTTAGATATCATTGATAAATCATCAGCAAAAGAACTAAATAAGATGATAACACATACAAAAAGAGAGATGAAGAAAATGGCTAAGAATTTAAATTTTATAGAAGCTGCTAGACTGAGAGACGAACTACAAGCTCTAGAAAAAGAAATCAAGAATAAAACATAAAAAAACCCACCTTATGGTGGGTTTTTAATCTTTATATTATATAATGCTAATTAAGCGTTTACAATATTTTTAGCTACTGGTCCTTTTTCTCCATCTCCTGGCTCAAACGTTACAGCTGCTCCTTCTTTAAGAGTTTTGTAACCTTCAACCTGAATTTCTTGAAA
>CEVW01141456.1_pt1 | contig 25839 bp, 23 predicted proteins | sample 427061 | NCBI WGS metagenome assembly CEVW01 (sample SAMEA2623774, study PRJEB7988) | marine metagenome | biome: marine biome (ENVO:00000447); feature: surface water layer (ENVO:00002042); material: "saline water (ENVO:00002010), including plankton (ENVO:xxxxxxxx)" | depth 5 m
AAATATTATCTGTACACCCGCCGGTCACAACCTCTATACTCTCTAAAAAATATAATGGATTTGTTTGAGTAGCGGTATATTGAACAATATATTCTCCAGGCTGTGAATATATTTGATCAACTGGATCCTGCATAGCACTAGTATTTCCATTTCCAAAATCCCAGAAATAAGACAGCATTCCAACATTATTATTGGTAAAACTTACAGTTATTGGACTGCAACCTGTAGGATTTGACATTGCAAAACCTGCATTAGAAGAAGTAGAGGTGTCAGGCAAAATAATAAGTGGTAAAGTAAAAGAAATATTTTCGGTGCCTACCAATGGAGACATACTATGAGTAGCTACCAAATTTACCTCAACATCATAATAACCTGCCATTAAAGCGACTCCTGAAAGCTTAACGCATCCATATTGACTTGCATTAGGGTCATAATGACAATTGTTAGATGAATTATTACACTCCCATGTTAATCCTAATGGCAATGAAATTGAAGTAATATGAAAATCTTCAAAAGTAACATTTACGCCACCAGAAAATGTATCTAGAGGCAAGTAAAATGTCATATCCTCATCGTAAAACTGACCAACATAACCATCAGGCAGCGAGTCAGGATCCAGACCATAGTTTGCAGATGATGGAAAATATGTATAATCGATTGAGCATTGCCCTAAAATAGAAATACTGCTTATTAAAAAAATAAAAACAAATACTAAATACCTCATTTTATACGATAATTAAGACAACAAGATTACATTATTTTTGTGACTTTAGCAAATACAATTAAAACCTATATGCTTAGTCAAACTATAAACTACTTGCTATATTTTGCATAAATACAACTAATATCTGTAATAATCTGGCTTATAAGGTCCCTCAACTTCTACGCCAATATATTCAGCTTGTTCAGGTCGTAAAGTTTCGAGCTCTACACCAATCTTAGCAAGATGTAATCTAGCTACTTTTTCATCTAGGTGTTTTGGCAACATATAAACTTTATTTTGATAATTATCTATATTATTCCAAAGCTCTAATTGTGCCAACACCTGATTAGTAAATGAATTAGACATCACAAATGAAGGATGCCCTGTTGCACACCCTAAATTCACTAATCTACCCTCTGCAAGTAAAATAATATCGTTACCATTAATTGTATACATATCAACCTGAGGTTTTATCTCATTCTTTGTGTGCCCCCAATTAGCATTAAGCCAAGCAACATCTATTTCATTATCAAAATGACCAATATTACATACAATTGTTTTGTCTTTCATACTTTCAAAATGTCGAGACTGAATAATATCTTTATTTCCAGTAGTTGTTACAATAATATCTGCATTCTTACAAGCCTCATCCATTCTTTTTACAGCAAAACCATCCATTGCAGCTTGCAAAGCACAGATAGGGTCAATCTCTGTAACAATCACTCTAGCTCCAGCACCCCTAAGTGAAGCAGCAGAACCTTTTCCTACATCACCATATCCAGCGACGACCGCAACTTTACCTGCGATCATTACATCTGTCGCTCTTCTTATTGCATCTACTAAAGATTCTTTACAGCCATATTTATTATCAAATTTTGATTTTGTAACTGAATCATTAATATTAATTGCAGGAAGAGTAAGCGTCCCCTTCTCCATTCTTTCATACAGTCTATGAACTCCAGTTGTAGTTTCCTCAGAAAGACCTTTTATCCCATCAACCATTTCTGGAAATTTATCTAAAACCATATTTGTTAGATCACCACCATCATCTAATATCATGTTTAATGGTTTTCCTCCTTTAAAAGCAGTAAGTGTTTGTAAAATACACCAATCAAACTCTTCCTCATTCATTCCTTTCCAGGCAAAAACTGGAATTCCAATAGCTGCAATAGCTGCTGCTGCTTGATCTTGTGTCGAAAATATATTGCAAGATGACCATGTAACTTCTGCTCCTAAATGAACCAATGTTTCAATTAATACAGCTGTCTGTATTGTCATATGCAAGCATCCAGCAATTCGAGCGCCTTCAAGTGGCTTACTATCTGCATACTCTTCTCTAATAGACATTAAACCAGGCATCTCAGCTTCAGCCAGTCTAATCTCTTTTCTACCCCAATCTGCTAAGGATATATCTTTTATTTTATAATTCATAGTATTAACTTTCATAATTGTATTTCAGGACTGCAAATATAAGCATTATTATTATTTTAGCAGACAAAGAATTACATACATGGGAATTGTAAAAAAAATAAACACAAATAACTGTACAATTGCTATTTGGGATCTTAAAGAGTCGTACAGCGAACTACTAAAATTATCTAATACGCATGATCTGCCAAAATACAAAACAGAAAAAAGAAAAAAAGAATTCTTGGCTAGTAGACTATTACTTAATGAAATTCAGCCAAATCAAAGCATTTCTTATAATCAATACGGTGCCCCTGAAATTAAAAATGAAAAGCACATATCTATTTCACATTCAAAAAATCTAGTTGCAATAGCTGTTAGTGACAAAAGAGTCGGTCTAGACCTTGAATATATTAGTGACAAAGCTCTAAGGCTTTCATCAAAATTTATCTCCAAAGATCATCAAATTAATTTATCAAATGAAAAGGCAACATTAATTTGGTGTTTAAAAGAGACTATCTATAAATGGTATCAAAAAGGCAATATTGATTTTATTAATGATATTAAAATCAGTCCATTTACAGTTTCTAAAAAAGGACATTTAGTAGCAATGTTCAAGAAAAAAAAGCTTTCATTAAGATACACAAGAATAGATTCATACTTTTTAGTGTATATTTGCAAATAGAAAACTATTTATGGATATTTATAATTCAATAATAAAAAATAAAAAAGCTAACAAAAAGTCATTTGCTTTACTTATTGACCCTGACAAACAAAACAATGACGAGATCATAAATATTGTTGAGAAAGCCAAAAAAGCAAAAGTTGACTATTTTTTTGTTGGAGGAAGCTTACTAACAAATGACAATTTAGATAGCTGTTTAAAAGTATTAAAAAAAAATTCAAATATTCCTATAATTCTTTTTCCAGGAAATGCAATGCAAATTAATGATAAAGCAGATGCTATTTTATTCTTATCATTAATCTCTGGAAGAAATCCTGAAATGCTTATTGGTAAACAAGTAATCACAGCCCCATTATTAAAACGGTCTTCTCTAGAAATCTTACCAACAGGATACATGCTGATTGATAGTGGAAAACAGACAACAGCCTCATACATGAGTGACACCACACCTATACCTGCAGAAAAAAACTCAGTAGCCTCATGTACAGCAATGGCGGGAGAAATGTTGGGTCTGAAAATTATTTTTATGGACGGCGGAAGTGGAGCCAAAAATCCAATCTCTAACGAAATGATTTCAGAAGTTAGCAAGTCCGTTGATGTGCCGATCATTATTGGAGGAGGAATTAGTAGTGGAGAGAAAGCAATTGCAAACTGCAAATCAGGCGCTGATATTATTGTAGTTGGAGACGCTATTGAAAAAGATCAAAATCTGATTCTAGAAATTTCAAATGCAGTGCATAATTGTTAATTTAGCTTAACTTTATATTCATTAAAGTATATAAATTGACTTTTATAAAAGAGTCTCACAAAACTCAAGCTAATCTTTATGAATGATATAATTCAATTTCTTAACCAAATTAATTTTAATTGGAGTATTATCGAATCCGTTGCTGTAATATTTTCAATTAGCTATGTAATACTTGTAGCTAAAGAAAATATTTGGTGTTGGGCCGCTGCAGGAGTTAGTGTGATTCTATATATTTATATATGCTTTAATGCAAAGCTATATGCAGAGACAGGATTGCAAATTTTCTATCTTTTTATGGCTTTTTATGGTTATTATAATTGGAATAAAAATAATAGAAGGCTTCAAATTAAAGAATGGAGTATTCGCAAACATCTGTTTTTAATTCTTCTAGGTGCGATTTTATCCTTTTTAATGGGATTTTACTTTGCAACATATACTAATTCAAAGATGCCAATTGTTGACTCATTTACAACTGTTTTTTCAATTATTGCAACATATATGACTGTAAAAAAAATATTGGAGAACTGGCTTTACTGGATCGTGATTGACACTGTTTCTGTATACCTATATGCCACTAGAGAACTACACCTTACTTCTATCCTTTTTATGATTTATACAATTATTGCACTTACTGGATATTTTAGTTGGTTAAGCAAGCAAAATTCAAATGCATAAAATAATTGTGACAGGACCAGAATGCAGTGGGAAAACAAAACTTTGCAAAGATTTGTCCAAACATTTCAAAATTCCATTTACTAAAGAATATGCAAGAGAATACCTTACTCACTTAAAAAGGCAGTACAGAAAAGAAGATTTATTAAAGATCGCAACAAAACAATTAAAATCAGAAATTAACTCACAAATATTAGATACCGATTTAATTACAATTAAAATCTGGAGTGAATATAAATATAAACACTGCAATAAATGGATAACCGAACAAATTCAAAAACAAAGGTCTATAAAAAGGTTTTATCTACTATGTAAGCCTGATATTCCTTGGGAATCAGATCCATTAAGAGAAAATTCAACAAACAGAGATGAACTCTTTGAAATTTATAAACAAGAACTTGAAGAATTAAAGCATAATTTCTTTATAATTGAAGGAGAAAATAGATTAGAAAACTCTATCTCAAAAATTTCACATTTAATATCGTGAATCTCAAATCTAATTGTATTTTTACGACATCTTAAAGGGGTGCTGAAAGGCTGAGATTATACCCATTGAACCTGAAGTGGTAATTCATTCTAGGGAAATGAGTCAACATTAAAAAACAAGTGACAACCCCATCAACTTGTAAATGTCAACTAAAAACTTAAAAAATGTTTAAGAAAAGAGACTGCATAGCTATTTTACTTACAATACCATTTATTAGCTTTGCACAAGAGTCCATCGATTCGGTACAAATCACAAAAACACTAGAAGAAGTAAGTGTTAATGCCTTAAGAGCGGGAGCAAAAACTCCTATAGCTTTCACTAATATTAATCAATCAGAAATTGAAAAAAGAAATCTCGGACAGGATGTACCTTATATTATTTCACTTACTCCATCAATAGTTACAACTTCTGATGCTGGGGCTGGAATCGGATATACAAGTTTTCGTGTTAGAGGGTCTGATGCAACACGAATAAATGTAACAGTAAATGGCATTCCTTTAAATGATTCAGAAAGCCAAGGGGTTTGGTGGGTAAATATGCCAGATTTTACTTCCTCAGTTGAAAACATGCAAATACAAAGAGGCGTAGGAACTTCAACGAATGGAGCAGCTGCTTTTGGCGCATCAGTAAATTTGCAAACTGACGGCTTAAAGAAAAACTCATACTTTACAACTAACAACTCTATAGGAAGCTATGCTACTTTAAAAAATAATATAGAATTTGGAACCGGGCTAATTAATGAAAAATTTACTTTTGATGGACGTGTATCTGCAATTTCATCTGATGGCTACATAGACAGGGCAAATTCTAACTTAAAATCTATTTTCCTACAAGCAACATATTTTAATAAAAAATCAGCTATAAAAGCATTGATGTTTACAGGTCATGAACGCACTTATCAAGCTTGGAACGGCGTCCCTTTAAATTATTTAGACTCAAATCGAACATTCAATTCTTACACTTATAAAAATGAAGTTGATAATTATAACCAAACACACTACCAATTGCATTACAACAATCAAATAAGTACAGAAACCACTATCAATATTGCTGCACATTTTACACATGGCGAAGGGTATTATGAGCAAGAAAAAATTGGAGAATATTTTAAAGATTATGGTCTAGAAAACATCATTTTATCTGATGATACAATTTCTTCAACAAACCTAATTAGAAGAAAATGGTTAAACAATGATTTTGGAGGTTTTACTTATTCTATTAATCATCAAGTAAGTAACCTTGATTTAATTTTAGGTGGTGCTAGCAATAGTTATTCTGGGCAACATTACGGTAATATTATCTGGGCTGAGTACGCAAGTAATGGAGCAATTAATCATCAGTATTACTGGAACAAAGCCGAAAAATTAGATCACAACTTTTATGCAAAAACAAATTACAAATATTCTGATGCAACTAATCTTTATCTAGACCTACAAAGGAGAAGAGTGAATTATGTATTTGAAGGATATGATAGAAATGGGCTACCTTCGGAACAAGAAGTAAATCATGCATTTTTCAATCCTAAAGTGGGGCTTTTTCATGATTTAAACAAAAATCAATCTATTTATGTATCATTTGCGGTAGCAAATAAAGAACCGAACAGAAATGATTATGTAGAAAATAAAGCTGATGAATATCCATCACATGAAACGCTTTACGATACTGAAGTTGGATACAAACAAAGAGGCGAGAAATTTTCACTAGCATTAAACCTTTACAATATGAAATATAAAAATCAATTGGTTCTTACTGGACAAATTAATGATGTAGGCGCATACAGAAGAGCAAATATTGATGAATCATACAGAAAAGGAATTGAACTTGAAGCTACTTGTAAGTTGTCTGATAAAATAAATTGGGCAGGTAATATGACACTATCAGAAAACAAGATAATCAGCTATACTGAATATGTTGACAATTGGGACACATGGGCGCAAGAAAAAATAGATTATGAAAACACTGATTTAGCTTTTTCACCGACAGTTATCTGGTCTTCAATTTTCAATTATAAATTAGATAAAAATATCAATATTGATTTTATAAGTAAATATGTTGGCGAACAATTTATTGATAATACTTCTTCTAATGATAGAAAATTAGATGATTATTTAGTCAATAATTTAAGATTAGCTTATGAATGGCACAATAAAATATTTAAAACCTCAAAAATCACCTTGCAAGTAAACAACATATTAAATAATGAATTTGTTAGTAATGCTTGGATATATCGTTTTATTTCTGAAAATTATGACCCAAGAGAATATGATCATTATGTAACTGCTGATAGCGAAAGAGGTTACAATATGGCCGGTTATTTCCCAGAAGCAACAAGAAATTATCTTTTAGCGCTTTCTTTAGGATTTTAGAAATAGCACAAAAAATTCAGACTGATCAATTTAATATTTTCTATCCTATAACTTCTATAATCTAATGACTATTAGTTATATTTGCAGCTTAAGATTTTTTTATGAAATATAATACAAAGCGTGATCATCTCACAATACCAGAATATGGTAGGCATGTCCAGGAGATGATCAATCATGCTATATCAGTTACTAACAAAGAAGAACAACAAAAATGTGTAGAGGCTATTATTGCTTTTATGGGACAAATGAATCCACATTTACGAGACGTAAAAGAATTTACACATAAACTTTGGGATCACTTACATATTATGTCAGACTTTAAATTGGATGTTGAATCTCCTTACCCAAGACCTGAAAAAGAAAAACTATTAGAAAAACCTAATGTAATGGGATATCCTGGTAATAAAATTAAATTTTCTTATTACGGAAATACAATCCAAAGTATGATAAAAACGGCAATAAAAATGGAAGGAGCTGAAAAAGAGATAATCACTGGCATGATTGCAAATCAGATGAAAAAATCATATATCCTATTTAATGAAAGTTCAGTTGATAATAATATCATTAAACTACACTTAAAACAATTATCAAATGGAAATTTAACTCTTGCTGATGACTTTCAATTTATTAGATCAGCATCTGTAAGACAGGGCAGCCACAATAATAAAAAGAAAAGCTTTAAAAAGAAAAGCTTTAAAAAGAATTACAAAAAACAATAGTAAATGGCTACATTTAAAGTTAAAGGAGGGATAAGATTAAAGGGAGACCTATATCCTCAAGGAGCAAAAAATGAAGCTTTGCAAGTTCTATGTGCGGTACTACTTACCCCTGAAGAAGTTGTCATGAAAAACATACCCAATATTCGTGATGTAAACATACTTATTGACCTCTTAAAAGATCTAAATGTCAAAGTAAAGAAGCTTGATAAATCTTCTTATTCTTTTAAATCTAAAAATATAAATATAGACTATCTAGCTTCTAATGATTACAAAATAAAAAGCAGTAGAATCAGAGGCTCTATTATGATTGTAGGACCATTATTAGCTAGATACGGGAAAGGATTTATTCCAAAGCCAGGAGGAGATAAAATCGGAAGAAGGAGGGTAGACACTCATTTTATTGGATTCGAGAAATTAGGAGCAAAATTTGTTTATGATAGTACCGAAGAGTTTTATCGAGTTAGCACGAAGCAGCTAAAAGGAACTAGCATGTTGCTTGATGAAGCATCGGTTACTGGAACTGCTAATATTATTATGACAGCTGTGCTGGCAAAAGGAAAGACAACCATCTATAATGCTGCGTGCGAGCCTTACTTACAACAATTATGTAAGATGTTAAATGCGATGGGAGCAAAGATCACAGGTATTGGCTCAAACCTAATACACATTGAAGGAGTTGAATATCTTAAAGGATGTACTCATAAAATCCTACCAGACATGATTGAGATTGGATCATTTATTGGACTGGCTGCAATTACAAAATCAGAAATTACGATTAAAAATGTAGCATATGAAGAGCTTGGAATGATACCTTCTGTATTTTCAAAACTTGGCATAAAGATGGAGCGTAAAGGAGATGATATTTATATTCCATCTCAAGATAGTTATGAGATTAAATCTTTTATTGATGGTTCTATTCTAACAATCTCTGACGCTCCTTGGCCAGGATTTACTCCTGATCTACTATCAATAATCTTAGTAGTTGCTTCACAAGCTAAAGGAAGTGTACTTGTCCATCAAAAGATGTTTGAATCACGTCTTTTCTTTGTAGACAAACTTATTGATATGGGCGCTCAGATTATTCTTTGTGACCCACACAGAGCCACAGTTATAGGTCTTAATCAACAATTTAAATTTAAACCAACAACCATGACCTCTCCTGATATTAGAGCTGGAGTTTCTTTATTATTAGCTGCTCTTGCTGCTGATGGAGTAAGTACAATTCACAATATAGAACAAATTGACAGAGGATATCAGGATATTGATAAACGATTAAATGCAATTGGAGCACAAATCACTAGAATATAATAGTTTATGAGAATACTAATAATTATTTTTTGTTTTTTAACCACCTTATCATTCTCTCAAGAAGTAGGTCTGAAAATTGGAGATATTGCCCCTAATCTAGCATACGACAACCCGAACGGCAAAAAACTTTCACTTTCTGAGCTTAGAGGTAAACTGGTTCTTATTGATTTTTGGGCAAGTTGGTGCAAACCCTGCAGAAAAGAGAACCCAAATATAGTAAATGCCTTCAAAAAATTTCATAAAACGAAATTCAAAAACGGAAAAGGATTTGAAATTTTTTCACTTTCACTTGATGGTAAAAAAAATGCTTGGATAAATGCCATAAATAAAGATGAACTTTTTTGGAAATATCATGTATCTGATTTAGGTGGCTGGCAATCAGAAGGGTCAAATAAATATGGAATACGCTCTATACCTAGTAATGTTCTTATTGATGGAAATGGCATTATAATTGCACACAATTTAAAAGGTCCTGCACTTCACCAATTTCTTGAGTCGCAAAAAAAATAAACTGACATATTGACCTATCTAAGGCTTTGGCAAACTTTTTGCAATAAGCTATAATAAAAGTATAATTAAATTATATTATGAGTAAAAAAAAGAAAAACACAAAAGACACAAAAAAAGCCCATAATTCTGAAGAAAAAAACAAAGAAGTCCCTTCTAATAAATCAGAAGAAGTGATGCAAGAGGAACCTAAAACAGAACAGAGTGTGGAGGAGCAACTAGCTATTGAAAAAGACAAAAACTTACGTCTTTTTGCTGAGTTCGAGAATTTTAGAAGAAGAACAGCTAAAGAAAGGATTGAACTTTTTAGCACTGCAAATATGGACATTATGACCATTTTACTGCCAATTCTTGACAACTTTGAACGTTCGATAGAAGCAAACAATTATTCTGATGAAGATGGTCCAGTATTAATATACAAACAACTTAAATCAGAACTTAAAAAGAAAGGTCTCTCTGAAATGGACAATCCTATAGGAAAAGAACTAGACACTGATTTTCATGAAGCAATATCAAATATCCCTGCTCCAGAAAACAAACTGAAAGGTAAAATTATAGACGTAACTGAGAAAGGCTACTTATTAGGAGAGAAAGTATTACGTTATGCTAAAGTTGTAGTTGGAAATAAAGAATAAGTTATGTCAAAAAGAGATTATTATGATGTATTGGGAGTAAGTAAAAATGCTGATGTTAAAGAAATCAAGAAAGCATATAGAAAACTTGCCATAAAATATCATCCTGATAAAAATCCAGGAGATAAAGCAGCTGAAGAAAAATTTAAAGAAGCAGCTGAAGCTTACGATGCTTTAAGCAATCCAGAAAAAAAACAAAGATATGATCAATTTGGCCATGCTGGAATGGGAGGAGCTGCTTCAGGAGGTTTTGGTGGTGGAATGAACATGGATGATATATTCTCTCAATTTGGAGACATATTTGGTGGTGGAGGATTTGGAGGATTTGGTGGTGGCAGAAGTAGAGGCAGGCGAGTAGTAAAAGGAACAAATCTTAGAATCCGATTATCATTAAATCTCAAGGAAATTGCTGAAGGAGTTGAAAAAAAGATAAAAGTAAGTCGACTAACAAATGCCGAAGGTGTAACTTATATAACTTGCGGCACATGTAATGGGAGTGGCCAGGTAACAAGAGTAAGCAACACTATTTTAGGTCAAATGCAAACTTCTAGCACTTGCCCTAACTGTAACGGACTTGGAAAAATTATAGATAAAAAGCCACCTGAATCAGATCAAAATGGTATGATTAAGGAAGAGGAGACTGTTAAAATAACTATACCAGAAGGAGTAGAAGAAGGAATGCAATTAAAAGTAAGCGGAAAAGGAAATGCAGCTCCATTTGATGGTGTTAATGGTGATCTTATTGTTCTTATTAATGTTGAGGAACACCCTCAATTATTTAGAGAAGGAAGTAATTTACACTTTGACCATTACATAAGTTTTTCTGAAGCAGCATTAGGCACTTCTTCAGAAATACCAACAATAAATGGAAAAGTAAAGATAAATCTAGAAAGCGGAATACAAAGTGGGAAAATACTTAGACTCAAAGGCAAGGGATTACCTTCAGTGAATAGTTATGGTAAAGGAGATTTATTAGTACATGTTAATGTATGGACACCTCAGACGCTATCAAAGGAAGAAAAGAAATTCTTTGAATCCACTAAAGAATCTGACACTTTTACTCCTAACCCTTCCAAAGATGAAAAATCATTCTTTGATAGAGTAAAAGAAATGTTTGGATAAAACATGAAAGAAAACCTCCTAATAGTAAAAGATGTCACAAAAAAATATAAAGATTATACTGCTCTTTTAAATGCAAATATATCAGTGCCCAAAGGTAGTATATACGGACTTTTGGGTCCTAATGGTGCTGGAAAAACTACATTGATGCGTATTATCAACCAGATTACCGCGCCAGATAGTGGCAGTGTATTCTTTGAGGGACTTAAGCTAGAAAAACATCATATTTCTGAAATTGGTTATCTTCCAGAAGAAAGAGGGCTCTACAAAAAAATGAAAGTTGGGGAACAAGCACTTTACCTAGCTCAATTAAAAGGAATGAACTATACTGAAGCGCTAGAAAAACTTAGATTTTGGTTTACAAAACTTGATATTCTAGATTGGTGGAATAAAAAAGTTGAGGAGCTTAGTAAGGGAATGGCCCAAAAAATTCAGTTTGTAGTTACTGTAATTCATGAACCAAAATTATTAATTTTTGATGAACCATTCTCTGGATTTGATCCTATTAACGCCGCAATTATCAGAGAAGAGATCCTAGAACTTAGCAAACAAGGAACTACTATTATTTTCTCAACCCATAGGATGGAATCTGTTGAAGAGATTTGTGATCATATCGCTCTTATCAATAAATCAAAAACCATACTAGAGGGACCTATTCAAAGTATAAAGAAAAAATTTACTAATAAAAATTATGAAGTCATTACTAACGGATCTAAACTCACCGATAATGAATTCTATAAAGTTACTAATAAGAAAGAAGATGCATTTCAGATACAATTATTAGAAGGGATTAAAGCAAAAGATGCCTTAGCATTTATTAATAAAAATCACGAAATATTTTCATATAAAAAAGAAATACCTAGTATGGAGGATATCTTTATTAAAGCGGTAAACAATGCATAAAATTTGGTTGATAATAAAAAGAGAATACCTAGTAAGGGTAAGAAAAAAATCTTTTGTTGTAATGACAATCTTAGGACCGCTACTAATGGCTGCTCTACTTATAGTTCCTATATATCTAGCTAAAGAAAGTCAAGAAGAACGTAAAATAGCAATAAATCAACAGCAGAAATACCATTTAAATAACACAGAATACCTGCAATTTACTATAATTCCAGATTACGAAGCCAAAAAACTCACTTCTAATTTTAATGAAAGTCCATATTATGCCTTACTATATATAAAAGGAGATGATTTTACTCTTTATTCTGATCAGCAAATAACTTTATCAGTAAGCAAAACAATTAAAAGAGAAATAGAAAAAATTATTGAAATAGATAACCTAAAAAAAGCAGGTATTGACCCTCAAATAATTGAAGATGCTAGCAGTAATATAAATATTACCACTAAACTAGTATCAGAGGATGGAAATACCACTAACTCTCACTCTGAAGCTAGTATGGGGATCGGTTTTATTTCAGGAATTCTTATATATATGTTTATATTTATGTACGGAACAATGGTAATGAGAGGTGTTATTGAGGAAAAAACTAGCAGAATAGTAGAAGTAATTATTTCATCTGTCAAGCCATTTCAACTTATGATGGGTAAAATTATAGGAGTAGCTCTAGTTGGACTCTCTCAATTTGTATTATGGATATTTCTCACAGTATTAATTTCCACAGTAGTTGAAGTAGCATTCTTAGATACTAGCAGTATACCAAATGAAATAAGTGCAAATAATCAATCAGCAATAATAGCGCAAATTGCTAATGTTACTGGAGGTATTAATCTTATTCAGATCTTTCTTTCTTTCTTATTTTACTTTATAGCTGGATATTTAATGTATAGCTCCTTATTTGCAGCTATTGGCTCTGCAGTAGATGCTGAAGCAGATACCCAGCAATTTATTTTACCGATAACTATACCGCTTATATTATCATTTCTACTAATTCAACCCATTATGGATAATCCTGATGGGGCATTAGCGTTTTGGATGAGTATTATCCCCTTTACTTCACCAGTTATAATGATGGTTCGCCTACCTTTTGGAGTTGCTAACTGGCAATTATTGCTATCTATGGTGGTATTAGTGAGCACATTTGTTGCAACTACATGGATAGCTGGGCGTATTTACCGTACAGGCATTCTCATGTATGGAAAGAAAGCTAGTTATAAGGAACTATGGAAATGGTTAAGATACTAATCATTATTTATTGTATTGCAACAATTTTTTAATAACTTTTATTTTTTTTATGCAAAATCCATCTTTTTTAGCAAAAAAATACAAAAAATACAAAAAAAAATAAACCACTTAATAATCTTATTATCAGTCTTTTAACATCAATACAAACATTTAATTGTTAAAAAGAGTGCTTTTTTTTATTTGTCAATTGTATAAGAGGTTTATCTTTGCACCGTATTAACTAAAATTTTTAAACATGAAAAAGAATTTACGAAACATATTAGCTGTAGGTTTAGGGCTAATAACAACTGTTGCTTTCGCACAAGATTGGAATGTTGATTCTAGAACTAGAATTGACATGGGTGGTGATTATGACAGAATGGAAACTTCACAAAGAGCTACATTAGGAGCTACTTGGGGAGGAACTAACTGGGGTATTCATGGTAGTACTGTAGTAAACTACGACCTAGCAAGCCCACAAAATGCAGCTTCTTTAGCTGTATATGAAGCTTATGCTTCTACTGATATCATGGGGTATGCTAACCTAACTATTGGTCGTCAAGCATTGAACTATGGATCAGGAATGATTATCGGATCTAACGAGTGGGGAGCAAATAGAAATACTAGAGATGGTATGACATTTGGTCTTAATCTTGATGTAGCTGATGTAACTGTAATTTATGCTTCAAGAATGGACGGTGATTCACTAACAAATGGATCTGCAATGATGGGTCTTAATGCTTCTAAATCAGAAGGAGACTGGACTGCTAACTTGCTTTATACTAGTGCAACGGCTACTATGGCTGATGTTGATGGTGATGCAATGACTGCAATGGGTCTTGACTTAGGTTATGACTTAATGGGTGGTGACTTAAATTTAGCTGTTGGTTATAACACTGCTTCTGATGGAACTACTGACATGGACATGACTTCTATTGGTGCAACATACAATGTTAATGAGTCAATGTCTATTTCTGCTACACAAACTACATACGGCGAAAACGGATTTAGTTCAATTTACGGTTCTAACATGGCTGTAGGAGCAGGTTCTTGGATGACTCACGGAAACATGGGTTATTTAAATAGTTCTGACGAAATGTTATCTATTGGTGGATCTTACGCAATGGGTGGTATTAACTTAGGAGTACACATGCATACAGTTTCTAATGATTTAGATGAGTCATATGAAAGAAATGCAATGGAATTTTCTTTAGGTTATGACTTGCATGACAATGCTGGATTAGGACTTAAGTATGCTACTGATAACAACGGTACAGATACTGACGTAACTTATACTTGGTTAACTTTAACAGTTACTCCGTAATTACTTACAGTAAATAAATAAAAAAAAGGGCTGCATTTTGCAGCCCTTTTTTTATTTTTATATCTAGAATTTTAACATTTTATTGTGTAAAAGTGATAAAAATAATATGTGTAGATTAAAATAAGCTTTGGTAACTTGCGGCCATTATTAACTATTTAAATATTTAAAAAGATGAAAAAACTATTTTTAACCGCAGTTGTAGCTATGTCAACGCTAATTGCATCTGCACAATTCATGGTTGTTACAACTTATGATGGAGATCAAGAGGAAAGCATGGATAAAATCACCGCAAATATGGGGATTGGATACATGGTAAACGACATGTTTACAGTTGGACTTGCACAAGCAGGTGAACATCATGAGCATGCAGAAGGAGAAGTACATGTAGATGGTGATGAAGAAGACACTTATAACCTATGGGTGCGTTATAACATTGCTCAGGTAGAAGGAGCTTATGCTTCATTACAAATGCCAACCAAAGACGGATCAGAAGACATGCACATTGGTCTAGGGTATGCTTTTAATGTATGGAATGGCCTGTATGTTGAGCCAAACTATACAATGCCTACAAAGGAAGATGCAAATGGTGATAGAGAAGGGAGCTTTAATTTTGGAATTTCTTATAGATTCTAAAAAATTAATTTCTTAAACAAAAAAACCAGCATATGCTGGTTTTTTTGTTTCTATAATAGAATAATTTAGTTTAGTAATTCTTTAACCTTCTCTAGAGCATGATTAATACCACTAACATTAGTTCCTCCAGCACTTGCAAAAAAAGACTGCCCTCCTCCGCCTCCGTTAATTGCTGTGGCTATTTCTCTAATAATTGAATCAGCACTTAAGCCTTTCTCTACAAGATCGTCAGTAAGCATAACTGTTAATAAAGCCTTCTCTCCTGCTTTAGCCCCTAATATCATTGCTAAATTCTTTTCCTTTCTGAGAGCAAATGATACATTCTTCATATCATCAGCTTCCATATCTACCTCTTGAGCTATAAAACGAATCTTATTTACCTCAACTGCAGACTTTAATAGTTCATCTTTAATACCTCCTACATTTGCTTTTTTAAACTCTTTTAGCTGTTTCTCTAGCTGCTTATTTGAACTTACTAACTGCTCTACACCTTTATATAGATCTTTATTCTTTACCAGCCCTCCTATTCTTTCTAGAAGCTCCTGTTTATCATTCAGATAATTAATTGCATTTGTTGCTGTTATTGCTTCTATTCTCCTTATGCCAGATGAAATGGATGCTTCTGATAAAATTTTGAAAATACCAATCTCTCCTGTTGCCTCTACATGAGTACCTCCACATAATTCTTTGGAAGAGTCAAATTGTATCATTCTAACTACATCCTCATATTTCTCACTAAAAAGCATAATCGTTCCCAAATCCTTAGCTTTCTTTAATGGTAAGTTGTTATGCTCATTCAAAGCAATATTTGCTAAAATCTTAGCGTTCACGTCTGCCTCTATATGTTTTAAATCACTCTCCTCAATTTTTGAAAAATGCGTAAAATCAAAACGCAAGTAATCAGGACTAACCAAAGATCCCTTTTGCTCTACATGATCCCCTAAAATACTTCTTAAACTCTCATGTAACAAATGAGTAGCTGTATGATTTCTAGAAGAGGCCTTTCTATTATCTTGATTTACTTTTGCACTAAATATAGAGCTAATATTATTTGGTAAAGCATCGGAGAAATGAATAATTACTTTATTTTCCTTTTTAGTATCAACTATTGGAATGCTTTCACTAGAGTTCTCAATTAATCCAGTATCACCAACCTGACCGCCACCTTCAGGGTAAAAAGGAGTAAGATTAAAAACCAATTGATATTGCTTTCCATTATTTGAAATAATCTGTCTATATCTTGTAATCTTTATTTCCGTTTCTAGATTCTTATATCCAACGAATTCCTCCATATCATCATCAATCAATACTATCCAATCTCCTTTTTCTACCTTCCCTGCTTTTTTTGATCTGTCTTTCTGCTCCTGCATCGCTTTATCAAAGTCTTCTTTATTAAAGCTCAAATTTTGCTCACTTAAAATAAGAGAAGTTAAATCAGAAGGGAAACCATATGTATCATATAATTCAAATACTTGTTTACCTGAAATTTCTCCTTTAGATTTTTTAGTAACTTGCTCTATTCTTGTTAGCCCATCTTCTAAAGTCCTAAGAAATGATTCTTCCTCCTCTTGTACAACTTTCTGTATCAAATCTTTTTGTGATTTAAGCTCAGGAAACTGCTGACCCATCTGATTTACCAACACCTCAATAAGCTCGTACATGAAAGGAGCTTTAAGATTCAAGAAAGTATAAGCATACCTAACTGCTCTTCTTAAAATTCTTCTAATAACATAGCCCGCCTTTACATTTGAAGGTAATTGTCCATCAGCAATAGAAAAAGAAATTGCACGAATATGATCGGCAATAACCCGCATAGCAATATCTTGCTTCTCACTTTCACCATAATTCAGTCCTGCTTTTTTAGCTATTTCTTGAATTATTGGCTGAAATATATCTGTATCATAATTTGACTTTACTCCTTGCATAATCATTGAAAGACGCTCAAATCCCATGCCAGTATCAACATGATTATTTGGCAATGACTTTAAGCTTCCATCTGAGTGCCGATTGTACTGCATAAAGACTAAATTCCATATCTCTATTACTTCAGGATGATCTTTATTTATTAAAGACTGACCACTGACTTTTGCTCTTTCTTTATCATCTCTATTATCAAAATGAATTTCTGAGCATGGTCCACAAGGACCAGTTTCACCCATTTCCCAGAAATTATCTTTTTTATTACCATCCAAAATCCTATCCTCTGTTAAGAATTTTTTCCAGAAATTAAAAGCTTCATAATCTTTTTCTAGTCCATCCTCTTGCTCTCCTTTAAAAACAGTTACATAAATCCTGTCTATATCTAATTTGCAAACATCTACTAAAAACTCCCAAGCCCAATTTATTGCATCCTCCTTAAAATAATCACCAAAACTCCAATTACCTAACATTTCAAACATTGTATGATGATAAGTGTCATGTCCTACCTGCTCTAAATCATTATGTTTTCCTGAAACACGTAAACATTTTTGAGAATTAGCTACTCGTAAATCTTTTGGTATAGAATCACCCAAAAAAATATCCTTAAACTGATTCATACCAGCATTTGTAAACATTAAAGAAGGGTCATTATGAACCAACATTGGCGCTGATTTAATAGTTTTATGTTGTTTAGATTTAAAGAAATCTAAATATAACTTCCTGAGCGTGTTGGCTTTCATTTTTTATTCTTATTACATTTGCAAACAATAAGTGATTAGAAATCAATAATTTTATTCACTTATCTAATGCAAATTAAGTACTTTTGCGCAATAATTTAATATGGCTAAAGTAAAATATTATTACGATACAAAGACACTAAGTTATAAACGAATTGAACTTAGCACTGTCAATAAACTAAAATATATATTCTACTTCCTTATTGGAAGCGCTTCTACTGGATTATTAATGGTTATTATTTTCTTTCAATTCTTTGATAGTCCAAAAGAAAAAATATTAAATAGAGAGATTCAGCAACTCACTTCGCAATACGAGATCGTTCAAGATAAGTTAAAACAAGTAGAATTAGTACTTGATGAAATACAAGATCGAGATGACAATATTTATAGAGTAATATTTGAAGCTGATCCAATACCAAGCAGCATCAGAAAAGCAGGTTACGGCGGAGTAAATAGATATCAAGATTTATTAGGATATAACAACTCTGATTTAATTATTGAGACGTCCAAGAAGATCGATCAAATAACTAAAGAGCTATATATTCAATCAAAATCATTTGATGATATTATTGAGCTTGCAAAAAATAAGACCAACATGTTAGGTTGTCTTCCTGCAATACAACCAGTTTCAAATAAAGATATGAGTAGGATTGCAAGCGGATATGGATATAGAATCCATCCTATATATAAAACTAGAAAATTACATACTGGCATGGATTTCTCTGCAAAAATAGGCACTCCTATATACGCTACAGGTAATGGCAAAATATCAAAAGTAAGAAAAAGCAGAAGAGGTTATGGTAATCATGTAATTATTGACCATGGCTATGGATATAAGACTTTATACGCACACATGACAAAATATATTGTAAAGAAAGGGCAATCAGTAAAAAGAGGAGAAATAATTGGCTATGTGGGAAGCACTGGCACATCAGTTGCCCCTCATCTTCATTACGAGGTTCATAAAAATGGGCGGAAGATTAACCCTGTAAATTTTTTCTACAATGACCTTAACCCAGATGAATACGAAAAAATGCTAGAAATTTCTTCTCAAAATAATCAATCATTTGACTAATGGGATTAAAGAGTAAGCCTGTCAAAAAACTTTTTTATAAGATAAGTGAAGTAGCAAATATTTTTGATGTTAATATTTCAACTGTTCGTTATTGGGAAAAGGAGTTTGAAATATTAAAGCCCAAGAAGAATAAAAAAGGCAATAGATTATTTACTCCCAAAGATCTAACTAATCTAAAAATTATACATCACTTATTAAAAGAAAGAGGTTTTACACTAGCAGGAGCAAGAAAAAAATTAAAAGAAAATAAAAAAGATACAATTGATAACATTGAAATTGTAACTCATTTAAAAGATATTAGAAAGTTCTTGGTAAAATTAAGAGAAGAACTTTAATAATATTTATGACTTAAAAGATAATTACACACATAATCTGTTATTCCTCCTTCTAATTCTGTAAATGATTTCTTATAACCAATTTTTCTAAGTTTATTCATATTTGCCTTAGTAAAATATTGGTATTTGTTTCTTATATCTATTGGAGTCTCAATATATGAGATATTACACTCTATATTCATTGCAGAAAATGTAGCCCTTCCCAGATCATTAAAAGTTCTTGCTTTTCCACTACCTAAATTATATATGCCGTTATGATTATTTTCTTTACTACCCATCATAAAGGTTAGTACATCTAAAACATCTTTTACATAAATAAAATCACGCAACTGCTCACCATCTTTATAGCTAGCATTGTGTGACTTAAAAAGCCGAATCTTTTTATTTTGATTTATTTGACTAAATGCATGAAAAATAACAGAAGCCATTCTGTCTTTATGATATTCGTTAGGACCATAAACGTTAAAGAACTTAAAACCAGCCCATAATGGAGGGCTATTCTGCTGCTTTAAGACCCATTTGTCGAAGTTGTTTTTTGACTCTCCATAAGCATTCAAAGGCTCTAAATCATACACTAGCTTATGACAATCATCAAAACCAGAACTTCCTAATCCGTAAGTAGCGGCCGAGGAGGCATAAATAAATTTGATGCCATTTTCAGCACAAATATTCCACAAATCCTTGGAATAATTAAGATTTAATCTATCAAAAATTGCAATATTATTCTCTGCGGTGTCAGTTCGAGCCCCAATATGATAAAATTCTTTTATTTCTGAAGCATGTTTTAAGAACCATTCTATAAAAACTGATCTATCTATTTGACTTATAAATTCTTTTCCCTTCAAATTTTTATTTTTCTCTTTAACAGAGAAATCATCAACCAATATAATGTTCCTTTTTCCTTGCTTATTCAATTCACTAACCAAGCATGATCCAATAAAACCTGCAGCACCTGTAACAATAATCATAAAGCAAAAATACATTAAAATTTATACTTTTGTAAAGATGGAAGAAATGCAGATTCAAGAAATAAAACATAAATTAAAAACTGAGATTGAAAGCACTCAGTTAAAGATAAATAAATATGCGATACTTTGCGAACCTATTGCTCCTGAGAATTCTATTGGAAGAATAAGCCGTATGGACGCCATCAATAATAAAAGCGTAGTAGAAGCTGCATTTAGGGAAGCTAAACTCAAAATGCAACAGCTGTTACAAATGCAAAAAAAAATTTACGATGATGACTTTGGGAAATGTACTAATTGTAAAAAATTAATACCTTTTGGTAGACTAATGGTACGTCCACATAGTAAATTCTGTGTAAATTGCGCAAAATAACACCATGAAAACATTCCTGTTTATAGCAAGATATATCAAGTATTTTATTACTGCAAAGACCAAACATAGCACACAAGCGCCATTTGCATATGAATTTCTCACCAAAGTAATAAATCCTAAGCTAGATAATAAAGATTGCTCAAATATAGAGGCTTTAAGGAAAAAGCTTTGTAAATCAGAAGAAAGAATTCAAATTACTGACTTTGGAGCGGGAAGTCATATCAATAATGCTAAAATAAGAATGATAAAGGATATCGCTAAAAACTCTGCAAAAAATGAAAAATTTGGAAAATTATTATACAAGATTGCTAAATATTATAAGTCAGAGAATATAGTAGAACTAGGAACCTCATTAGGAATTAGTACTCTGTATCTTTCCAAAGGAAATAAAAAATCAAAAGTATTTACATTTGAAGGGTGTCCAGAAACTGCAAAAATTGCAAAACTAAACTTCAATAAAATAAGCGCTAATAACATTAACATTACATTAGGAAGCTTTGAAAAAACACTAGAAACTAAATTAAAAGAAATTAAAACTATTGATTTAGTATTTATTGACGGAAATCACAAGGAGGAATCTACAATTAAATACTTTAAGCAATGCTTAAAGTATTCTAACGATCAAACTATCTTCATATTTGATGATATTCACTGGTCAAAAGGCATGGAAAGTGCTTGGAGATATATTAAAGCACACGAAAAGACTACATTAACAATTGATTTATTCTTTGTCGGCATTGTATTTATCAAAGAAGGTTTAAGTAAACAGAATTTCACTATAAGACACTAAATTATGAAAATTTACACTAAAAAAGGTGACAAAGGGAAGACACAATTATTAGGAGGAAGTATGGTAGCAAAAAACCATGAAAGGTTAGAATGCTATGGAACTATTGATGAGCTAAATTCATTTATTGGAAATATTTATGATGATAAAATAAATCATACTCATAAATCTATTTTAAAAAATATCCAAAATCAACTCTTCAACCTAGGATCTATTATATCATTTGATGGTAAAAAAGAAAATATACAATTAAAAAACATTACACATAAAGATGTAGAAAGATTAGAGCAAGGCATGGATGAAATAGAAGAAAAATTACCAGTTCTTAATTCTTTCATCTTACCATCAGGGCATCCAACAGCATCAAAATGCCATATAGCAAGAACGGTATGTAGAAGAGCAGAAAGAAGGTTAATAACACTTGGAGAATCAACAGAAATTGACAATCTACACTTACAATACCTAAATAGGTTATCAGATTATCTATTTATGCTTGCAAGAGCAATTTTACATGAAAATCAAGCTTCAGAAACTGAATGGCAAAAAGATTAATAATTTCATAAGCAATTCAATAAAAAATATATTTTTGCAAAAGATTTAAAAAATAAGATTAAGATGTATTGGACTTTAGAATTAGCATCAAAACTAGAAGACGCCCCTTGGCCAGCAACAAAAGATGAGCTGATTGATTTTGCAATTAGATCCGGTGCACCAATGGAAGTAGTGGAAAATCTTCAGGAATTAGTTGAAGAAGAAGTAGGGATGCAATGGGATACGATTGAAGATATATGGCCCGACTATCCTACAAAAGATGATTTCTTCTTTAATGAAGAAGAATATTAAAAAAAGGTCGAATTCGACCTTTTTTTATTTTGTATAATCTCGTAAAAAAGTAACTTTACTCCATTAAATAAAATAAACTAAAATGAGTGGTTTTTTAAATATATTAGGTAAACTATTTGGAAACAAATATGATAAAGATGTTAAGGCAATAGCACCTATTGTCGCTGACATCAACAAACAATATCAGCAATTACATAACCTAACAAATGATGAATTAAGGCAAAAAACTATAGAATTAAAAAAACAAATTAATCAATTTGTTGCTGAAGATAGGGATGAAATAAATACAATAAAAGAAAAAACCAAGCTAAAAGAAACATCAACTGAAGAAAAAGAATCTTTATATCAAAAAATAGATGTACTTGAAAAATCAGTTATTAAGAAAATTGAAGAGATATTAAACACTATTCTACCTGTTGCATTTGCTATTGTAAAAGAAACTTCACGAAGGTTTGCAGAAAATAAGACTATTGAAGTGACCGCTTCAGAAAATGATAAAGAATTAGCTGCATCAAAAGATTTTGTAGTCATTAATGATGATATCGCAAGCTACAAAACCTCATGGAATGCCGCTGGCACTGAGATCTCTTGGGATATGATTCATTATGATGTTCAATTAATTGGAGGGATAATTCTACATCAAGGTAAAATTGCAGAAATGCAAACTGGTGAAGGAAAAACTCTATCTGCTACTCTTCCAATATACCTAAATGCTCTTACGGGACTAGGTGTTCACTTAGTGACTGTAAATAACTATCTTGCAAAAAGGGATGCTGAATGGATGGGACCTTTATTCCAATTCCATGGCTTGAGTATTGATTGTATTGATAATCATCAGCCAAATTCTGAGGACAGAAGAAAAGCTTACTTAGCAGATATTACTTATGGAACAAATAATGAATTTGGATTTGACTACCTTAGAGATAATATGGCAAAACGTCCAAATGATTTAGTGCAAAGAAAATTACATTACTCAATTGTAGACGAAGTAGATTCTGTTCTTATTGATGATGCAAGAACACCACTTATTATTTCAGGTCCAACTCCACAGGGGGACAAACACGAATACAATGAATATAAGCACAAGGTTGACCAGTTAGTAAATGCGCAAAGAAAATTTGTAACTACAGTAATTGCTGATGCAAAACGACTTTTAAAAGCTGGAGAAACTGAAGAGGGAGGGTTAAATCTTTTAAGAGCTTATAGAGGACTACCTAGAAATAAAGCTCTTATTAAGTTATTATCTGAAGAAGGCGTAAAAATACAGCTTCAAAAAACTGAAAATTATTATATGCAAGATCAAAACAAAGAAATGCATAAAGTAGATGCTGAACTTTTCTTTGTAATTGATGAAAAATCTAACTCAATTGAACTTACTGAAAAAGGTCTTGAGCTTATGACAAGCTCAACCGAGAATAAAGACTTCTTTATATTGCCAGATGTTGGCGGGGATATTGCTGACATTGATAAATCAAATATAACTGATACCGAAAAAGCTAAAGAAAAGGATAAAATATTAAGAGATTTTGCTGTAAAAAGTGAAAGGGTGCATACAATAAATCAACTTTTGAAGGCCTATACACTTTTTGAGAAAGATGTTGAATATGTTGTAATTGACAACAAAGTAAAAATTGTAGATGAACAAACTGGACGTATCATGGATGGGAGAAGATACTCTGATGGATTACATCAGGCAATTGAAGCTAAAGAGAATGTTAAAATTGAAGCTGCAACTCAAACCTACGCAACTGTAACATTACAAAATTATTTCAGAATGTATGATAAAATTTCTGGGATGACCGGAACAGCCGAAACAGAAGCTAGTGAATTTTGGGAGATTTATAAGCTTGATGTTGTTGCTATACCAACAAATAGGCCTATACAGAGAGATGATAAAGATGATCTAGTTTACAAGACTAATAGGGAAAAATACAATGCGGTAATCGAAGACATTGCAAGCTTAACAGCAAAAGGAAGACCAATTCTAGTTGGTACAACCTCAGTAGAAATATCAGAATTATTAAGTACCATACTAAGAAGAAGAGGAATAAAACATAATGTTCTGAATGCTAAAATGCATCAAAAAGAAGCTGATATTGTTGCTGATGCTGGTAAAAAAGCAGCTGTAACAATTGCTACAAATATGGCAGGTAGAGGTACAGACATTAAACTCTCTGATGAAGTGAAAGCAGCAGGCGGATTAGCAATTATTGGTACTGAAAGACATGACTCAAGAAGAGTTGACAGACAATTACGAGGAAGGGCTGGTAGGCAAGGAGACCCTGGATCTTCTCAATTCTATGTGTCATTGGAAGATAAATTAATGCGTCTTTTCGGATCAGAAAGAATTGCAAAATTAATGGATAGAATGGGATTAGAAGAAGGAGAAGTAATCCAACATTCCATGGTAAGTAAATCAATTGAAAGAGCACAAAAGAAAGTTGAAGAAAATAACTTTGGCATAAGAAAAAGACTTCTTGAATATGATGATGTTATGAACCAACAAAGAGAGGTGATTTACAAGAAAAGAAGACATGCTTTGCATGGAGAAAGAATATCTCTTGATGTCTCAAATATGATATATGACACTTGCGAAAGTATTGTAGAAGAATTACATGCTGCTAAAGATTATGATGCTTTTAAACTAGATTTAATCAGATTATTAGCGACAGAAAGCCCAATCTCTCAAGAAGAATTTAAAGAATCCTCAGCTGAAGAAATCACAGAAAAAGTATTTAATAATTGTTATCTTTCTTATCAAAATAAATCTGAAACCATTGCTAAACAAGCTTTTCCTGTAATTAAAAATGTGTATGAGAATCAATCAGCAACATATGAGAATATTGTTATCCCTTTTACTGATGGAATGAAAACTTTACAAGTTGTAACAAACTTAAAAGAGGCTCATGATTCTGAAGGACATAATATTGCTGAATCAATTGAAAAGAGTGTAACACTTGCAATAATTGATGATATCTGGAAAGATCATTTAAGAGAAATGGATGACTTAAAACAGTCTGTACAGAATGCTGTTTACGAACAAAAAGACCCTCTCCTAATTTACAAATTTGAATCTTTCAATTTATTTAAGAAATTGATCGATAAAATAAATAAAGATATTGTGTCTTTCTTGCTAAAATCAGGACTCCCAACTCAACCAAATGCAGTTCAAGAAGAAAAAAATTACCAGCAAGAAATAGGATTACAGACAAGTAGGCCCGAAGAAATAAATACTTCTCAAAATACCAATAGGCCTCAACAACAGCAACAAAAGTCACAACCAATTAATGTAGAAAAACAAACTGGTCGTAATGAAAAAGTAACTATTACTAATGGTTCTGAAACAAAAGAATTAAAATGGAAAAAAGC
>CEVW01079086.1_pt1 | contig 25279 bp, 15 predicted proteins | sample 427061 | NCBI WGS metagenome assembly CEVW01 (sample SAMEA2623774, study PRJEB7988) | marine metagenome | biome: marine biome (ENVO:00000447); feature: surface water layer (ENVO:00002042); material: "saline water (ENVO:00002010), including plankton (ENVO:xxxxxxxx)" | depth 5 m
CGGCATGCCTTTATATCCATATATAAGAATATTAGCACCAAAATATAGTAAATTTTCTTTTTTATGGACGTATAGAGTAATAGACGCAGGAAGATTAAAAATATATGAGGACCCAAAAGCAATAGAACCAAGATTAATAGATTTACAAGGAACACCACCATTATATAGTGCGGGATTAAAAATAGGACAAGAAGGAATAGACGATTTACAAAATTGGGAGTGGGTTCATAAAACCTATGATAATTGGGGAAGAAATATAACAAATTATGCACAAAAAGATATTTTTAGAATATTTAAACCGAAAAGAAAGGTGGAGGTAAGATATATGAATCAAAAATTGAAAATAACAATACCAGAAAAAGATAGAATAGATTTATCAAAAAATTTTATAGATAGAAAAAAGCCGGATGGGAGAGGTCCACCATCATATAAGACTTGGGAAGGAGATATATATATTCATCCATATGAAAATGGAGAAATAGTAAAGACTTGGTTTAATATATATATATTTGAAAATCACAAAGATCATAAATATAAATTATTAGATAATACATATACAGGAGCAATAGACTTACCGATATTAGAAACAGAACCGATAGAAATATCATATAATTTGGATAATACAGTAAGAGAAGTGATAGGATTAATAGAATATGGGCAAGTTAGATTAATAGACAGTTTTAGAAGTAATGTAACATCATTTATAAAGGGCAATATATATTATATAAATGTAGGTTATTCTTTTTTAAAAGACAATAATGTAGATTTAGCATTTAGTTTAACAGAAGATGGAGAACATAATGGAGGGTTGGAATATAAATTAGGAATAACATTACAGGGAGGAATGGGTGAACCCGGGGGGAGAATAAGAATGGAAACGTCATTAGATTATCCAAATAAATTGTATTATTATAATAAGAATGAAGAAGGATGGGGAACTGTTATAGATATGTTATCAGGTCAAGAACATATAAGAGAGTATGGAAATATTCATCCATATACAGATTTATTTGTAGATATAAGTGCAAATACAAGATTAGATATTTCAGACAATCCAATTAATATGGTAAATATACCAGATTGTAATTTTGATTATTATGATGTAGGATTTGATGATAGAGGAACTTTGGCATATAAAGATAGTAGTGGGAATGGAGGAAATTTATTAATAGAAGATTTATCTTTGGCAAATGTAAGAGTAAATGAAAGAGAATGGTTTGCGTACGAAGAATATACACCAGAAAATACACAAATATTAAGGTCAATATTAGATGATTATAGAACTTTACCAAGATGGGTACATATATTAGATGTTCCACCTGGGGCAGGATGGCGAGTAAATTGGAAATATTATGATAATTTACCGGAAACAAATGATGTAATGTATGATATATCAGACAATGAATATTATATAAGATGGAGTTATACTCAAAGATCTTATAGTTACGATAAAGCACAACCATCAATGCCAACAAGTGTATCAATAACGGATGTGTCATATAATCACGGAATAAGTCCATATAAATACTTTGATTTTACACAATATGGTAAAATATATGAACCAAAACAAGTGCAATTTTTATATGAACATAAGGAATATCCGAACGATCCGGGCAAATTTTATAAAAATTTACATATATATGTAGATTCATCAGAATTACCAGATTTATCAAATAATATAGTATATAATACAGATTTAGGTTGTAGAATAAGTATACAATTATATATTTTAAAACCAAAAAATAAGACAGATAGAGATCAATTAGACCCGATAATAGATTTATCATCAGCAGATATATCTGGAGGAGGTAATTTTGATTTATCATATAATTTAGATGCTGGTTTTACTAGATTTCCATCATCATTTGGAATAGATATAAGTGATAATGGAATAAAAGAAACTACATTATTACCTGGAAGATATGTAGCATTATGGAGTTATACAGTAATACATAATTTTATAAATCCAAAGGCGCGTGAATACCCTCTTATACCGGGAACAGATTATGATGCATCAGCAAATTCAATAGATATAACTTATAATGATTTTTTATATAATAATGATAAACCATATTTTTTGTTTCCATTTGATTTGTCTAGAATGACATTAGAAATATCAGCGAATGAAATATTAGAATTAATGAATATAAGAGATACATATTTACATACATTTGGAGATAATACTGAAATAAGATTTCATTTTTTATTATGGTCGCCAAATTATGAACATACACAATTATTATCAGGAGATAAAAGATGGGAATTACCAAAAGATTTTCAAGGTCCAGATGACCCGCGAATACATCAAGTTCCAGTAGAATATACAGATTTAACAACAATAATGAATTTAGAAAAAATATATTTGGGTAATGATAATTCAGATAGTATAGGTTCATTATATAATTGGGGATTTGGAGGAGAACCTGGAATACAATATAGAAAAGTGACATATCATGATATATCAAATAATGAAGTATATCAAAGAAAACAATATATAACAATAGATACTTCAAACAATCATCAAACATTAGACCATTCAACATTTTGGATGGACCCATCAGCAACAAGTTTAATAATAGATTTTTTATTACCGGGAACTACGGATTTAAGCATGGCATCAGCGAATTGGGGATTTGGTGCGGATGGTAGTGGAAATAGTGGAGGTTTTTCAGCATATACACAGAGTAATCAATATAGAGGTTCATTTCATATAGGAATAGTAGGTAATGGAATAGATACAGAAATATATGATATAAGTGAAAATGGAATAACAGTTCAGCGATTAAAAGAAGGCTTTATATATAAACCACCGTGGTATCCTTGGAATAATAATTATTATTATAGATATAGATTTACTGAGGGACAAGATTATAAAGTAAGATATTGGTTTCAAGAAACAAAAATATGGGGAGAAGATGAACCTAGAAAAGATTTAACTATATTTGTAAATGGAGAACAAATATATGATTTACCCGGAGAAGGAGTAAGTATACGAGACATATCATATATAGGACAGAGTATGGATATATCAAATCAGAGAATGACAAGTAGACCAGTTGATATAGAAATATTTTGGCCGGAATTAAATTCAACAAAAACATTATTAAGAGATTTATCAAATACAACGATAATAAGAAATACATTTGTTCCTCAAGATTTTGATCCGAATGATACAGAAACACAATTTTATGAGAGTCAAAATTATGAAACGAATGGATTATACGTTCCATATATAGCAAGATGGGAATATGATATTTATGACCCTAGTAGTAATATGAGATTATCAAGTTCAATAATAGCAACTGATTTTTTTAATGATAAACAGAGATTGGCGGATTGGAAAATAATAAATACATTAGATGGAGGAGAGAGAATTGATATAAATGGAAAATTTCCATTTGAACATAAATATAAATATGCGGTATTATATTCAATACCAGCAGAATTCATACCACCAGTACCATTATATCCAACACAAGAGTTAGATTTATCATATAATGAAATAACTAGAGAATTAGAAATAAGATTTGATAATGATAGAATAATATATCCATTAATGAGAAATTTATTAGATTATTGGAAATTAGGACGGTCGGAAACAGATGTTAGGTTTATTATATATGCTTGGAAACCATATTCAACAAAATTACCTACAAATTACGACGAAGTGACAGATTTAGAACCATTTAATTTATGGGATTCAAATGTATACGATATATCATTTGAAGTTCAATCATCGTCACCATATCAACTGACTAATATTTTACCAAAAATACCACATAATGTATATAGAATAAGAGAAGAGTCATTAATATATGGCAAATGGGTGTTTGCTTGGAATTATATAGTAGAAAACAGAGATTATTATATAATAGATAAAATGATGCCAGATTATGGTTTTTTTGATGTGAGTGCGTCAGAAATAGAAATACCACCAATATTATATAATCCATTAAAACCAAAAATAGAAACATTTACAGATCCATCAAACAATATGAGTTTAAAAATAGAAATACCACAAAATCAATTATTAGAATTATCAGAAAATGTAAATACTCAATTAGCAGGATTAACTAATGTAGAAAGTATAAAAATTAATGTATATGTGTGGACACCAGATAAAGAAATAGATCATGATCCATCAGGATGGGAATTACCGTATGGTTTTATAGGAGATAATGATAATAGATTACAATCAGTCCCAATAAGATATTATGATTGGGATGAGAAAAAGAATAAAATTTATGGATTAACTCCAAAAAATAATAATTATGGTTATGATATATCAAAAGCATATGTAAAATCATTGATAACAACAGATTTATCAAAAATAACAGATTTAAGTTGTGTATATTTTGATTATAATGAAATATATCCTAATCCTAGATATAGACATATATTAGGAAATTTACCTTATTCAAATATTCATAGAAAAAATTCACATGTATTTTCTTTTCCAAATATACCATATATAAGTAGATGGAGTTATGAAATAATAAGAACCGGATTGCCATCATATTATTCAGATATATCTAATAATCAATATTATAGAAAACCATTTTGGACTGTAATAACAGATAACGATGGAAATGAAGATTTGGAAAATTATGAAAAGGTAGTTAGATATCAATATGATAAGGCATATATAATAAGAGGAGAAGACCCACCAGAAGTAATAATATTGACTACAAACGAATGTACTTGTCCGGAAAATGAAAAACATATAACGAAAACAAAAGAAGCATTGAATAAAAAATTAAGAAAAAAAGCAATATTAGAAAATTTTAAATATGCAAAAAGATTAAGAGGTAAACCAGCTAAATATGATAATAGAGCGATATTATATATGAAACAAAATCCTAATGCAAATGTAGTATTTAAATACGATGATGATAGTTGTCCTTAATAATATATAATATTATCAATAATATATATTATGTCATATGATATGTTGACATCATATTCACCAACACATGGGGTTGGGGTAGATGTAAGGGTATTAGATTTTAAAATGCATTGGAGTGGCTTTCCATTAACGTCTAATTTTTATATAAAAATAATTAAATATCCAGATGAAATTATACCAAAATTATATTGTAGTAGAAAATTGTTTACTCATGAAATGAATCCTTCTTGGAATGATAGAAAAATAGTAAGATTTAAATTTGATTATATACAAACTAGTTATGTAAAAGAAATGATAGGGGAATTAGTGGCAGATGATCCACGAGAACCAGATTATAGTTGTTTTGATATAGCAATGTTAAAAGTGAGAGAAGGACCGGGAACTATATTTTATCCATTAAGATCAAGTAGAAATGGGGGAACAACAATAGGATTAGGAGAAAATGAAATAATGAATATGAGTAAAGATTCATTTGATAAAGAAGTAGGAATTATTGAATATGAAGAATATCCAGGTAGAATAGTATGGGAATTTTATTTCGGATTTAGAAGTACAATGGATGTATGGTCGCCATATCAGAGTGATAATCCAATACAACGAATAAGAAATCCATTATATATGAGTATATATAATATTACAACAGGGAATTTAGCAAAAGATTTGACAATGATACAATTTTTACCTTTATTTACACCACAACACAATATACAAATAACAGTAAATTCATTTCCAGATTATGTAGATTATATAGAGAATCCATTATGGATTATGAAAGGAACAAAACAATTAACACCGTTTCCTATTAGAACTAGAAAACCAACAGAAGTAGGTATAATACCATTTACGATGGCGAGCGATGATTTATTTTATAGAACGTATAATGAACGTATTAAACAGATTCAGGGTAGAACTTTTTATATAGTAAATGTTAGGACAGGAATAGACGGTCCTTTATATGTAATATATTTAAAAATAATTACATTTGAAGTTGTAAATTCATTTGGATTAAATTTAGCTACAATAGAGTTGGGAGGAGCAACTCAATTTTTTATAAAAGTGATACCAGAAACTGCTTTAGCAGATATAGCGGCAGTAGATGCTACTATATTTTTTACATTTACTAATACAGCACCACATTTGATGACAGTTCCGAAAGTGATAGCATATCCAGGGAGAGATGAATTAAATCAAGCTATAGAACCAACATTTAATGCAGTATCATCTGGAGCACAAGGAGATAGTGATGAATTTAATATACCAATAACAGTAACTAGTGAATTTGATGCATTTAATGGTATAACTGATATATCAGCGATTCAAGTTAATATTGCAAACTTATACATTAATGTAGATTACGTATTGATAGATATATATAATCCGAATGCTTTAAAATATAGTCAAAAGGTTCAAGTTTTACCTAGAAGATATGAAGATATAACAGAAACATTAAACTTATCAGCAACATCACAACCTAGTACGGCTGATTTTGTAACATTTAATTATACAGTTAAAATGGTAAATAATCAATTTGTTATTACAGAAACATCTTCGTTGGCAACAACATTAACAACAACTACATATAATGATATATTAGCTGGTAAACAGGGTGATATATTATATTTTGATACAAGTGATTCTAGTAATTTTGGTCATAAAATGTCTTTTTTTGAAGAAAATAATGGAGCTTCTCAACAATTATTAAATGATAATGGTGAATTATTAGCACAATATAGTAGAGGAGCACCACAAGGAACACCTTCATCTTGGTGTAGTATAAGATTACCGGTAGATAGATTAACAGTATGGTATAGAACATATCCAGATAATCCACGTCAAAATTATGTTCAGTATGGATTTGGAAAAATAGAATTGTCTTCATTAGAATATTATCCAATAGGAGATATATTAGTTGGTCCAGTAGATGGAACATTAGAAGGAGGTGAAGTTACATTAGTAAGTAATGGAAAACAAGGTCAGGTAGACATTAGTATAGGAGTTGCGAGTAATTCTTTATTTGGAGAACAAAATTTAGGAACAATATCTGCTAGAGCAATATCAATAACACCACCTATAAATTTAACTTATTATATAGACAATGATACTTGGAATTATTTAAGTTGGGAAGTAGAAGAAGATGGAAATACTATATATAGTTTTGCGGATCCTACTAAAACCAGATATACAACAGATGTATATTATGAAATATTAAGACAAACATTTGTATCAGGTGAGTCAGAATATGTTGTTGTAGGAACATCAGATAAATGTGAATATTTAGATGAATCTGGAGTGAGATTTGGTAATTATAGATATAAGATAAGAACAGTTATTAGATGGAATAATGTAGAAGTTCGTTCATCACCTAGTGAATTTATATTTGTATTTGTATGTCAAAATAATAGATTTCCATTTGGTAGATGGAATAATACTACAAGTAATCCAAAATTATATAAAAACATTCAACCTAATTGTGAAGCAATTGGACAAACAACGACACGTCAATTAACAACAAATTTATTTCCAAATTCACAACAAATGACAGCTGCGCAAATATATACTATGCATGCTACATCAAATGGAAGACCACAAAGATAAAATAATTATAATATATATATGAGAAAAATTAGAACATTGGTCGCGGGTGATTTTTTAAAGGTTAGTCAAATAGGAGGAAAAAATAGATTTATGACTTTACGTCGTAGAAGAAAATCAAGAAATCAATCGGCAAATCAAAAAGTTCATATGAAAAATAGAAGAAAAATGACATTAAAAAAGAAAAGAAAAAGGAGAAGGAGAAGAAAATCGCGTAAAAAGAGAAAATCAAGGCGAAGAAGGCGTAGAAGTAAACGTAGAAGAAAAAAATAAATAAAAAATATATCTTTATTTATTTATAACATTTCTAAATCTTTTACTTTCCAATATTCACTAGCACCGTTAGGCATAGGTCTTCTAATAATAAAAGGAATTTTTTTTTGTTTTAGTTCTTCTTCAGCAATAGTTAACCCGTCAATCATATTATTAGGAATATCAATAAAACATTCAGCGCCATTATTCAGTTGTTTAGCTCTAACACCAATAATTTTAGCTTTTTCATATCTAGTTAAATATGGAATAGTAGTATGTAATGGATCTATAATTTGTCCATTCTTATTTTTAATAATTTTACATAAAACAAGCATTTGTTTATGTGAAATATGACTTGTTTCAGGATGATAATTCAATAATATATCTTTTGATGTATCTTGTTCAAATTTTTTAAAATCATTGTCATATTCATCATCACTACTATCACTATCGCTATCAGCAACAGAATCATTATCATTTTTCGTTTCTAATTCATTATTATTTACAGAAGTATCCGTTTTAATTTCTAAATCAGACATATATATAATAAAAAATAATAAAATAATTTTAAATCAATTTTATATTTATTCAGATATTTTCCATTTACTTTTACAATGACAACATAAATAAATATATTTCATATTTGAATTATCATATCTTAAATAAATAATATCATTATCTACTTTTTTATCAGTATTACATATACAATCTTTGTTAGGACATTTAATATTATTGGCCCTTGGTAATGTTGGATCAAGGTGAGTATATTCATTAATAATATTATTATAAGCTTTTGAATCTTTTATAATATGAGTTTTAGAAACACATAAATTTTTTAATTCTTTGATTAATTTTTTATTTTCATTACCACATTTTCTACAATAATATAGTATATTATCATTATCTGTTAATTTAATGTAAAACATATTACCGCATTTTTCGCAGAAGTGCATATATATATATATTGTAATACTAATTATTTATTATGTTTTCAATTTTAATTTTTTATTAAAATATGTATTAAATTGAATTTCTAAAAGTTGATAGGATACACTGCTAGTCATACTATAAACGTGACATCGGAAGCGAAAGTGTTTTATTTTTTCATTATTGATATCCATTATAAAACTATCATTATCATTATCCCATTTATCACGTAATTTTTTAATATTTTCTAATATATTTTTTTTTTTAGTATCTATAAAATCAATATAAATAGTTAATAATTTATTTCTAATAGTTTCATTAGTAATAGAACGCATATTATTTTCAATAATACCAATGATAGCAGTTTTATAATTAAAAAATTCAATTAAATTATTATAGTTATCATAATCTTTATGTTTTTTAGTTATACCAGGTTCATTAAGAAGTGGTTCATTATGAAGTAATGTAATTAAACTTAATAAAACAGAACGAATTGTTTGACAAGAAGTCCATTGTTCACCTTTCCAAGTATTTAAAATAGATATACAAACTTTACCATTTCTGTATAAATTGGGATTAAAACGAATGGTTCCATTGTTTGTCGAATATTTTAATTTAGGGGGAGAATAAGGATAATCATCAGGAAATTGAAATTCAAATAAATACGCACCATATTTGTATATAGTATCTTCGGGTCCTATAATCATAGCATATCCTTTTTTAATATTTGTTTCACTGTGAATATAATATATACCGTTATCTTCAAGGGGGTTTTTATAAATATCTATACAATCTTTTAATAATCGTTTCATAAAATTATGTTTTTTTGGTTTTTCTTTATTTTTTTTATTTTTACTCTTTGTACTATTAGTAGTAGAAGACATATGTATATTAATTATAAGTATATTTAAACACTTTATGAATATTAATTTATTTAAATTAAATAAAAAAATGAAATAAAAAAAGAATATATATTTATTACACAGATGTCTAATAACAATGATATTGTTAAATATACAAGTTTAGAACAATATTTACACGATAAAAGGGTTAAAAAAGAAGATAAAAATAAGAAAAGGACACATACAAGAATACCATCATCAAATCCAGAAGAAGATGGATTTTGGGGAGGTAGTTATAATATATCAAATAATGATCCAACCTTTTGGAAATTATATTGGGAATTTGTAAATAAAAAATCGGGAAATAATGTTTCAATAGAAAGATTAACAGAATTACAAGATACCGAAAAAGGTAATGCTATAGTAATAGATTTAGATTTAAAATATGATTTAGATACAGAGTTTAAATCACTAAAAGATTCACCTTTAAAACAAAGTGATGAATGTATTGATTATATAACAGATATTATTTCATCATATACCAAATCATTATCAAGAATATTAAAACAAATTAAAATAAAAAATGTGCCAATATTTGTATTTCAAAAAAATCAAATGTCAAAGACAGACGATTATTTTAAAGATGGATTACATATATTAATCGGTATGAAATTGAAACACGATATGCAACAATTATTGAGAAAGGAAGTATTAAAAAATATTCAAGATGAAGTTTTTAGTAGTTTACCATTAGTTAATAATGCAGATGATATTATAGATGAATCTATAACTACAGGAAATACGGGTTGGCAATTGTATAAATCAAGAAAACCTCATAATCAGGCTTATAAATTAAAAAGAATATATATGTTAAAAAATGATGATGAAGCAACAACAAACTGGTTAGAATATGATATAGCAGATGATGAAGAAAAAACAGAATTATTCGAAGGGAAAAACCCTGCTCAAGTATTAAGTATTCATAATAAAAGTTGGAAAACATATGAATCAACACAATATGCAATTAATCAAATTAAAAGTTTAAATTTAACAGTAAAAAAGAAAAAATCAGGAAGTAAGTATAAAATAAAAGGAAATGCATTTAACCAAGATATAAGCAATATGTTATTAAGTGAAGATTTGATAAATAAAATCAAAACAAAAGAAGGCATAGATAAAGTAATAAAATATATGTTACTAAGATTACCACCAGAAAATTATGAGTTAAAAGATACATATGCATATACTATGATATTATCAGAAGAATATTATTCAAAATATGAAAAATGGTTAAAAGTAGGTTGGGCCTTACATAATAATACAGAACATCCATTATATTTTATAATTTGGGTTAAATTTTCAAGTCAATGGAACAAATTTAATTGGAATCAAGTAGATGAATTATATGATAGATGGAAAGACTTTGAAACATCAGGATTAACACACGCATCGATAAGATATTGGGCAAAAGAATCAGATATATCTAGTTATCTAGCAATTAAAAATCAAAGTACAGAAAAATTAATACAAATTTGTTTTCAAGACGAATGTACTACTGATATAGCTAAATTAGCAAAACATTTATGGTATGAAAATTATAGATGCACAATAGTTACTAAGAATGAATGGTATAAATTTGACGAACATAGATGGAAAAAAAATGATGGAGGCGTTGGATTGAGAAATAATTTATCAAACAAATTATCGGAATTATTCAGTTCAAAAAATAGCACAAATACTGAAACATTAAAACAACAAACTCAAAATTGTATATTGAAAAAAGGCGATGATAGTAAACACGATGAAGCGCAATCTGGATTAGCTAATTCTATGAGATTATCGAAACAATGTAGAGATTCAACAGATAAAAATAGAATAATGAGAGATTGTCGCGATATTTTCCACGATGATAAATTATATGAGAATTTAGATGAAAATCCTAATTTGTTATGTTGTAAAAATGGTATAGTTGATTTTGAAGAAAAGCGTTTTAGAGCAGGTAAACCTGATGATTATTGTTCAAAATGTACTAAAATTAAATATATTAAATTAAATAGAAATAAGAAAAAACACAGAGATGCTATTGCCTCATTAGATAAATTTATGTCTGAATTATTTGTAGATATTGATTTAAGAAAATATATGTGGGAACATCTAGCATCCTGTTTAATAGGAAATAATACTAATCAAACATTTAATATATGGTCTGGATGTGGTGGTAATGGTAAATCAGTATTAGCAGATTTAATGCAAATGATCTTAGGTGATTATTTTACTACATTAAGAAAAGAATATTACACACAAAAACAAGTGGGTTCTGGTGGAGCGAATAGTGATTTAGCTAGTATTAAAGGAACTCGTATGGTAGTAAGCCAAGAACCTAGTAAGGGGGAATTTATATACGAAGGAGCTATGAAAGAATTAGTAGCAGGCAATGATACAATTAGTGCGAGAGAAATATATAGGGAAAAGGTAACATTTAAACCTCAAGCAACAATTATTATGACTTGTAATAATTTACCTAGATTTAGATCAAATGATCGTGGAACGTGGAGAAGAGTAAGAAAATTAGATTTTGATTCTACATTTATTCCACCAGAAGATGGTGCTCCATCATCATGTCCAGCAGATATGGAATTTGTAGCAGATAAAGAATTTGGCAAAAGACTAAAAACATTAGCACCTTACTTCTTAAGTATGTTAGTAGAAATAGCAATGGAAACAAAAGGAAATGTATCTCATAAATGCGAAAAAGTATTATCTGCTAGTAAAAAATATAGACAATCTCAAGACTACTTATCGTTGTTTTTCGAAGAAAAAATTACAAAGGGTAATGTGGATGATAAAATTAGTAAAAACGCTATTAAACGAGAATTTATTTCCTGGTTTAAAGAAGAATATCCTGAGCAAAAAAAACCACCTAGTAGTGAAATCGTTGAATTTTTAGATATAAAATGCGGTAAATATAAAAAAGCTGGTTGGTGGGGTTGGAAAATAAAATACGATGATTATCCTGACGAAGAATATGATATGGAATAATTAAATAATATATATTTTTTATCTAATTATTTTTATAATATAATAATAGTGTTGCTGGTATAGGTGCTATCAAATCACCAGTTATATCTTTTATAGATTCTCTAAAATTACAAATATTATAATTTATATTAGGGATAACTAATTCAGGCATTATTATATTTTCTATTATTTCCCATCCAATTACAAAAAACCACAATTTTTTTATACTTAACTTATATGGATAAAACAACACACCTATAAAAGCATTAAAAATATGTATAAAAAACCAATAATCAATAAGTATATAATTATTATTGTAAAATATGTATTTAATATTTATATATTTTAAATTTGATAAATATATAACAATAAATATACCCATTAATGGTAATAAAAAAAAATCAATAATATTTTTTTTTATATTTTTTGAATAAGATATAATAGAATTATTTTCCATTATATATTATTGTCTTAAATTTTAAAGTTATTTTTTAGGTATAATTGTAGGTGTCTTTGTTGTAGGTGTCTTTGTTGTAGGTGTCTTTGTTGTAGGTGTCTTTTTAAGAGGCGTTGGTGTTGATGATATTGGTGTTGGTGGTATTGGTGTCTTTGTTGTAGGTGTTGGTGTACTACCTTTCAAATTATTTAAAGCGAATCTGTTTGTAAAAAACAGTAATGATAATAATAATACAATAAATGCTGTAAATGCAACTGTAATACCATCTAATTTTTCATTTTTTACGTTTGATAATATTAAACGAACTAAAGGATTCATAATAAGAGTAGGGACAAATAATAAAGTAAATACAAATGCATATGATGTTATATTAGACCACGTTTTTTTTATAATCATAACAACTATTAATACTACAAATAATATCCAATATAAATACCATATAAGTGGTTTATATAATTCAAGAGTAGATGATATTTCATTATAATGACCAGATAATCTTAAATTAACATTAGATATTTTATGTTGTTTTTTTTTATCTTTTAAAACATAATCTTTATTAACTATTAATAAATCTTTAACTTTACTTTGTAAATCATTAACTTGTCCTACACCTCCTCCTCCACTCTTGAATATATCATACAATTTTTTATATGCGTCTATTGCATTATCCAATTGTCTTTTTAACTTTGTATATAAGGTTCTCACATTTTTTGTATAAGTATTAGCTATACTTTCATAATCTTTTTTATTCATTTCATTGATCATACCTGTGTCATTTTCGTAATTTTGTAAACCACTGTATTTCATTATCAGCATTTCATTATCAGGACCAGTTGCTGTTTGTGGAGTTAATAATGACATATCATCATTCTGACACGTAGTTTTATTTGCACCGGTTAAAGTAGCACAGCGTAAGTATTTAGCCCTTATAAATTCATCTCTTAATTCTTTATATTTTATATTAATATTACTTTTACAATCAGTAAATTTTTCACCTTGATTATCCCCTATATTTTTAATGTTTGGACATATTATGTCATAATCAAGACCTGTGCCACTCGCGTCTTTTAATGGTAATTTATAGTTTTTATACTTATCGTAACTTTTTTCAATTTGATTTTTATCAGTAGCAGGACTACCAACGGGAAATAAACTTTCAAACATACTTATATAAAATTAAGAAATAAATATTACTTTTAAATATTAATAATTGTATGCTTGAACTTTGCCTAATACTTCAAAACCTTCATTTTGTGTAGATTTTTGTGGACATTTACTTAAACCTAAGAAATCTGCTAAAGAATTAATCTGTTTAGGAATTCCACCCTCTGGTAATTCCTTGTTAAATTTATCATTATCTCTAGATTGAACTATTTTATTAAAATTTCTATCTTGTCTTTTATAATTAGCAACTACTCTACCTACTATATTAATTATAACTATAGCGGCCGTAATACCAATGATAGCTACTCCTAATATAGGAGGAAACCAAGCTTGTTTCATTAAAAAACTAGCAACTAATATTACTAATCCACCATAAACAACTACTTTAATAATTTCTTTATATTCACTGAATCTATCGTATTCATATTCACTAATTTCTAATAATCTTTTTTTATTTGCTTTTTCTTGTTTTAAGTCGTTCAGTTCATTTTCAACATTTCCTAATTCATCTTCTAAAGTTTTAGTAACAGAAATTTGTTCTGCTACGGCATATCTAGCTTTAGTTACATCATTTAACTTTGATGCAAACATATTAGACATTTTATCGTATAAATTGGTACGAACAGCTACTAATTTTTCTATTCTTTGTTGTATAGCGTTAGAATCTACCGGTTGTCCATCCGAAGATACTTTTTGTAAATTATCAAATTGATGCCGTTCTAATACTTGTAGATTACGAATATCCTGTCGTGTTTGTTGTAATCGTTGATTTAATGCGGTTGCTACATCACCCATATCTATATATATATTAAATAGTATAAAAAAAATTAATATATATTCAAGCTACCTTTTTCTTGAAATTTATAATAGTTGCCCATCCAACAACTATTGCTAAAATAGACCACATCCAAAAATGCATTTCTTCAGAACGTCGTCTTAATTTAGATTCTTCTACCATAACATCTCTCGACCAATCTTTACTCATTTTAAGTTTTTGTTCTTGTATAAGACTGTATAATTCATTTGGATCTGTATTTTGACCATCGGCTACAGAATCCGCAACACCATACATCTTTGATAAATCTTTTCTAGTTTTTTTATAATTACTAATAATTTGATCGTATGTTTCTTCTTCGTTATTTTTCTCATTTTTTAATTTATTTAATTGTTTATCATATGTATTTATTTTATTAAATAAGAATTCACCTCTATCTTTCATAATATTATTATTAGTAACTACCTTTTGATAAGCTTTTTTTAATCTGTCTCTCAACTGTGTGTTACTTACGCTACTACCTGCTGGTGGCATTGGCGGTGTTTTACACGCTGCCATAAAGGGACTGGCTGAATTACCACATTTACTTCCATCAGAACCACAAGCGTGTAATTTAAGGGAATCGCAAGATTTATGAAATATACTTTTTTCCACCGCCATAGGAATACCACCAGCACCTCCGCCACAAGAACAACAACCATTTTTTAATAATGTTCCATTTATATCTTTATAATTTAATAATTCGCTATTATGTTGATTTCTCATAATCATATTATTATTTTTATCACAAGTAGGATGAAACGCTGCACAAGTAGCACCAGCACTATAAGAATTTCCAGTTCTATCAGTTTCTTTATTTTTTAAGCCTTTCCAGGTATCTTTACAACTATTTACTAATTGTGGTCCATTAAACGTGCATCCAGCTTTACAAAATTTTTTATACATATCTTTATATTCATCAGCTTCCATTCCGTTTGTTTTAATTTTAATATTTTCTACATCATCATTACAATTTGATAGACATTTGACAATATTTTGTTGTATTCCCGTATAATTTGTAGCTACTACATCATATTCTGTTTTATATTTTTCTTTTGCGGCGTTAAATTTTTTTAATGCGCCATCAAATTGTGCATATTCTTTTGCTCGCATATCATCAAACGTGCCTTTATAATTTCTAACTTCGTCTTTATAATCCTCAAAACTTGGCGGGTTTGTTGTTGGGGCACCATTATCATCGAGCTTTATTCGTTGTTTTGTATCACCAACTTTTCTCATAATACCACTTCCATCATCATAAGGTCCAGATGATAACCAAGGTTTTGTAGGGGGGTCGTCTGATTTAAATTTTTTTATAGTAGCTTGATCAACTCCTTCTTTAAAACCTTCTATAACATTTAGCTGTGTTCTTTTTCTATTTCTATTATAAACTAATCCTTGTCTTAAATTTTTAATACCAGTATTATTTTTATTAGTTATAGATTCTTGAATATTTTCAAATACCATAATGTTTAATATATATAGATAAATAGAATAAAATATTATTATAAATAATTAATTACTGCTAAAAATGTAATTAATTATACTGCTTTTTTTGTTAAATTTTTAACAACTATACCCCCTATCGCTAATCCTGCTAAAACCCAGGCAACATAATGCAATGACATACCATTTACTTGTCTTGTTTTAATATTATTACTAGTTCTTAATCCATTAAGTTCTGCTCTTTCTTGTTGTAAAATTTTCTTTTTTTTCTTAAGCAATTTACTTACAACACTTAATGGTCTTTTGATTCCAGTGTCAACATCCTGTCCATTTCCACTTCTTATTTTTTTTATACCGGGCCATTCGCCTTCTGGATTATCTTTTCCTGCATGTTCATGTCCTTGTGGATATACTGGTGGTACTAATGAACCCCCGGTTCTTATTGTATTTCTTATTGCATCAATCTCATCTGTATTACCAGATTGTTGTGTAGCTAAATGAAACATACTACCTTTTTTATCTTTATTTCCAACAAGATTTACCATATTATCATTGTAAACTGCCATTTGACTTGCTAAGTCATCTGTTCCTGCTACAGAACATGCTGCTGCAGAATTCATATCTGTGGCATTTCCAAATTGAGAACTCCATCTAGTAGATGATATTTTTTTAGCTGGCATATATGCTTGACAACTAAGATGAGGATCGTATTCTTTTTGATTTTGAGCATTTAGTGTATAATTACCAGGTTTTCCACCAGTTAATTTAAATTTTCTACCAGTATGATCTACCCATCCATAATCATCTGTTGCATTTCCTCGCGTATCTAATTTATTAACTACATAACCACCAGCACCACATTCTTCTCCATTATCTATCACAATTTCCTGTCCTCCCACCCTCATATTATCATCGTCAGATGGCAATGCTGTGACTTCTTCTGGTTCAGGACATTTTGCATCAGATAATGCTTTAACTTTATTTGTAGTATTTCCAAAATTAATTTGACGTACTACAGCGTGAGGTGTTATATATGTGTATGTAGTTTCGTTGGTATCTTTATTTTTAATTTTATATAATACATTTGTTTTTATAGCACCACGTTTTTTATATTGTTTCATTTTTTCTTCTAAATATTCTGAAGCAACTTTTTTATATGCTCGTTTATTTATATTAAATTCTTTTTGTAATTTATCCATTTGTTTTGCTTTGTTTCCATCTTTTTTCATAATTGCATCGTTACCTGTTAATGAAAATGGTGTAGCTTCAGGAATTTCTCCGTTTCCAGGTCTTAAAAGTAAATGAACACTTTGAGCCGATGTTGAATCATCACCAAGTTTATTAACAACACTAGGATATATTTTTTGTCCATTGTTTGTTACGTGAGGTATCTTGTCTGAAGCATTTTTACGATATAAATATAATTTATTTACATTGGAATTTTTATCTATTTTTGCAGCATATACATTAGAATCTGAAGCAGCTTCTTTTAAAATAGTATATATGCTACCGTCGCCTGTAATATTATATATACTTTGCTTTCCTGCCGAACCGCCCGACGAAGCAGAATCTTCAGGGGGTTGTGTAATATTAACACCATTAGGATTAAATTTTAATTCATAACCAGTCATAATAATCCATTCTTTCTCACCCCCGGGTTTATCATATATTTTTTCTGCATCATCAACTGGTGAAAATCCTTCTCTATATCTAGCATTATAATAAGGATATTGTTTATCACTAATATCTAATATATCAGATTCATATTTTTCTAAAGGTTTATATGAATTTAGTTTTTTATTAAAAAATTTACCTTGATTTAAACTACTACTTTTATGTGACATTCTATATAAAGTATCTATATAAAACTTTTTATAGAATAATTATTTATTTAATTGTTTCCATATAAAAAAACCCATAAATGAAATGCCAGCTACTAAATAAATAGATTCAACTATATTAATAGCTTGATTATCTTCGGTAATTTTTTTCATCATAATACTTTCAGCATTTTTTTGTTTAATATTTTTTAATGTAAGCTGTGCTTTAGCATATTCTTTCTCTTCTTCATTAAAATCATTTTGAATATTTGTAACGGAAGTGCCTAAATTTTGTAATTCATTAGTTATTTCATTTATATCTGTTCTCATACTTGTAATTATAGTATCTATTTCTCCTTTTGCCTTTGTATTAGAACATTCAGTAGGGACACTTTGGATATTTTCTGTTCTTGAGCAATGGCCACCGATATCTTCTTTGTCAGGATTATATACGTGATTCATATAATCAACATATGTGTTTTTATAAGTTTCCAAATGTCCATTTATACTACTTTCGTAAGTATCGCGTTGATCTTTATATTTTTGCGGCGATTTAACCATATATATAATATAGTAATAATAATAATATTATTTACATATCCTATAATATTCAGTATTAATAGCGGTAGGACTAGGGCGAATGATTTTACATAACTTACCGGGTCTTAATCCAATTGCTTGTGCTACCGGGTCAAAACGAGATATATCAGGAAATTCTTTATCATTGGTAATATTATATTGTTTTCTTTTTTTTTCTTTTTCTTCATCAGATAAAACAATATGTTCTGGAACTAATTCGTGGTCTAAAAGATTATATAGATAATCTGTATAACAATATATTGAAAAGTAAATTTGTTCAACATTCCATATAGTAGCTAGTAGTTTTGTTAACGTATCATTACATTTATCTTTTACTATAATTATAAAATCATCATCTTTATCTAAGATTTCTTCAATATTATATAAATCATCAATATATTCATATATATGATTTGGTCTAATTTTACCAGATAAATGATATTTTACAAAACATTTTTTATCATTAATAGTAGAATGATTTATTAACATATCTAAATGTCCTGATGTTTTATCATTCGCTTTGGGACACATTTTATTAATATCGTTAATTGATATATTTTCATAAGAAGAAGTATCATAACCTCTTTTTTTTAATAATTTTAATATAATATTTCTAGAACGATATATATTATTGACAGTAGAACTATTTTGTTTTGAACTCATATTTATAATATTAAAATATCTTTTTAATATTATTTCAATTTTAATTATAATTATAAATTTTTCTGGTCAATAGTTATTCCTTTTTTTCCATCACCACCACTTTGATTATCATTATTATCATTATTATCATTATTATCACCATTATCAATATTAGACAATGTTTTTAATCCTTTAATATCGAGGTCTCCACCAATTTTTAGTTTTCTAATAGGTTCATCCTCGTCACTATCATCACCGCCTCCGTCTTGGTGAAAAGCATCATATTCTTTCCACACTTGTTCAGACGAATTTAAAGTGGGTGTAGTATGTCCATCCCAATGTTCAACCCTATTACCACCACCTGATTGTGTAGATGGTTTATCAGGATCGCCTTCAGGTGTATGTCCAGCAGATATAATTTCAACAACATCATTTATCTTTATTTCCTTTTCCGAAGTTATACCATCTTCCCAATCATCATTATCTACAAAAATACTATCACCAGCAATTGCAAATATAGTACCAGTTAATGTTTTTCCATCTTTATCAGTAAATTTAATAATATAATCATCATCTAAATCTTCTAATTTAATATTTGAAGTAAATTCTGGACTAAATTCATCACCATCTTTTGTTTGTATTACATCAGTAACATTAGGTCCATCAAAATTAAAATCGGGTGAAGTAGGTCTGTTTTTTTCATCAGCATTATTTGGTGATATATCAAAGTATTTATCATAATTGATATTACCATCTTTATCTTTATAATCGGGTAATGGCACATCGAAATCTTCTTGCATACTATTATTCATTACATTATTGTAATGATTATTTGGAACTGTATTTGTCATATTCCAACCTTGATAACCAGAATTATTAAATTGATAACTATCCTCACCCCCTACAAATGGATTTTCAATTATATTAGAATTATAAAATGAATTATCCATCATTGGATTTGTAATAATATTAGCCAATTGATTAGTTTGATTTTGATTACTAATAAAAGAGTCTTGTAGGGTTTCGTTAATAAAAGGATTAGAAATACCATTAAATTCTTCTTCCATTCTAGTAGGGTAATCTTTGTTCATTTCTTCTACTTTGTCTAAACGAATAATTTCCTTTAATTCTTTTTTATAATTATTAAGAGATTTACATCCAGACAATTTATATAAATCATTATTAGAATCAGATAATGATAATAATTGATCAATATTATCTTCAGTAATAATTCTCATTTGAACATTCATAGTTTGTAATTCTTGCATTAATAATTTAAATGCATATGGTATTGTAACAATACTAAAGGTTCTACCAAATTTATTTTTATTAATCAAATTAGCATTATATTCAGTAATATTATCAAATTGAATAGGACCATCAGAAAAAGGACATAGATAAATATCTAAGTTTTCATTATAAGCTGCGATACAACCAGATTGATTACAAATAGCAACTTTAAACTCATCACCTCTAACAAGCATAGATTCTTTCATAAAGCTACTTAATCCGTGAGAAATAATACTATCACGGTCCATTTCTCCTACGCGCAATCCACCTCCTTTTGCTCTACCGTGAACTGTTTGTCTAGTTAAAACTTCTCTAGGTCCTCTAGCTCTATAATTAATTTTATCTTTTGGCATATGTTTTAACCTTTCATAATAGGTAGGTCCAATATATATACTGGTTTCTAATTGTTCTCCTGTCATACCATTATATAATACATCTTCTCCTAATTTTTCATAACCAGCTTTAGTTAAATATTTACCATAAATTTCGTGTTGTAATCCTTTGCTACAAAAAGCGGTACAATCGCCAAAACCACCATATATACATCCGACTTTACTTGTTATTGTTTCAACTAGATGCCCAATAGTCATACGAGAAGGCATAGCGTGAGGATTTACAATAATATCTGGTTTTAAACCATTTTTAGTAGTAGGCATATCAATTTCATCTAAAATAATACCGATAGTTCCTTTTTGTCCTGCCCTTGAACAGAATTTATCTCCCATTACAGGGGTTCTAATAGAACGAATACGAACTTTTGCAATACGTTTACCCTCTAACCCACTAGTCATAAATACTTTATCTACAATACCAACTTCTCCTTTTTTAGGAGCAATGGACATATCTATATATGTATTTGTATCTTCAATATTAATCATAGATTTTCCTATTAAAATAGTTTTATCATCAACAATGGAATTAATTTTAATTAATCCATTACTGTCAAGTTTAGTATAATCATAACCAGTTTTTTTATCAATAACATTATTATTATTAATATCCATAAATCTAGTATTAATATTACTATCTCCTACATTTTCCATTTCTTCGTGAGTTTCATACATAGCATATTTTGTAGTTTTAAATAATCCTCTATCTAAACTACCTTTATTTACAATAACGGCATCTTCAACATTAAATCCACTATAACACATAATAGCTACAATAGCATTTTCGCCGTATGGATGTTCATTTTTAGTAGCATAATCATAATATCTGCTTTTAGTTAATGGTATTTGTCCATAATTTAATAATAAAGCTGTTTTGTCTAATCTATTTCTATAATTGGAATGAAATAATGATACCGCTTGTTTTCCTTGTCCACAAGAGAAAGCATTTCTAGGGTAAGGATTATTTTCAGGGAAAATAATTTGATTGGCCATCAACCCCAATATTAAAGATGAATGAATTTCTTTATGTGTAATTCTTTTTTTAACAAATGTATCAGGTAAATCATTGTGTTTTGCCAATACAATACCTTCAGCTTCTTGAGTATCAATAAATTCAAGAATACCCATATTATTTTCTATTTTTTTGATATTTAATACATTTTCAAATTTTTTTAATGTATTTAAATCTATACCACAAGTTAATTCTTTCCAAGTAATAGTATTATCTTCTATTTTTTTAAAAAATAAAGGATTTGTATAACTCATTTTTTCATCATCAGCTCTGTCATATTCATTTCCTTTCATATAAAACAATGGTCTACAAGCTCTACCAGCATCCGTACATATTAATATTTCATTTTTTATATAATCAAACCGAATACTTATATATTTATCAATTACATTGCATCTTTTATGATACCTCATTGCTAAAACTAAATTTAAAGGGTTATTAGTCATACCAATCCAAGTTCCATTTATAAATACTTTTGTATCTAATGCCAATTTATTTATATTACATTCTTCTAATAAAGATATACCTATAAATTCTTTTTTTCTACCATTAGTAGCTTTTAGTGTTCGTAAATAATTTATATATGGTTTTATACTAACACCATTTGTTATATGAGTCGAAGTAGATAAATAATTATGTAATCCTATATTTCCCCCATCAGGTGAATGTATTGGACATAATAATCCCCATTGTGTTGTATGTAATCGTCTTGGTCCTACTATTTTTGCAGCATCTGCTGATAATGGTAAATTAGTTTTTCTTAATTGACATAAAGTATAAAAAAATGATAATCTATTTAAATCCTGAACTAATCCTGTTTTTTTTGTATGTATTGCTGACCCCCAATCACCTTTAAATGCCTTTCTAAATCCATTATTTACTATTTTTCTACTAAAAATATCTTTTTCATTACCAACTAAAAGAGTCATAAAATGTTTATCTTTATACATATCACCTTTTTGATTATAAAATAATTTTTTATCTATATATTGATAAATACTTTCCAATTGTAATTTATAATATTCTTTAAACAGTTTGGATATTAATATCCCTGATGTTTCTAATCGTTTAAAACTAAAACTATCTCTATCAGTTGGTCTTTCATTTTTAGTATAAACATCTAATAATCTTTTTACCATATATCCAATATATAACGCTTTTTGTTTAAAATTTAATTCACCTATATGAGGTAATAAATAATCCATTAATAATTGCATAGTATATTCAGTAGTTTTCCACTTTGTAAATGTAGATATATATTTTATTGCTGCTTCTTGTGTAAATATATATCCAGCGTCATGAATAGATGGTCTAAATAATTCTATATATTCATCATATTTAACCATATCTAATAAACAATGTTCTATAATATCTTTATCTGATATTATACCCAAGGCTCTCATTGCTATAAATAAAGGTATAGGTTCTCTTACATTTGGAATATTTACTTTAATTTGGTTTCCTTCTGATTCTGGTTGTGGTGATACAATTTTTATAGATAATGTTCTTATTGGTTTAGATGTATCTTCCGATACTGAACGAATTTCTACTGCATGACTATATATATCATTAACGCTATCTTTTATGTATAACATATTATCTGCTCTACCTTCTTGACTAATAATACATTTTTCCTTTCCGTCTATTATAAAATATCCACCAGGATCGTTACGACATTCTCCCATATTAAAACATATTTCTCTACTTAAATTATTCAAAATACACATATCTGATTTTAACATCAATGGAAATTTACCCAAATAAATATTTTTTAAAGTATGAGTTTCTATAAATGGTTCTCCATACTTAGCTAATCCTTTTTTCTCTTTGTTTTTTTCTATATATATCATAAAATCTACATCTACATCATAATGTATAGTAAAACCATATGTCATATTTCTTAATCTAGCTTCATTTGGATACATGTAATGTTCCTTTGATTTTTCCTTATCAAATTCATCATAAATAACTGGTTTTCCATAATATATTTTATTTCCTTCTTTTCCTCCAAAATACATTTTAAAATTATATTTATAAACACTTGCTTCTTTATCATATACTCTATTGTATTCTAAAGGATTATTATTCTTAAAAACCTCCATTAAACCTTTATTAAAAAATGTATTATATGAATCTAAATGGTGTTTTATAAAAAAATTGTTTTCTGATTGTATCATTTTTTTAATTATTTTCCAGGGAATTTCATTATTAATATACTCATTCATTTATAATATATTAATAATGATTTTTTTTTTAAACAATTATAAATTAAATAATAAATATTTACATATCTTCTCCATCCTCTTCTCCTTCTTCTACATCATCTTCTTCCTCTTCTTCTAGTCCTTCTATATGATCTCTAAATGATTCTACTGCTGATCGTGCTTCATCTTCTTCATCTTCTTCTACATCTGTACCCTCTTTAAACCCTTCTCTTTTTTTCTTTCCAACTGCCATAAAAAATATTATAGCTAATCCTATAATTAAAAACATCGCTATTATTGGTAATAACACTAAAAACCAAGAAACTGTTTTATAACCTTTACTACACAAAAATTGTAATATATATGTCCATACTAATATATATAATGCTTTTGCTATGAAAAACAATGCATTATGACAAGGAATATTTACTTTATAAAATCCTACTTTATATTTTCTAGGATCTTGACAATTTTGCATTAATATTCCTAAAAAACTGATAATAGATAATACTAAATATAACATTGCTGGTGGACATAATTTTTTAAATTGTTTTACTAAACCTTTCATATAAAATTAATATAGATAATTAATTAATAGTTTAAAAAATTATTAATTAGTTTATTATATATTTGCAGCTGTATTAACACCTGATGCAGCATGTCTTTCTATATCTGGAGTAACATAGTCCGACTTCACATTCTTTTGCAATGCAGGTTGAGATGTTACTGTAGATGATTCAGTATGTGATGTTCCACCCCAACTATTACCAATATTTGATAATGAATTTCCTAGACCATGATAAGCATTTAATACATCACCTAATCCTAATGCTTGTAATACTGACGCACCTCCTCTTTGATTTCTACTTCTTCTTCCTCCTTTCATTCTTCTTTTTCTACTTTTTCTTCTTTTTCTACTTTTTCT
>CEVW01056325.1_pt1 | contig 24801 bp, 15 predicted proteins | sample 427061 | NCBI WGS metagenome assembly CEVW01 (sample SAMEA2623774, study PRJEB7988) | marine metagenome | biome: marine biome (ENVO:00000447); feature: surface water layer (ENVO:00002042); material: "saline water (ENVO:00002010), including plankton (ENVO:xxxxxxxx)" | depth 5 m
GCAAACATCATGATATGCGCACATGAATCTGTGCGACGGAACATGACTCCTCGCTATTCTCCCTCAATTTTCCATTACATTATCCAATATGTTCTCCTACCTCCAATGTTCATTGTTGCTGCGATAGCGATGTCTGGATATTCAGGTCAAATTCAAGGAATTGTAACAGGTGTAGTATTATTCATGCTTCAGTTTGCTTTCGCAAGATTCCGTCGACAACAAAGTCGTCAGATAAAACATCGAGATCAACGATCTCTTGTCGACTATGCACGTATGATGAAGCGATTTAAGGTAAATCCCAACAGTGAGAATATTCCAATAGGTACTCATCTGCTACTATCTGGTATTCTCGTTTCAGTTAACGGTGTGGTCTTGGACGTAGGAATGCCTGGATGGTTGACTCATAGACTTCCTAAAGACGCTGATAAGACAATCCGCTCACGATTAAAGCGAAATGCTTTGACTATCGGTAAAAATAAACCTGCTAAATTAAAACCTCTGACCAAAGGTTGGTGGCGCAAAAGGCCAAAAGAAGATTCGTCAGATGTTCCGATCCTTGAACAGTTGATTGGTCCTGTAGCATACAGAGGTCGTCAAACAATGATTTTGAACAAGACAACAGGGTTCCGAAAAGGCCGTCCCTCAAGCAAACCCAATTTGAATCCAGTTGGTTCGCATGATTTCAAAGATAGGCATGTCCCTCGGAACACTAGAACCAGCGAACGGTCAGCCAGAGTAGGCCCAAGCCGACCTGGTCAGCGACGTTGAGTCTAACCGTTGATTGATAGTATTCATGAACCTTGTCTGACTGGGTTAAGCATGGACAATGGTTCACCTAGGGATTCAGTAAACCGCGTTTTAAAGGCGACATCGAACAGTGCTCGTCTCTATGGTCATGGCCTTGGTATGATCGCATCTGAAAACATTATTTCACCGAACGTAAAGCGTGCAATTAATTCCGATCTACATGGTCGTTATGCAGAGGGTTTACCTGGCAAAAGATATTACCAAGGTTGTGAAGATTTTGACACCATCGAAAGTCTTGGCATTGATTTGGCTAAGAAAGTCTTCAATGCCCCATTTGCGAACATTCAATCAACTTCAGGGACGGTTTCTAACATAGGTGCATTGAAAGCACTTGCCAAACCTGGAGACTCCATAACTGCTGTTTCGACGGCTGACGGTGGCCATATATCTCACGCTCGAATGGGTGCAGTAGGGTTGCGTGATCTAAATGTCTCAACGTATCCTTGGGATGAATCACGTATGGAACCAGACATCGATGGGTCGTGCGCTCTGATTCGTGAACTTAAACCAAAAATCACCCTCGTTGGACAATCTGTTTTTCTCTTCCCAACGCCTCTCAAAGAATTAGCCGAAGCAGCCCATGAAGTTGGTTCTACTGTCATGTATGACGGAGCACATGTTCTCGGTTTGATTGCGGGGGGAGTGTTTCAAGATCCTCTAAGGGAAGGTGCGGATATTATGACTGGTTCCTCTCACAAAACGTTCCCAGGTCCCCAAGGAGGATTCTTATTGTCCTCAAATGAAGATACAACTTTCCAGAGAAAACTCAACAATGCAATGTTCCCAGGAGTCTGTTCGTCATATCATCTCCATCATGTTGCTGGAAAGGTTGTTGCATTAGCAGAATTTGAAGCATTTGGAACAAGCTATGCACAAGATATTGTGAAAAATGCCCAAGCATTTGCACAAGCCCTTGCAGCAGAAGGTTTTGACGTCCTAGCAGAATCTCGTGGTTACACTGCCTCTCATCAAGTACTTACTCGACACGGTGAAATTGATTCAGGAGCAGGGGCATCCGCAGCAGCATTATTGGAAAAAGCGGGAATAATTACAAACATGAATATGCTTCCAGGTGATACAAAAGCAATGACGCCATCTGGTCTCAGACTTGGTGTTCAAGAACTTACAAGAGTAGGAATGGGTCCAAGAGAAATGGAAGAAGTAGCTTCATTTTATTCTCGTGTATTGCTCAAGCAAGAGGATGCAGCTACTGTAAAGCACGATGTTTCTCATCTAAAATCAGAATTCCAACATGTACAGTATTGTTTTGATTCTGAGGATTCTCTTGCATATGAAGGAATGTAGGGTATGTCACCTAAGAATCAACTGTCTCATGAATCATTAACGAATCGTGATGGGTTTATTGTAGATTCTAATCACAATTGTTACATGTTGTGGAAACAACATGAGTTCAGTCAATGGTGGCGTTGTTTTGAAGGACTTTTTACTCACCCTTTGAGCCGTACCTTCATTAATTCTGTAGTTGATGATCATGAATTTCACCAACGTCTGGCATCGCCTACTCGATTCTTTAAGAAGAAAAATTTCAATACGAATTTGGCTAATTTGAGTCATTTTTTTGGGAGTGGTAGAATAGATTTGTCAAAAAAGGAAATCGTAAATGGTGCGCATCCTCTTTTTTCGGTTGGATTAGCATCATATGCCTTGGAGGTTTTCCATCAGACAAGATACAAAATTCGATGGAATGAACCAACGCCTCGAGTTGTTCAACTTTCACTTGAAAAGAACACCCAATTACCTCCTCCTAGTCCTATTAGCCCCTTTCCTTGGTCAGACAAAATAGGACCTACTCTTGAAAGTAACATGATACCCTTTTCCAATCAACTAATATCGAAGGAAAGCGGACATATTGAAATTGATGGGGAACGCTACATGTTGTTACCTGCTTCTCTTCTTGAACGGTTTGTTTCCACCTGCTTGCCATATGCACCTGATATGAGTCAGAATAATTGGATAGAATGCCCTAGTCTTTGGTCTTCTTCAGAATGCTCAATTTTAGCGTTAATTATTACCTCAATTGGTGAATTATTCTCGCTATCAGAGCGTTCTGTTTACATTACTGGCCCAGAAAGTTGGAATGCTTATTTCCGTGTCTATTTATTGGAACAGGGTTGGGGTCATGTGGCCTTGGTGTCTTACGACGTACACTCTTATGATACAATTTTGCAGATACCTAGAAGTCCTCTTGCGCCATTCTCTATCGGATTAATTACGAGCATTTGGGAGCGTGCACATGGTAGGAAATTTAAGTTGATTATTGGGCAGGAAGATGAACTCCTACAGGTATCGATTTCTTCATTGTTAGAATACAAAGTACAAGTTTAGTTCTATTCGCTTGATATCGAGCAACTAAGGTCAAGGTTCATAACCGAATCAAGGGCTCGGATAATTAGTCAAGACGCGGAGGCTATATCCAATGACACTAAATCACAATCAAATGGCGTATGCTGCAATCATTTCAACACTAATATTCGGAGCCCTTTTCGTAGGAGTGAGTGGCTTTTATCAGACCTCTGATGGAGTTGGGGATTTCGATAGTGCAGCCGAAGAAGATCTCTTCGGAGATGAAGTGACTTCTGGAGAGGCTACGGACAGTGATGGGGATGGACTCCCTGATGTACTTGAAGAATCACAATATGGTACCGACAAAGATGATCCAGATACCGATAAAGATGGCATGAGCGATGGATGGGAAGTTGAACATGGTTTGAATCCACTCGATAATGGAGAATCAGAAGATTTTGAAGATGAATCTGGTACTACCTCAACCGCTGATGATGCTGAAATTTCCAATGAAAGTGACTCATGGCCTGATCCAGAGCAAGGGAAATACGGCGACCCTGATCGAGATGGATTGACAAACGAACAAGAAGCTGAACTTGGTACCGATCCACAAAGAGCAGACACCGATAACGACGGTCTTAATGACCGATGGGAATCAATGTACGGAATGAACGTATCTTCTCCAGATGGAACAATTTACCTCTTCAATCCACTCTCTGGTAACTGGGATTGTACACTGTTAAATCTTGCATTGGAAGAGACTCTCTCATCCATGCTTGAAGAATTTGAAGGCGCTCCAACATGGGATGAACTTGAAAACCCTCTGGGTAAGCACTCCTGCGACCAGGTTCTTGACTATGATGATGATGGACTTCTAAATTTCCAAGAAGAAGCCTATGGCACTAATCCTACGTCCTCAGATTCGGATGGCGATATGCTTCCAGATATTCTAGAAGTCAACTCTGGAGCAGTTGTACTTGATTTCGAACTTGGATCTGATTGTGGTGAACCTGAAAGCACTCCTCTGTCCCAAAGAACTCCACGTAGCGCACCATTCGCTTCTGAAGTAAGCGCTGCATGGTTCTTATCCGATCTCGATGGCGATGGTCTCCTAAACGGGCCCAGTGATTGGGATACTGATGGCGATGGTATGCCTGATGGATTTGAATACTGTTTCTCTTTCAAGCAAGACCATCCTACTCAAGAAGCAAACAAACAACTCAATCCTTTCAATTCATCTGACGGATACAACGACTGGGACGAAGATGGATTAAACAATCTTGAGGAATATCAAGTTTCTAACAAGTTTGGACTCACAAACGGATTGCCGTCCTTCACATCACCATGGAGCCAAGATACAGATGGCGATAAGATGCCAGATGGTTGGGAGGCAAATCAATACAATCGCACTACTCTTGAATATCCGTTAAATCCAAGAAATGCTAGCAATGCCAATGACGACATTGATTTTGATGGATGGGATTCTGATGGCGATGGCGATGTCATGTTCGAGGAATTGGAACTGACAACGACTGTCGTGGAACTCTATGTCGAGAAGGGCGATTACGTAACAAGTAACACAACCATTGCTCGCGGTCAATTCACAATGGGTGGCGGTAATAAGCAGCCTGTTTATCTCGTTGCACCAGTTGATGGTTATGTTTACTCAATCAATGTAGCACCAGGTGATCAAGTGGAATCACGATTGTTCGTTTGGATGAATCTCGTCGAAGAATCAGAGCGATTTACAAACCTCATGGAGTATGAAGCACGACTCGATGACCAAGGAAATGTTGTAGGTCGTTCGACAGACCCTACTCACGGCGATACTGACCTTGACGGTTTACTCGATGGAATAGAAGTAGGTGGATGGGAAATTCTTGTCGTCAATCGTGGTGTCCAATTAACATGGGTTGTCTCAGACCCAGGGTTGCCAGATACTGATGGTGATGGCCTTTCTGATTATCTCGAATTTTCTTCAACCTGCGATGGGCAGGGATCGAATGCATCAAATGATGACACTGACAGCGACGGTGAAAGTGATCAACAAGAAACCAAACTCGGATACATTTTCAATGGAGAACAGTATTTCACATCGGCATGTATGTTTGATACCGATAATGATGGACTAGAAGATGGTGAAGAAGTCATTGCTGGTGCAGACAACTTCGTAACACATGCAAACAATTCTGATACTGATGGTGATGGACTTATTGATGGAAATGAAATTCTCTTCATTCCTCGTCCGTTCCAATATGAAACAAATCCACTGATCAACGATACTGATGCAGACGGTATGCTCGATGGTTGGGAAATGCAGGTTAAATCAACAGAGGATAATACAAACTCCCATTCCCTTTGGGTTGCAGTTTCAAACTGGGATCGACCAGGGTGTACTGAAACAACTACAAATGGATGTCAAATGGAACCAGGAGGCTATGTTTGGATTAACTGGCTTGGTGGATTTGAACTGCAAAAGAAATACGAAGTCTCTGAAATGAATCTTTCAGGTTTCGACCTTCCTGGAAACACGCTTTGTGATGGTTGCAAGGGTCGTTGGGCATTAGATCCTTCACTGAACTCTTTGAAAGACGATACCTATGACGTCGACAATGATACACTGGCCAATGGAGCAGAAGCACCTACAAACTGGAATACGAATCCAGTCGATGATGATACTGACGGCGATAAACTCCCTGATGGATGGGAAGTCCGCTATTCATACGAGGCCATAAACAACAACCTTGTTGATAATTCTACAATCAATGCCTATGGCGCTCGTGGTGTGATGGATCCATCCATGGCTGACAGTGATTTAGACGGCATCAATGATGGCGAAGAAGACCCTGATTCAGACGGACTTAATCGTACTGGATTGATAAAGAAATATTGCCCGGGATACAATGACACAACAAATGCAGAATGCAATATCGATCCTGATACACCTGATGGTCTGAAATTCTACAACAATTTAGAAAATTACACAAATTTTGAAGAATTTGAGAATGGTACAAATCCAGTTACAAATGATACAGATGGGGATGCTTGGGAAGATGGTCCTGAGGTCTACTACATGGATCATGACGATGATGGTATGGCTACTGGATGGGAATATCACTTTGAATTCGATCCGTATGATCCTGCCGATAGGCTTGTGGATAGTGACGGAGATGGGCACACTAACTATTGTGAATTCAAATGGGATACAAACCCACGAAATCCAATTAGTTTCCCTGGACAAGGTGAACTGTGCGATCCATTCGAGAGCTAGTGCCTTATGTTTAGAGCGAATTCAATATCAATTGGTTTGGTAAGCATTCTTTCAATGCTTATGTTCTCTCCATTCGTTTTGAATTCTTCAAGTGCTGAAACTAACGCCTCTCCATCAATTGAGTTTGATCAAGAAAACGGAATTCATTTTCTCGATGTGATAAATGTTAGTGGTTCATCTACTGTACCACTTGTCTCGGTTGAAATTTCACTTTGGAATGTGACGGCTGATGCACAGTATGAACTTCTCAATTCAAGTTCTTCTCTCTTATCTGTTACACCTTACGAATCTGAACTTGGTGTTACATACTGGGTTTGGAATCATGAATTCAATCATACCTCTGAAAGTTGTACTTGCCTCGTAAGAATCTCTCTATTAGAACAAACTGATTTAGATTCCTTTGGCTTAACTATCTACCTTGGCACGACAAACCACAGGCCGGTATTGATGTATGAATCAGTATCTGACCAAATGTCACAGATTATTCTTACCACGATTGATACAACTTTACAATACGACGTTCTATTACCCCCGGCCGTTCTCTCTCCTGAGGCGATAAGTGGTACTCAACATATACTCACGTCTCTTTCAGTTTGTCCTGCTCCATTTGGTATTTGCACGGATAATTATACTCCCGTAACAGTGGTTCACGAACTTGAAGACGGTAATCTGGGCATCACCTTGGAAACACTTTCAATAAACCTTCCAGATGGGCTGTATTTGATTGATTTTTATGTCCAAACGATGAACTTGAAGGAATCAAATTCTCTCACACAATATTTTGTGGTTGATCGTAATTCTCCTAATGTGACAATTTCTTCAATTTCTGAGATTCAGGAATCTGAGACAATAACTGTTGACCTCGATGTTGATGATGGATATCAGGGTTCAGTGTATACAATTACATGGACCATTATAGAGCCAGATGGTGAACTAAGGGCAGTTTCCTCTTCAGAAATATTGGAAGATAACAGGTTATCGTTTACTGCAGATGAGCAAGGTGTCTACCAAATAATTGGTCTTATCCGAGATATGGGTGGCAACTTTGTAAATGTTCAACATAATGTGAGTGTTGTCAATGTTGAACCAGAATTAGATCTGAGGTTTGATGGTTTTAAAATATCAAATAATCAGACGATTACTGTAAAATCATCTGATGAATGGTGCTTCTCAGCAAATCTTACAACAGACACTATCAATGATATTGACTCGTTAGAGTACAATTGGTTTGTTGATGGTAAATCACTCCTAAGTGGCAGATCTTACCTCTTATCTTCTGATATCCAGACCGATGAATGGGGGCAGATTACCCTTATCTTAACAGATAATAATGGTGCAAGCTCTTCAATAAGTTTCACTGTTGAAGAACAGGAGGCTCAAGTCGATTCCCCGCTTCAATCAATTACAATGTGGAGTTCGATTTTACTTCTACTCATTTTATCCTTTATCATCCTCATTCGTCGAAAAGTATTAGCAACAAAAGAATCGGATTTTGTTCGTTGGTCAGATGCTAAAGTATCCGATGATTAACCATTCATTAAAAAACTGTGAATTGTAGCGATAACTGGTGAGTCTATGTTTAACGATGCTATGGAAAGTCTTCCAAATGAACCATTGAACATCCCTAAATCAATTTACAACGAACGTCAGCAACGTTTCCTGTCTCAATTAACACCTTCTGATTTAGTGATTATTACTACGCCTCCTGAAGCCGTTCGCAGTAATGATGTGACATATCCGTACAGAACATCGAGTGATATGCTCTATCTTGTTGGATGGACGGATCCTGAATCTGCTCTTGTCTTTCACTATGATGAATCTAAATGGATTTCACATATATTCGTTCAACCAAAAGACACGTTGAAGGAGATTTGGGAGGGACGACGTCCAGGTACTGAAGGGGCAATCAGTGAGTGGTCTGTTGACGAAGCTAGTTCAATCCATGATTTGGAAAAACATCTCGATGGATATCTCTCGAAATCATCCACGGTGCATGTTCGAACAGGTATCAGTGATGGTATTGACTCCATCGTTCGCTCTGCTATTGAACGAAGAGATCGCAAACGTCAACACTTCGGTTCTGGACCAGTCTCAATGGAGGATCCGAGCCGAAGAATCGCTGAGATGCGTCTACGTAAATCTCCAGAAGAAATTGAATTGATGCGTTATGCAGCAGAGGTTTCTTCGGTTGCCCATGAATTAGCGATGAAAGCGAGTAAAGATGGTATCACTGAATATCAAGTACAGGCGATTATTGAGGGCTTTTTCGTTTATGGTGGCACTAGTGGCTGGGCATATCCATCAATTGTTGGTTGTGGTGAAAATGCAACAATTCTTCATTATACAGTCAACGAATCAACTTGTAAAGGTGATGAGATTATTCTTATTGATGCTGGAGCCGAATACAAAGGCTATGCAGCTGACATAACTCGCTCTTGGCCAATCAATGGTAAGTTTAGCGATGCTCAAAAAGAGATTTATGAGATTGTACTTGAAGCGCAAGAACAAGCCATTGCCGCATGTCGTGTAGGAAATCCTTACAACCAACCTCACGAAGTTGCACGTACAGTTCTCGCTGAGGGTCTTATTCGCTTGGGAGTAATTGATCAAACATTAGATGAGGCATTGGATTTGGAATCTGGTCAATTAAAACATTGGTATATGCATAATACAGGCCATTGGCTAGGTTTAGATGTACACGATGTTGGTGTCTACAAACCAGATGGAACACCACGATTGCTTGAAGCTGGTATGGTATTGACAGTTGAACCTGGATTGTATTTTGGGGCATGGAGGCCTGATGTCGAGTGTCCAGAACGATATGCAAACATTGGGATTCGTATTGAAGATGATGTTCTTGTAACCGATAGTGAGCCAGACGTACTCACAAATCGCTGTCCAAAAACAATTGCTGATATTGAAGGAATTATGGGAACAGTATAGAGGTGGGCCTATGGGCTGGTCAACTATTCTTGAAAAAATCAATTCTAGCGACGATATTTATCGTCTTACAAGTGAGGAATGCCTCATATTGTATGATTCTGCTCCTTTGCATCAATTAATGGATGCCGCTCATCATAGAAGAAAATTGCATAATCCTACAAATAAAGTGACATATCTTGTTGATCGTAACATTAACTACACGAATGTGTGTACAATCAATTGTCAATTTTGTTCATTTTATCGCCCTCCTGGTCATGATGAGACATACACTCAGACTTATGATGAAATTCGTCAACGTATTGTCGAATTAGAAGCCATTGGAGGTTCAAGAATTCTGATGCAAGGAGGCGTAAATCCTGCCCTCGATATTGAATGGTACATCGGCTTGATCAATGAATTGAGAATTCATCATCCAACAATTGACCTGGACTGTTTTTCACCGATTGAATTAGAGGGTATTGCAGAAGTTACGCAAAGCACGACGCTCGAAGTTCTCACTCGATTCAAAGAAGCAGGTATGCATGGCTTACCTGGGGGAGGAGCAGAAATGCTTGTCGAAACAGTGCGTAAAGATGTATCTCCTAAGAAAGGGCATCCCGATAATTGGCTTCGTGTTATGGAAGAAGCTCAATCTTTGGGCTTAACAACAAGTGCAACAAATGTCATAGGATTTGGAGAAACCAATTCAAATCGTATTGAGCATCTCAATCGAATTCGTCAGCAACAAGAACGAGTATTATCATTAGGTCATGTTGGTTTCACTTCATTTATTGCATGGCCCGTTCAACTTGAATCAAACACATTCGGAAAAAGAAACAAAGGTGCGAATAGATTTGAACTCGGTGCGGGAGCAAGTGAATATCTCCGCCACGTTGCAATTTCTCGCTTATTTCTTGATAATGTACCTCACATTCAAGCTTCATGGCCAACGATGGGAATGGGTGTCGCTCAGATGGCTCTCCTTGGAGGAGCAGACGATGCAGGTTCAACTATGATGGAAGAGAATGTTGTATCGGCTTCAGGTACGACCAAATTTAGTGCATCTGAGCAGGAATTACAAACTTCAATCCTTCGTTCAGGATTCTCACCGCAAAGGCGTAATAGTGATTATGACCATCTGGAAACTCCAGATACCACAAACTCATTACCTGAGGCAAATTGTTTGCCACCAAGTCAAATTGTAGAATTGGTATAGAATACAACCCAAATTTCAGCAACGATGTTTCGTCCACCTGAGCTTGATTCTCCAGTTGGATTATACTCTTGCCCGTTGAAAAGACCTCGATAAGTGAGTTCGTTGATTTGTCCATTGAAATCGACCCATGAAGAGATATCGTAAGTCCATTGCTTGACATCTTGGCCTGCACACCATCCCGCACGACCATATGGCCATGAACCAAACTGGTTCGCAACAACTCCATTGGAAATTTCATTTTCACAACCTGTGTTGGAACCTACAATTGGATGCCATTCGTAAGTATGATGATTATCGATGTAGTAGTGGTGCTCATGATCGCAGAATTCAGCACAATTTGCATCGTCCTTTTGGAATCCATGGCCCGTTATTGTTGCAACTATTTCAACTCTTGTCGTCTCACTTGGAACTGTGAAATTTAGATTTCTTGTGTATCGACTTTCGTTGTTATAACTTCCATCAAATTGACCACCTGTAAATGCAAATGTTGCATCATGTGGGCGTTCTCCGCTCCCCCAATTAGAGAAAAGAAACTTAATGGTCATATCTCCTTTATTTGCTCCCTTGTACCGAAATCTACGTGTTTCATCATCTTCAAGCATGAATAAATATGGGCTAATATCTGTAAGCCAACGACCTTCACGACCATATGTTGTAATCCACCGCATGAATTCTGTCCCACATACGGATGAATTATTTGAATCACAGATGTAGAGGTGAGCGAGATAATCCCATTCATGACATCCACCATAAGTTCCGTCACTATTCTGGAATCGATTACTTCGATCATCACAAGCATGCTCATGAAAAACTTCGAGTGTGTCATAGGATGACATATTTTGAGGCATACTGAACGTAGCATTTCGGTATGAATTATGATTCGCGCCCCAACCTCCCGAATGACGTTCAAAATCATACAGGCTTACGACATCAATACCACTATCCTGCATTCGGATTTCTGGTTCAAACTCTGCATTCCATTGGTGTGGCTCGTATGCATAATGGTTAGGATCATTTGTTTGAGTAACCCATGCATAGATTGAACCTGATTCTCTTGCTCTCTGAAATCGATCAATTCCCATAAAGAATGGGCTATTTGTGTTTGAAATCATTTGCCCCAGTCCTCCTTGGATGTTACTTGCATCCATGTCAATGTAATGGATCCTCCCTGACCATTCTTCTTCTTCACTGGGGTTTAATCGTGCTTCAACATCACTCTTTCTCGATGTTATGTCATTATGATATGTGGAATCAAATGAACCATAGAAGAGATGAGTATTGGAAGGTAGATTTCGGATGAATGTACCTGGATTTGTTGCCCATGTACCTGAATTAGAATTACCACTTGAGTCTGTATATTTGAACATGAAAAGATAAACATCATCACCAGTCCACTTGTTTTGGAATGTGAATGTACCGTCAAGTGTTGGGACTGTGAATGTTGGAACGATATCCATTGGTCCATTTACTGTAGTCCCTGATGTCCAAGGAACAGATCTTTGATTGATTGCACAACCTTGGCTGTCAATCGTCCATCGTGTTGGGCTATCTGCACAAATATCGACATTTGCAAACACACCATCTCCATCTAAATCAGCACAACCTGCCGCATTGACAGTTAATCCAGTCGGTGTTCCTTCACATTGGTCAAGAAGATCATTTATGCCATCTGAATCAGTGTCTCTTTCAATGGCTGCGCAGCCGTATTCATCAACATCTGAGGCACCTAAAGGCGTGTATGGGCATTGGTCTAAGATGGATCCTGTTGCATTAAAATCGTTAACAGCATCATTATCATCATCGTCATCTTCCGTGGAATCAAAACAACCATCCATGTCAAAATCAGTGTTTGAATCTCGTTGAAGAATCCAGTTTGTTCTCCCTTTCGGACATAAATCTGAAGAATCATTTTCACCATCATTATCATCATCGGAGTCTTCTAAAAGATCATGACAACCATCTTGATCCCAGTCTAAGTAAAGATTAGCTGGCCAGTTAATTTCTCCATCATTACAGGAATCCATCTCGTCAAGAATTCCATCACCGTCATCATCAGCATCAATACCATCATCCATGCATCCATCTTGGTCACGGTCGTTTTCTTGATTGCTCAACCATCCAATTGTCGAAGCACATGAATCATTGATGTCGAAAATACCATCGTTGTCATCATCTCCATCTTCATCAAAATCTCGACATCCATCCTGATCAACATCGCTCGAAGAACTTGAGGCCCAACCATCACTTTCACCAATGCCATCGGGGCAGAGGTCTATTTCGTCAAGGATTCCATCACCATCAATATCATTGTTTTCAATAATCATTACAGAAGTATTACTGTAAGAGACAGTTTGAGTATATTCACCACACATTGCCATACTGGATATGATAAAACTCTCTTCTCTTTCATCTAAACCAGTCAATAGATGAGTAAATGAACCATCGGCTTGAACTTGAATAGAAATTGAATCGAGGGTCGATGACTGATCTGGTATTTCCATGATTAAAGAACAGGTGAAAACATCTTGATGTAATACCTGGCCTTGAATTTGGACAATTGGGGATTCTACAACGATGTATTGCGGGATTATCAACGAGGTGACTCCTTCATCAGGAACTACAATCGTTAATGTGTTTGAATACGCATATGCAGCGCCAGTTGACAACGTTAATTCAACATCAATGGTGAAGATACCATGTTTCGAAGGCTGGAGAATAATTGAGATGAATGAATCTTTTTCATTCATAATTACATCCAGACCACCTGGCTGGTTGTCTTCATGATATGTATTCAAAACAGCATCATAGGTTCCTTGTCCAGTGGAATTCAGAAGAAGTTTCAGTTCTATAATTTGATCAACTTCCCCGCTTGGATTAATGGTGTCCCAGCTAGCATTGAGAGTATATGGTTCTGCTTCTACTGTTTCTTGTTCTTCTTTTACTGGATCTGTACCAAAGCAACCTGACAACATCAGCAAAGAAAGAAGAACAGCAGATACGGCGCTTTTGCCCATGATGGTACATCAATCCGTAGGAATTGAACTTAACGCTTGCCTATGTAAAAATGCTCAGTCCTTGAATCGTTAACATTTAGATTTTCTAATTCGACAAATGATTCTGGAAAATTCACTCGAATTGGCATAACCCATAGCAGTGGCATATTTTTTTTCCTTTTTATTTTGATGACAACTTCCCAATGAACTCTGAGTAATTCAGAATTGACTGAACCAGGCCAGTTATTTTCTGGAGGAGGAAGTTCGAATTTTCCATTCTCATCAAGTATTTGACCAACACCTTCTTCTGAAAATCTCATCGGTCGAAGGAATACGCCTCCAGGTATGTCTTGTCGTTCCATTGGGGCATCTTCACCTCCAGCGGTACCATCATCAAGACCTTCCTCCCAATGATGAGGCAGTGGAGTTGAAAGTCCAACAGGTGGCTGATGGTTCAGTTTCCTCCCAGACAATTCGACCAGTGCTATTCGGGAAGGTGGTAGCGTACCTACGTGCCAATGGATCGAAATTGATTTCCAATCAGGGCGTCGTTCAGGGATGATGCATTTACCCCTGAGCGATTGTCCACTCTGTATCCCTTTTTCGAGTTCAAGAATTGGAGACTTTGCTGGATTTTTAAAATAATCTTGTTGCTTTTTGAGATCTAGAAAGTTTGCAACCATCCGTAACAGCAATGGCATGAGCAGGAAAGGTACGACAACGACTGTCAAGACAGGGTAATCCAACAGGCCCAATCGAATACTTTGGGTTCCTAAACTCGGAATTCCCAATGCACTTAAAATGGGTTCTACGAAAAGATAAGTGAGGGTTATGAGGAGTAAAATTACTGCGAAATTAATCAATCTTCTCGCTACTGAGTGTAGGTTGTTGGGTATGATATACCAACCACTTCGTTGTTGATTTACAAGATTTACGAATTTTGAATTGTCTACTAAAGTTGATGATTTTCCATTCCATTCTACTCCTTTTTCCGAAACAATTGTTCGTTCAAGCAACCATCCCTCCTCACTCTTAATTCGGAATGGAGGAAACTTTTGTTTGATCTGTTCGGTTGTTAGGTCCATGCCGATCTTATCTTCAACAATAGGTACGGATTCGGCTTTCCAACGTTGATGGTCAAATGGCGGATATCGAACTTTGTGAATTATATTCCATTTTCCCATCGATGTCACCTCAAGTAAACAGCAATTTTATTCCTGCTTGAAAAGCTAACTTTCTGAATGCAGGTACTTTTCGTAAAAGTGCCATTCCTAGTGGGACTGGCTTTTCGATGTCACCAATTGAGTTGATTAATGCAATGATTTCGGGTTTAGCAAAATTAGCGAAATGTTGGTCAAGTTCTTCATCGGTCCGTGTCGATACGAGTAAATCACGTAATGCCCTTGCTCTATCCTGCTCTTTTTTCATTTTAGGCCATGAGTGTTTTGTAATGGACTTCAAATCTTTTTCAGTGAGTTTATTGTTATTTATGGCTACTACGAGATTGTCTACAATTGATGATATTTGCTTGAACCCAGGCCCAAGACCTCCTCCAGTCGTTGGTTTCGCCATACCTGCTGCATCTCCGAGTACCATGACTCGATTTTTGTAGGGGCGGCGTATCATTCCAGATGGAACAGGACCGCAATATCTTGCTGTTTCCTGTATGTTTTCAAATCGTTCTTTCCATAGAGGATGATTAAGTAAATCATTGTAGCAGTCGAGAATACTTTTGCCATCCAGCATATCTGCTTTAGACCACAATCCAATACGATGAGTATCGTTTCCTGACGGAATTACCCAAGCAAAAAATCCTGGAGCAATCTCAGAACCACTGTACATCTCTAGCCACCGATTCTTGCCTTCATATCCAACGACTTCTGATTGGAAACCAATCATCATTTCTTTTGGACGTCCCATTTTGAAAGTTCTTCGAACCCATGAATGAGCTCCATCACAACCGATGAAGAGCTTACAGGAGACATCTCGTTCCTCTTGAGTTCGTTGATTCTTGATTGAAACGATGACCCCATCAGAATGTATGACCGCATTAGTTGGCTGAGATTCAAGTAAAATATCTGCTCCAGCCTTCAAACCTTGCTGGACGACTTCCTGATCGAACCGCTTTCTACAAACGACATATGTTCGCAAATCTCCATCTCTGCCAACTGGAACAAGTGTACCTGATGGCCCATGAATCAATGCTCCATCAACATCTTGGACGACTGTTCCATAAGCCTCAACTGCATGCATAGCACTTGGTGTTACAAGGCCTGCACATTGAAATGGTCGTCCAATTTCCGTGTGTTCCTCTATCATCAGGACTGACAATCCTCTTTCACATAGAAGACGGGATGCATAGCCTCCAACAGGCCCAGCGCCGATAATAACGACATCGTAGTCGTAGTCCATGGTCCCTTTGATGGGCCTGACTTCATGAAGTTTCTTCCGAATTCATCGTTTAGCGAACCGATAACCGATTCTCTGATTCTTTTTCATATAGAGAATGGCAGTATATGGATTACCTGTTTTCTTTGCAATGAGATCATCGAATGGTCCTACTTCCCCTTTTTCGATTAATGTCTTGGCTTCCTCTCTAGTGAGTTCCCTCTTTCCAATTTCACGAGGTATGTCAATTTTACATCCTGATGCACTAGTTTTAGGTCGATAATGAGTTTCAGTCTCATAGATTTCAGTCTTAAATTTAGGACATATTGCGACAACACCTGGCTGTACTTCGAATCTTCGGGCATCTGCAGCAGGTTCTCTTGGTGGAAATTCAAATCCAACTTTATTCCCATCCAACACAAGATATGCAGGGAACGGCCTTCCTCTTCTCGAGATGAAATTATCGATGAGAGGTGATTTCCCGTCAACTAGAATTGCTTTTGCCTCAACAGGACTAATTTCCCTCTTACAAATTTCTTTACCGACACCTCTGAATTTACATTCCTCATCATCGCATGCATAATGTGTATCAGTTTCACGGATAGTACCATCATCACATTTTGGACAAGGACAGACAGCTTCATCAGTGTTCTTTGCACGAGTACCAGATGATAATGCAGAGGTGACCTTTCCAGAATCGTCAATAGTGATTGTCGTTGTATAGGACTCTCCGTTCCGATTGAAAAATCCATGTAAATCTTCTATCTTCTTTTCTTGTAAGAGTCTTGAAGCAGTTGTTCTATCAAACCAACGACCACTGGTATCTTTCCAAAATACGAAGGAACAACCTTTGTCTTTCCCTTCGTTCTTTTCACAGGTGTATGAAAGAGCGGTTTCAGTAATTTTACTCTTACACAACGGGCACTGTCCAATGGAATCATCTCCAGTGAATAAGTCACCTCGCTCATGATCACGAATTTTGGTAACTAGATCATTTGTTTGGTCTATTATTCGCTGCATATATTCGCTAGCAGAGAGTTTCCCTTGTTGTACAGCGATAAGAGCTGATTCCATTTCACCAGTTAATTCGGCTGACGTAATCCATTCAACTGGAATACGCCTTAGAATTTCGATAATTCTAATTCCATGAGGGGCAGCATTGATCGCTCCAGATTGTTGTCTGGAAATGTATCCACGAGAGAGTAATTTTTCAATCGTATCGGCTCTTGTCGCAGGTGTACCCAATCCTTTGTCAGACATCGCTTCCGCAAGTTCTTCATCCTCGATTTCCTTACCTGCTCGCTCCATTAAGGTCAACAAACGTGCTTCCTTGAGACGTGAGGGAGGTTTAGATTTGTCTTCTTTCCATGTATGTTCTTCAATTGTAGATGAAATAGGGTTTGATTCTAGCGTACCCCATCCGTCAGGGAAATTCAAATTCTTAGGAACAACTTCTCTCCAACCAAGAGTTTGGTATTGTTGTGCTTCTCTGACGAAAATTTCACCACCCAAATTAGCTGTTCTCTTTTGCTTTTCAATGGTTGATTGAGGGTACCATGAAGCTAGGAAATTACGGACAATTAGATCGTAGAGTCTCTTTTCATCATTCGATAATGAACCCGAGGGTGCCTTGCCTGTTGGAATGATTGCAAAGTGATCGCTTACTTTTGCATCATTGAAATTTCTCTTGACATTTTCTAAACCTCCATCTTTCAAATGCTGGGAAAATCCAGAATAGTCAGATTGATTACCAATATTAGCAATTGTTTCGTTGATGGAATCAGTCATATCGGAGGGTAAATACCTTGAATCAGTTCTAGGATACGTCGTTAATTTGTGTCGTTCATAAAGTGCTTGGGCGACATTGAGAGTTCTTTTAGCAGGCCAAGAAAACATAGAGTTGGCTTGTCGTTGAAGGGAGGTCAGGTCATAATTAAGCGGTGGTCGTTCTTTTCCTGTCGACAGTTTTTCACTAACTTCTGCATCCTTGCCAGAATCAAGTAATGCTTGGATTCGATCTTTATCTTGCTGAGTAAGAACCCAGTGTGCTTTGACATCATCATTTGATTTCCCACCTTCCCAACGGCCGCTCCAGGTACTTGTTTTGTTGGCAAATGTGGCATTAAGTTCCCAATATGGTGTGGGAATATGCTGAAGAATTTCCAGTTCGTGATCTACAATGATTCCAAGTGTAGCGGTTTGAACACGACCAATAGATATCGCTTGCCTCTCGCTCCTTTTCTTAGGTAAGAAGACTTCAGCAACACGTGACCCATTCATACCTATGAGCCAGTCAGCTTGACTTCTGCTGTAAGCAGCATCAGACAAGGGCTTGAATTCGTTTGAAGACCTTCGTTCATCCCAAGCCTTCTGTATAGCAGAATTTGTCATCGATTGTAACCACATTCGAGTAACTTCAGTTTTGATTTTAGCATGATTGTAAATTGTTTGAAAAATCAATTCTCCTTCTCTTGCAGCGTCACAGGCATTTACAATTTCAGTTACTGATTTGTCCTTCATTAATTTCTTAATCGCAGCGAGTTGTTTTTTTGTGGATCCAGATTTTGGTTTGAATTCAAATTCATCCGGAATGTAAGGTAATCTATCGGCAGTTTTTCTCCAATTCTTAAAATCAGGGTCATAATCATCCATGTATTTCAGTTCGAGCATATGGCCAACTGCCCATGTCACAACAATACCGTCTCCTTGCCAATGTGTCCCTTCCTTTTTGGATATGCCAAGCACTTTGGCAATGTCTTCTGCAACACTGGGCTTCTCGGCGAGGACAACGATGCTCATCATTTCATCCGGTTTGTCGACCATACTTGAAGGCTCGCCAAACTTCATTCTCAACAGATACCTTACGGTATCTAAAGAATTATTCGGAAAATTCCCGGAGATTATTTCTACTCAACATTTCATCCCAAACATCTTCATTTTCTCGGAATCCACACCCCTCGCATCCAGGATAACCTGCGAGAAGTAATTCTGAACACATTTGCTCGAGCATGGGCAGAACAAGATTGGTTTGCATTGGCAACCATAATGTTTCATAGGATTCAGATATCTCTTGATTTGTCAATATAATTTGGTTTTCTAAATCCTTGACGATCAGATATTCCCCAATAAGCAAGGACGGGAATGTGATTCGTTGAGGCAAAGCATCACTCATATTGAGAATGAGTCGATTCCATCGTTCGTGAAATTGTTGAGGAATCTCAATCAAAATTTCTCCAAGAGAAAGAATTCTTCGTCCGGCTTCCCGCAATGCGAACCAGAGTGGGGAATTCTCCTCCATGACACTCCGAATCAGCGCAAGGCTTGAAGGATATCGGTTCAAGGGCAGTTTATGGGGAGAATCTTCAGACTTATTTCCCGGCCGTTATTAGCGGTTCAAGATTCAGAGAAGGCTCATGGCCGTTCTTTGCTCATGCTCAAGATTCTCTCTTCAAATCCATTGACACGATTTATTCTTCGAACATTGTATAAACCGAAATATAACTTACCGATTACAAGGTTTGGACTTGATTTTCAACACCCATTTGGCATAGCGGCTGGTATGGATAAGCGTGCAGAAGCGCTTAGAGGATGGGAATCTATTGGCTTAGGATTTTCAGAGATAGGTGGTGTGACTATGTTGGAACAAGAAGGAAATCAGAAACCTAGAATGTTTCGAAATGGAAAAGACAGAGCGCTTGTCAATAGAATGGGATTTAACAATCCTGGAAGCGAAAAGGTCGCTCTACAGTTGAAAAAATACCGAAAATTCAATCGACAAATTCCAGTATGGGCTAATCTCGGAAAATCTAAATTAACCCCATTATCTGAGGCAAAAGACGATTATGCAACCACATTAAGACGACTATGGCGTGATGTTGATGTCTTTGTGATCAATGTTTCCTCTCCGAATACGCCTGGGCTGAGAGAATTACAACATGGAGATTATTTGACGAGTATTATCAATGAATGCATTTCTGAAAATTTGAAATCAGCAGATATGTATGGAGATGAGCCTAAACCTATTCTAATCAAAATTGCACCTGATTTGTCCTCATCAGAATTAGAACAGATTCTTGATATTGCCCTGTCGGAACAAATCGATGGGATTGTGGCGACCAATACAACCCTAGAGCGTCCAAATGATGTGGATAAGACCTACCGAGAGAGTGGTGGCTGTTCTGGAGCTCCTTTGACAACACGTAGCACTGAATTGATTCATCACATTTTCAAATACACCAAAGGTGAACTACCAATCGTAGGTGTTGGTGGAATAATGTCCTCCGAGGATGCTTGGGAGAAAATTATCAATGGTGCATCACTGCTACAGGCGTATGCGGGCTTCGTTTTCGAAGGTCCTGGTTTGACCAAAGAAATTGTCAAAGGATTAAGAAAGAAATTACAGAATTCAGAATACAAAACATTGGAAGATGCAATTGGATCATCAGTGAGTCTTGAATGAGAGCAGATATTGAAATAGGTACTTGAATAGGAGAGGATGAAGAGTATGCTGTCATATCGTGTTCGACTCATGCTCATCGGTGGAGTCGTTACCATTGCACTCCTAGGGACAATCTTTCTTCAAGCACCCGCCCCAACCTTAACAGTTGAAGAATTACTTGACAATTCATCAGATCATTTGGATGAAGATGTTGCTGTCCGTGGAGAGATTATGGATGGATCAATCGATGAATTGAATATGACATTTATTTTAGAAGGGCCTGATCAAAATCTTCTTGTTGATTATTCAAATGCGGGTTCAATTTCCAATGGTTTAGGGGATAATAGGACCGTATACGCTGAGGGAACATTCAAGGAAATCGATGGGAAATACGTTATTGAAGCTGATACAATCAAGACTTCGTGCCCTTCTAAATACGAGGAAGAAGCATAAGTTGCTTCATCGTTTGATTGAAATAGACCTTCTCGCAGGCTCTGGTGGGATAGGTGGGGAGCTAGGCGTACCCTGTACCACAAATCGTCTTTATGGTGGGCTGAATGCCTCAGGGCGGCGAAAGCGGCTTTTGGGTTCCTGTATGCGGACGTAGATGTCTCGCCCCTACATGATCCGGGTGTTGAGAACCGTTTCCGGAAGGAAACGGGGACCAAATAACCGGGGGAACAGGTCAGGCCGGGAACGGAGCATCCCTACCTGGGGCCATGGATGCTGTAGGGATTCGGGACGGAGGAAGTGTGCAGATTTGGCTCAAAAGTACGAGCGTCCACCTGAGGATTCCCACTTTCAAATATCAAATACCACGTCAGAAAACCAACCTGGCCCTTCAAATGATGGTACTTCAGGCCAATTTGATAGTATTTCTTGATTTGGTTTCACTTCCATAACAATCAGATCTTGACGAGTTACTGCCTTGATTTCCACTTCTTTTTTAATTGAATCAGATGGAATCCAAAGGACATGAGCCTGAAGATGAATGGTTTCCTTATCCGTAGTAATTCGAATAGTGCTTTCAACCATCCACTTTCTTTCGACTTCATCTTGATACAATACTTCTTCTAACCATTTTACTAGGAGAATACTATTCATTTCTTCATGAAGAGGAATTGAAACATTCCACACCGAAGAATGGTGAACCTGCTTAGGAATTATCCGCGCAGATTCAGAGTCGATCAAATAATTCTGCATTCCGTAGGAGGTTTCTTCAAACAGTCGCTCAAAGGTTGCTGCATAAGAACGTAAACCAATATCTGCAGTAGTCGGTCTTAGCCATGAACTCATTTCCTCGCCTCAGCGTTTTGAGACTTGGAGACTCCAAGCAATTTCACCAATTCGATCAATCATATCGTCTAATCGTAATACAAATCGATCCGTTCTATCCGCAGTTAGAATACATTCACTTGCGGCATTTGCTAACTGAGCGGTTTCATCCACAGTCAACCCCAATGAGATTGCTGTAGCGACAGCAACTGCAGCAGCGTCTATCAGCCCAATCATTTGTCGAATATCTTCCAACATACATGGGACATGGACTGTGTCAGCATTCTTTGAATGGATGGTTACTCCATCTTGTCCTTCAAGAATTACGAGATGTTTCCAATCATTCGACTCCAGTAATTTGACTGCAGCATCGGTACCAGTTGGTGAGCCCAATCTTCTTCGCATTAATTCAAGTCCTTTGGATTGGAACATAACCCAATCAACACCTTTAGTTCGGTGAAGTCCTGTTAATTTAGGATCTGCTATAATTGGGACATTTTGTGCTTTTGCAGCAGCAATGAGACGTGCTGCCCCTTCATCATTGAGGACTCCTAATCCATAATCCGATAGGATCAGGCAAGAAGAACCAGGCAGAGCATCAATTGTTTGATCAATGAGTAATTTCGATGCATGTTCAGGTATTGGATTTTCGTCCTCAATATCCCAGCGTAGAAGTAATTGCTCGCCACGTACAAGTCCTTCTCGAGCTCCCAATAAGCGTGTCTTGACAGTAGTAGTCCTATCTTCTAATACCGCTATGCCCGACGTATCAACCCCCTCTTCATCGAGCATATCCAAAACAGCAAGTCCGGGGGCATCGTCCCCTATGACTCCATGAAGTTGGCTCGAAAGTCCAAGTGAATCAAGACCACGAGCCACGTGTGCAGCAGCTCCTACATCCTCGTCTCTGGAAATCTCCTTCAGAACAGGAACGGGTGCTCTTGAGTTCAAATTATTCGCAAAACCATGAATGTAACAATCCATCATGATATCACCTACGAGTAACACCTTTGACGGTTTGATTGATTTCAGATCATTTTCCAGTTTACGTAACGCGTCATGAACACGCGCATCATCATCATTCATTCCCATGTTTTTCCCTCTTCAAATATCATCTTGTAGTTCGGCCAAAAGTGTGGCGTGATCTTGCTCTGAAATGTTTGTCTGTTGTCGTAGTGTCGCCAACATTGCTTCTTCATCTCCAGTAATAATTCCATCTGATAATGCAGTTCGTAATACAGATCTATAGGATTCTAATTCTGGAGGAATGAATGGTTGCTTACGGGCTTCATTTAACAATCGTTCATGGGCGACATCATCGATATCAAATGCGACTTGGACTGTCTTCAATAGTGCTTCTTCTTCACTATGAATTGTACCATCTACGAGTGCCTGCCTCAACATATCAAGGTATATTTCCTCTGGAGGAGGTACGTTGATCTCCCTACGAGCTTCATTAGAAAGTCGGCGAACACGATCTGGATGCATCCCAAGAAAGTCAACAACTTCATTGAGTAATAATTGTTCATCCTTGGTTATTCTTCCGTCTTCCCATGCACGGGCAAACATTCTACGAACCAACGCTTCTCCTGCTTGAGCATCGAGTGATGCTGATCCTTCTGGATGAGATACTGGCGATAGTACGGGGTTTTGATGATAAGCAAGTTGTTCATCAATATGCGCTAACGTCTCCAAAGGAGATATTGAGGATTTAAATAATGATTCGAGTAAAATGGTTTTTCCGTCTGATCGTACCGGTGTTTCTCCTATCTTATCTCGCAGAGCATTTGCCCTTTCTCTGCCTTTCGGAGTTAAAGAATATACTCTTCTTTTTTGACGAGCACCAGGGACATGTCGACTTGTATTATCGATTGCATCTTGTTGCTCAAGCCGCTTGAGAGTACGAGGGACATGCTTTCTTTGAACATGAACTGCTGCTGAAATACCAGCTTGGGTTAATTCTACAGGTGCTTCCCATACACCTTCGGGGAGATGGTGAAACATCAAGTGTAGAAGAGTTCGTTCCTCAGTTGTTAGAGTGCCTAGAAAGCCGCTAACCATGTTCCTCCCCCGTGGTTGTATGTCATGGTGGTAGTCCTTAGGACAATCGGTTCAATCGACGAAACAATATGTGTGTTCCATGACGAGTAAGTATGGTCCGACAACAGCGCCGTTACAAACCTCGCGTTCGTTCAACTCGGCCAATCGGTCCTGATGTGGTCAAAGAACTACCAGGAAAAAAGCCATTCCAACGACCAACATTTGACGGTAAAAACTGGACTCTTAAACCACCCTTGGCAACTCGTCTTTTTGAAAAAAGTGCGATTGGTCGTAGGAATTCAGACGGTACGATTTCATTAACATCTGCTGAAGTATTGTACTGCCATTGGCACCGTTCTGTTCCATTACCATCATTGGATTGGCTCGAGATGGAATTCGAACGGAATCCAAATTTGCTCAATGAAGCAGTGATTCTAGATATCGGGCGACGAGGTGGAGAAATGGTCGTTCCTAGTGAAAATTTAGAGATCGATACACCTTTTTCTTCGTGGGGCGTACGTTGGGGAAATAATCAAAATAGATTCAAAGAACCATGTCAAGCATACGTTAAGATGGCATCAACGAATGACGAATTTAGTTGGAACGATGTCTTTGATTGGTGTATACAGTCGTCGAAAAACAATGTGTTAGCTGAACTTTACGTTATTGATGACGAACTTCACGTCACTGGTTATCGTGTAGATATGATTCAACCAGAAGGTAGCAATAAACGATGGACTGAATTATCAGAAAAATCTCAACAATTTGTAGAGGAATGTTGGGCGAAGAAACGGGTTTTAGAAAAGGGCGCATACCTGCCGTACGATGGCGACTGGCCCTGGTCTCAAATTGGATTTGACCATATGTCTGGGCGAGTATTACGTGAGGAAGAATTTGAATATGTTCAAACATGTCTGGAACATAAAACCTCATCTGATTCTGATATTGTCTTGATGGATGATTTGCTCAGCAGGGGCTTATTGGTCCGCCCTGGATTTAAATTTGGATGTAAATGGCGTGTCTATGACGGAGACCTCGAAGATTCTCACGCTCCTTGGTTGATTCAACCGGTTCAACATGCCTCTACATCATGGGAGGGTGTTTGTCTATCCATACGTCTTGCCGAAGGTGTTCACAAGGAATGGGT
>CEVW01118189.1_pt1 | contig 23735 bp, 21 predicted proteins | sample 427061 | NCBI WGS metagenome assembly CEVW01 (sample SAMEA2623774, study PRJEB7988) | marine metagenome | biome: marine biome (ENVO:00000447); feature: surface water layer (ENVO:00002042); material: "saline water (ENVO:00002010), including plankton (ENVO:xxxxxxxx)" | depth 5 m
ATATGTACAATTCCTTTTGTAGAGTCAACTACTGCAAATTCAGTATTGGTTCCACCTATGTCTATGCCTAAAACCATTTTTTAACTATTTATTCTTTTATTAGATTCTAAAGTTAAACTTAATTTAGTTTTTAAACCTATAATTTTTGTTTTTTTATTATTAAAATAAGATTATCTTTTTTAAAAAAATTCTAGAAGAACCGCTCTCACCTTATATTAATCTCTCTTATTCAAGTTCTAAGTGTGTTATTTCATTTATTCTGGATTAGCTACTAATTCAACAAGATCTATAAGTCTTTTTGAGTAGGCTGATTCATTGTCATACCAGATAAGTAATTTAATGATGTTTTCATTAACACTTGTTAAAGCAGCATCAATAATAGCTGACTCTGTTGTTCCAATAATATCTGAAGAAACAATAGAGTCATCACAAACAGAAATAATGGAAGAAAGATCATTGTTAATGATATAATCTCTAATGACTTTATTTACTTCTATTGCAGTAGTTGAGTTTTTCACCTCACATACCAAATCAACAATTGAGCCGCAGCTTACAGGTACCCTTAATGCAATGCCATCTAGTTTTCCCTTTAATTTTGGTAGTACTTTACCGACTGCTGATGCGGCACCAGTTTTAGTTGGAATAATAGCGTTAGTGGCTGATCGAGCTCTTCTTAAATCTTTATGAGGAGAATCTAGAAGCCTTTGATCTGCTGTAAAGGCATGAGTAGTAGTAATGAAACCTTTTTCAATGTTAAAATACTGATCAATAATTTTTGCAATAGGTGCTAAGCAATTTGTTGTACAGCTAGCGTTAGAAACAACATAGTCCTTATTATCTAATGTTTCTTCGTTTACACCAATAACAATAGTTTTTGCATCGGCAGATGGAGCTGAAATTATAACTTTTTTTGCTCCTGCAATGATATGAGAAAAGGCATCCTCTTTTTGAGTAAATCTACCTGTTGATTCTATTACAACATCTACATTTAAATCTCTCCAAGGAATATCTTTAGGATTTGGTTCTGCAAAAACTTCAATTTTTTTCTTGTTTACAAGAAGTGTTGATTCTTGAATAGAAACTTCTGTATCTAAAACCCCATGCGTAGAGTCATACTTTAGTAAATGTGCTAAAGTTATAGGATCTGTCAAATCGTTGATTCCAACAACTGTAATATTTTTATTATCTAAAAGTTGTCTGAAAACAGATCTTCCAATTCTTCCAAAGCCGTTAATTCCTAATCTTATTTGCATTATCTTGATATTATTTTGTTTAATCTATATAAATCATTGCTTAGATTGTTTGTTGCATTAATAACTTCCGAAATAGGTGAGTGTATCAGATTATTGTTGACTAATCCAACCAATGTGTTGTATTTTTTTAATTTTATTGCTTCTAAAGCTGCCATTCCTAATTGACTAGCTAATATTCTGTCAAAAGAAGAGGGTTTACCCCCCCTTTGAATATGTCCCAGGATAGTAACTTTAGACTCATATGCTGAATAGACTTTACTTAAATCTTCAGCTATCTTATAAGATGGTCCGTAGTTGTTGCCTTCTGCAACAATAACAATACTAGACTCTTTATTTCTTTTTTTATTTTCTTCTAATCGTTTTACTAGATCAATTAATTGAAAATCTTTTTCTGGAAGAATGACGAAACAGGCACCAGATGCGAGACTGGAATTTAGAGCTAGATTACCTGATTTTCTTCCCATAACTTCAATAAAAAACAGGCGATTATGGGAATTAGCAGTATCTCTAATTTTATCTACTGATTTAACAATTGTCTCTAATGCAGTATTATATCCAATGGAGAAGTCTGTACCAAAAACATCATTATCTATTGAGGCTGGAATACCAATTACAGGAACATTAAATTCTTCTGAAAATACACTAGCTCCTGTTAAGGAGCCATTACCCCCAATAACAACTAAAGCATTGATATTATGGTTTTTTAGGTTTTTATAAGCAATATTACGTTTTTTTTTATCTAAAAAACCTATTGATCTTGCTGAGCGTAAAAAAGTACCTCCTGTACTTAGAATGTTGCTCACTGAGCGCATCTCTAATTGCTCAAAAGACCCTTCGATAAGACCTTGAAAACCCCTTTGTACGCCAATAATCTCAACATTATTAAATTCTGCTGATCTGACAAATGACCTGATAGCTGCATTCATACCAGGGGCATCTCCTCCTGATGTTAAAATACCTATTTTAGAAATTTCAGTTGTCATTTTGCAAATATACAAAATTATAAGTGTAAAAATAACACTTAGTAAATATATGTAGTATCTAATTTTGCAGTCAAGACTTAACAGATGATATTAACTAAAGAACATTACTATAACTTATTATATTTGTAAAAATTAAAAATAATATATTATGAAAAAACTACTAATTATATTACTTTGTCTTCCTTTTATTGGATTCGCACAAAGTGAGAAAAAATTAAAAAAAATATATGGTGGCATCCCAACTGCTAATGAAAATATGAGTTGGTTAGAAGATCAAACTCCAAATGAAAAATATGTTGGAGTTATTCAATTTGACTCAACAATAAGTGAATCAAATATAATTGAAGCTTTTATGATGACATTTCAGCCATTACAAGATGCTAATATAATGACAAAACAAATGCGTAATAATAATGCATTTGGAGCTGTTGCTTCAGGATTAAGTGGTGATTATAGGTCAATGAATGAATTTAATAAAAGTGGTCAGGCTGATTCTAGAAGACAAAACCAAGTTAGAAATTCGTGGACTGTTCAATTTATTGATGGAGTAAGAATATCTCGCTTTTATTATAATGTAAGTGTGCAGGTGAAAGATGGACGGTATAAACTATCAGTTATTCCTGCAGGTATGTCTGGTTATGCTAACGACCACATTCAAACTGAATGGAATCAAATTTTTAATAAAAAAGGAGAAGTTAAATCATTATATTCAAAATATTACAGCCAAATGAAAATTAAATTAGCTTATACAATAGATCAATGGATTGATAATGTGGACAAGCAACTATCAGAATTGCATGACAGTTCTTGGTAGTATTAAAGTATAATAAAAAGACCCCAATTAAGGGGCCTTTTACTGTGTAGCGGGGACAGGACTCGAACCTGCGACCTTTGGGTTATGAGCCCAACGAGCTACCAACTGCTCCACCCCGCGATATTTGATTGCAAAGATACTCGTATAAATTAATTCTCCAATCATTCTGATAAATTTATTTTAGGAGTTTAAAAAGATTACTTTTGCTTTTATGATTTCTGTGAATAATTTATCTCTTTATTTTGGTGGGCAAGACATCTTTAAAGATATCTCTTTTATGGTAAATAAAGGTGATAAGATTGGTCTTACTGGTAAGAATGGCGCAGGTAAATCTACTTTACTGAAAGTATTGGCTAAGGACTTGAAGCCCAATAATGGAAATGTTTCAGTTCCAAATGATTTAGTTATTGGTTTTTTAAGACAAGATTTAGATTTTGAAGATGGGAAAACAGTTCTTGAGGAGGCTCAGACTGCTTTTGAATTTCTTAATGAAATAGAACTTAGGATGAATGAGGCTAATACTCAGCTTACCGAGCGTACTGATTATGAAAGTGCAGAATATCTCGAGATAATTAATCAGTATAATGAGTTAGAGGAACGATTTAGAATGGCAGGAGGACATGAAACTGCTGCTGAGATTAGTCAAGTCCTAAATGGATTAGGCTTTATGCAATATGACTTTAATAGACAAACAACTGAATTTAGTGGAGGATGGAGAATGAGAATAGAACTAGCAAAGATTTTGCTAATGAAACCAGATCTTTTACTACTAGATGAGCCAACTAATCATTTAGATATTGAATCTATTATGTGGTTAGAGAAATGGTTGAAGAACTATAATGGAGCAGTAGTTCTTGTTTCACACGATAGACTGTTTTTAGACGTGTCTACCAACAGAACAATTGAAGTTGCATTTTCAAAGATTAATGACTATAAAGCCTCATACACTAAATATCTTAATTTAAGAAAAGATAGAATTGAGAAACAAACACAAGCAAAGAAGAATCAGGATAAATTTATAAAAGAAACAAAAGTTTTAATAAATAAGTTTCGTGCTAAAAAAAATAAGGCAGCTTTTGCACAAACGTTAATAAAGAAATTAGAAAAGCTTGATATTATTGATGTTGAGCAAGAAGATATTGCTCGAATGCAGTTTCGTTTTCCACCTGCTCCTCATTCAGGTAAAATGAGTCTGCAAGTGATTAATGCTTCAAAATCTTACGATGATTTACAGGTTCTTAAAAATGTAAATCTTGAGATTGTTAAAGGAGACAAAATAGCTTTTGTTGGTAAAAATGGTGAGGGAAAATCTACTCTTGCAAAGATGATTGTCAATGAGACTTTATTTAATGGTGAGGTAAAACTAGGTCATCAAGTAAAGATGGGTTATTATGCCCAGAATCAAGCTGAATTCTTAGATGAGGACCTAACTGTTTTAGAGACTATCGAGCAAGCATCAACAGAAGAAACAACAGGAAGAGTACGTTCTATATTAGGGTCTTTTTTATTTAGCAATGACGAGGTTGATAAGAAAGTAAAAGTCTTGTCGGGTGGTGAAAGGGCTCGTGTAGCTTTATGTAAATTATTGTTAGAACCTTATAATCTTTTGATAATGGATGAGCCAACCAATCATTTAGATATTACATCAAAGGAGTTGTTAAAACAGGCATTAGTAAAATATGACGGTAGCTTAATAGTAGTATCACACGATAGAGAGTTTCTGCAAGGGTTAACTCAAAAGGTATATGAATTCAAAGAGCAAAATATTAGAGAGTATATAGGTGATATTAATACTTTCTTATTAGAGAAAGAGGTTCAAAATTTTAAGCAATTAGAGAGCTCTCAGAATAATCAAAAAAACACAAAAAAGAATAAAACAGCTTTGCAAGAATCTTATTCTGATAAGAGGCAACGTCAGAAGAGGATCAAGAAACTTCAAAATAAGGTAAGTAAGTTAGAAAAGCAAATTGAGATACTAGAAGAATCTTTAAGGTCAATTGATAATGATTTAGCTAATCCCGATAAGTTTAAGGAATTATCTGCACAAGCTGGTTTTTTTGATGATTATGAAAAAAACAGACAAAAACTGCAAGAATTAGAAACTGAATGGGAGCAAGAGGTGGAGAAATTAGATTCATTGAAATAGGTATTTTTATCTAGTAATTTATTAGAAGTTATGCTATGCATAATATTTAATTTTTGATCATTTAATTTTGCCCCAGAATTAATAACAAAAAATAAAAAAATGAAAAAATTAATTGTAATAGTTGTATGTGCTTTAACGTCAATTAGTGTTAATGCACAAATACAAAAATTAGCTGGACCTAGAATTGGAATGACATTTATTACTGATGGCTCTACTGCTGATTTTTTACATAAAGGGTATGATTATGTAGATGAAGAAAAGAATAAGCTTGGCGAAACCGGTTCAGCATTTACTTCCCAATATGGTTGGCAATGGGAAAGTAGATTTGCTGATGGTGGTGGTGATGTAGTGGGTATAGTAGAATGGGTTGCTTTGGTTGCAGGAATGGAACAAGGGAAATTTCTGCCTTCTTTAACTTCTGTTATTGGAGCTAGAACTTCAAACGGATTAGAAGTTGGAGTTGGTCCCAGTTTATCACTTTCTGGAGTTGGAATGGTATTTGCAATTGGTAAAAATTTCAGGTCAGGAAGTTTAAACTTGCCAGTAAACTTAGTTTTTATGCCGGGTAAAAACATCGACAGTAATGTCAATGGTGAAGCATATACTTATAGTACAGGAGCAAGAATCTCATTAATGGTTGGGTTTAATCTAGCTAAATAATTGTAGGTTTACAGAAATTATAAAATGAAAAGAATTAGTTTATTTATTTTATTAAGTTTATTTGGTTTTGTTGCTTTTGCATCATTTCCAGTTGACACTTTAGAATTGATAGTCTCAGATCCAGAAGCTGAGAAATTTAAGTTAGATACCGTTGCTTTTATAATAGGAATTCTTACTTTCTGGTTAATGTTTCTTTTTGGCTTGCCATTATTATTATTATTAATTAATAAAAAGAATTTTAGAGGCTCATTAGCATGGGGTTGGCTTGTAGGTCTTCTTTTACCGTTTGTAATTGCATTGCTTATACTTGCAGGAAGCGGATTAGAAGATTTTAAGTTATTGTATTAAAAAATCATATTATGAAAAAAAATATTATTACTTTTTTGTTGGCTTGTTCAATTTTGACTGTTGATGCACAGGTGAAAAAATTAGCTGGTCCTAGAGTTGGAATGACTATGGTGCAAGCGGGATTATTAGCAAATATCTTAAAGAAAGATGTGCCTATATTTGCTGATGGTTATGAAGCTAATAGAGAATCATGGGAAGGAACATCTTTAGGAAAATATGGCGCAGTCATGTCGCAATATGGTTGGCAGTGGGAAAGTAGATTTGCTGATGGAGGTGATGTTACAGGTATTGTAGAATGGATTGCTTTAGTTGGAGGTATGGAAAAAGGAATGTTTTTGCCTTCAGTTTCATCAATGGTTGGAATACGTACAAATAAAGGCATGGAGTTTGCTGTTGGACCAAATTTATCTTTTGGAGGTATTGCAATGGTTATTGGTGCTGGTTATAATTTCACATTTGGCAAATTAAATCTTCCAGTTAATATAGCTTTTGTTCCAAGTATGGATAAAACATATACTCACGAAGCGGTATATGATCACACACACCCACATGATGATGAAGGCAATCCTTTAGATCCTGTATTAGAGCATGCAGAATATGAGATAACTCACCCAACAGGAGCCAGAGTTTCAATAATGGTTGGATTCAATTTAACCAAATAAAAGACTTTAAATTATAGTAAAGGGCTAATTATAAGGTTAGCCCTTTTTTCGTTTCTTTGCAAAATGGAACACAAGGCAGGTTTTGTAAATATTATTGGTAATCCTAATGTAGGGAAATCTACTTTAATGAATGCATTAATTGGACAAAAGCTCTCAATTATTACAAATAAAGCACAAACTACTCGTCACAGAATACTTGGAATACTTAATGAAAAAGAATATCAGATTGTTTTTTCTGATACTCCAGGTATAATTGATCCAGCATATAAACTGCAAGAGAATATGATGAATGCTGTGTATTCTGCTTTTCAAGATGCTGATGTGCTTATTTATATGATTGAGGTAGGAGAGAAAGGTATGAAAGATGGAAAGCTATTTGAAAGATTGAAAAAAACATCTATTCCTGTGCTATTACTTTTAAATAAAATTGATTTGGCTGAGCAAGATTTTGTTACTCAAGAGATTGAAAGATGGAGTAAAGAAATACCGAATGCTGAGTTATTACCAATCTCTGCTTTAAATAATTTTAATTTAGATCTTATAAAAAATAAGATAGTTAGCTTGCTTCCTATTTCACCTCCTTATTATGATAAAGAAGCAATTACAGATAAATCAGAAAGATTCTTTGTTGAAGAAATTATCAGGGAGAAGATCCTCAAGCATTATAAGAAGGAGATTCCCTATTGCGTTGAGATAGGTGTAGAAGAGTTTTTAGAAGAAGAACATGTTATTAAGATCAGAGCTGTTATTTATGTTATGCGTGAAAGTCAAAAGGGTATCATTATTGGCCATAAGGGGATGGGTCTTAAAAGAATTGGGTCTGAATCAAGAAAAGATATTGAAAATATGCTTGATAAGAAAATATTTCTAGAGACTCCAGTAAAAGTAAAAAAGAATTGGAGGAATGATAATATGCAGTTAAAAAAATTTGGATACGAATAATGATTAATATAGTAGCAATAGTAGGAAGGCCAAATGTTGGTAAATCAACAATTTTTAATCGTTTTACTGAGAGTAGAAAAGCAATTACTGATGAGGTTAGTGGCGTAACTCGAGATAGACATTATGGTAAAGCAGAATGGAATGGTCGTGAGTTTTCAGTGATTGATACTGGTGGATATGTTAAGGGAGGTGATGATATTTTTGAGGCTGAGATAAGAAAACAAGTAGAACTAGCTATTGATGAAGCAAATGTTATTTTGTTTGTAGTTGATGCGAAAACAGGAATTACTGATTTAGATCAGGCTATAGTTAATTTACTAAGAAAAACAAATAAGAAAGTAGTTCTTGCAGTAAATAAAGTAGATAATAAAAGATTACTTGATGATGCAGTGGAGTTTTATAATTTAGGCATAGGCAATTATATTCCTGTCTCATCTATTAGTGGAAGCGGTACTGGAGAATTATTAGATGAACTGCTAAAATACTTTAAAGATGATATTCAAGAGTTTGTAGATGAAACACCAAGATTCGCAGTAATTGGACGGCCAAATGTTGGTAAATCATCCTTTATTAATTCTTTAATTGGAAAGGACCAGAATATTGTTACAGATATTGCTGGAACTACTAGAGATGCATTAAATACTAAGTTTACTAAGTTTGGATTTGATTTTACTTTAGTAGATACAGCAGGACTTCGAAAGAAAAAAAATGTACGTGAGGATCTAGAGTTTTATTCTGTGATGCGTTCAGTACGTGCTATTGAACATTCTGATATTTGTATTCATATAATTGATGCTGAGAGAGGTTTTGAAGCACAAGATCAACGAATTTTTCATATTGCTGATAGAAATAAGAAAGGTATTGTGATTTTAGTGAATAAGTGGGATTTAGTTGATAAATCAACTGATACTGCTAGAAAAGTGGAAGACCAGATTAAGGATAAAATTGCTCCTTTTTCTGATGTGCCAATTGTCTTTATATCAGCATTAGAAAAGCAAAGATTATTAAAAAGTCTTGAGACTGCAATACAGGTGTATAATAATAGGAGCCAAAGAATCGCAACGTCAGTTCTTAATGAAGTAATGCTTCCATTGATTGATCATCACCCTCCACCTGCTACAAAAGGAAAATACATACAGATAAAGTATTGTACCCAATTACCAACTGATACACCTACTTTTGTGTTTTTTGCAAATCTTCCTCAGTATATTAAAGAACCATATAAGCGTTATATTGAAAATAAATTGCGTGAATATTTTGATTTTTCTGGTGTTCCTTTGCAAATTTATTTTCGTAAAAAATAGAGATGATTGATATAATTTGAGTGTGATAGTGATCATTTATTTTTATTTATTAGTTTTACAGATATTAATCAGTATATAGTTATTATGAATAATTTATTTTTTGCGACTTTCTTATTGCTTTTTATTACATCATGCGGTGTTGATCAGGTCAATTTTTTAAATCCACAACCTGAGTCCTTAGATCCTTTATCAGAGATTCCTAATGAATATCAAGGAGAATTTATAGTTGATGGTGATACACATATCGTGACTATGAATTCAATTGATGGGATTAGTATTGTAGATGATAGTGTAGTTGTAAAAAAAAGAGGGAGTTATTTTTATGTTAATAGAATTAATGATAAGGGGTTTTATAATTTAATAGTTCTAAGAAGGGTCAATTACTTAAATCATGAAAGTATTTCTTTATATGCACCTCAATTTAATATTCCAGATATTATTGAAGATTATCAGAAAGAGATATTAGTTTCAGTTGATTCATTAGGTGCAGAAGAGATTGAATCTCTTGAGGTAGAGTTTCTTAAGCAGAATCTTGAAGACAAGTTAGAACATTATAAACTATTTAATATTGTTGGCGGCCTTTCTCCTTTTTATGATATAGAATATAAAGGTGATCTTGTACTGGAAAATGTTACTGTTAATCAGCTAAGTATACTGATGAATGCCTCAAAAATTTATGCTGTAGAACGAATACAATAATTTAACTTTAACTAATAAAAAAAATAAAAAATGAAGAAAATTAATTTTACGCTAGTTTTTTTAATTACATCAGTGTTTTTATTTGCGCAAACAAATGCTGATATCGTAGGTGAGTGGTACAATGCTGAAAAAGATGCAGTAATTACACTTTTTGAGGATGGCTCAAAAATTTCCGGTAAAATTACTTGGATGAAATTTCCAAATGATGAAAATGGAAACCCTAAGACGGATCCATTAAATCCTGACGAGGACTTAAGAGGCAGGTCAAGAATGGGAATGGTTATGATGAATAGTTTTAGTCATATTGAAGGTAAGGTATGGGATAATGGCAAGCTCTATGATCCTAAAAAAGGAAAGACCTATACTGGTAGAATTACATTAACTGATAGTAATACTCTTGATTTAAGAGGTTATATTGGTTTTTCATTTATTGGAAGATCTTCTACTTGGACAAGGAAATTAGATTAAAGTAAGAAAGTTTTGGGAAACAGAAGTTATGTAATTGGCAATATGAATTATTAAAAAGAAAGCCGAGTATTTACTCGGCTTTCTTTTTTGTGCGTATTTAGTTTTAGTTTATGCTTAATAATTCTACTTCAAATATTAAAGTTGCTCCAGGGCCTATCATTCCTCCTGCCCCTTGATCTCCATAGGCTAAATTAGATGGGATAGTTAACTTCCATTTATCACCAACATGCATTAATTGTAATGCTTCTGTCCATCCTTTAATGACTTGTGTAACACCAAATGTTGCAGGTTGTCCTCTATCAACAGAACTATCAAATACTGTGCCATCAGTTAGCATTCCGTGGTAGTGTACCGTCACTTGATCAGAAGTTGTTGGTTGCTCACCATCACCTGAACTAATTATTTCATATTGTAGTCCACTTTCAGTAGTTGTTACTCCTTCCTTAGCACCATTTTCAGCTAAGTAAGCAGCTCCTGCTTCATTAGCTTTTGCACTCTTTTCTGCTTGCATTTTTCCAAAGAAATCCTGTAATATTTTCATGCTTTCTTCTTCTGAGATATCAAGATCATTTCCTTGAAATACATCATCAAATGCTTTGGCAACTGCATTGACATCAATAGATTCTAATCCTTGTGACTTTACGCTAGAAGCCATATTTACTCCTAAGCTATAACTAACTTTTTCCATTTCTGTTTCTGGTATTTTGTAAGAAGCATTATCAGTACATGAGCTGAATATTAATGCAATGCTTACGATTAATAAATTGATTTTTTTCATGATATAATTTTTTTTTGCAAAACTACAATTATTGTTTATTTTTATTGAGAAAATAGTAGTCAATTTTTCTATATTTGGCTTTTTTAGAAATCAATAAATATTACATGGAGATAAATAATACACCTATTGAGGGATTGCTAGTTATTAAGCCAAGAATTTTTAAAGATGAAAGAGGTGAATTCTTTGAGTCTTGGAGTAAAAGATCATATGAGGAATTTGGATTGGGTTTAGATTTTGTCCAAGATAATCAATCTTTATCAAATAAAGGAGTATTAAGAGGTTTGCATTTTCAGAATCCCCCTTTTGCACAAGGAAAATTAGTTAGAGTAATTAAGGGTTCAGTTCTTGATGTTGCTGTTGATATTAGAAAACAATCTTCTACATATGGTCAGTATTATTCATTGATTCTATCTGAAGCTAATAAAACTATTTTTTGGATTCCCCCTGGTTTTGCTCACGGGTTTGTCGCATTAGAGGATGATACAATTTTTAGTTATAAATGTACGGCAATTTATAATAAGGAGTCTGAAGGTTCTATAATTTGGAACGATCCTCATATTGCGATTAATTGGGGAATTGATAATCCTTTAGTTTCAGAAAAAGATATGCAATCTAGCCACTTTAAGAGTCTTAAAAGTAAATTTTAGAATGAAGAAAAAATATTTTCTTTTTTTAGGATTTGCAGTTTTTTCTTTTGTGATAGTACAATTATTTACTTATTCTATTAATTCACAACCCGAAGATGAGATTTATCAGCAACATTTTAACATGAAGAATGGAGCTTTTTCGCTAGTTAAACCTGATAAATTAGATTTTTGTGGTGAGGAGGTTCCACTTTACTCATCTGAGATTTGGGAAAGAATTGATAAGGAGCTTCTTAAAAATACATATTGGCACTCAAATACAATGTTATATTTTAAAAAAGCAAATAAATATTTTCCTATTATTGAGCCTATATTAAAAGAGTACAATATACCTGATGATTTTAAATATCTAACTGTTATTGAGAGTGGTTTGGATAATGTAGTTTCTCCTGCTGGTGCTGCTGGTTTTTGGCAAATATTAAAAGGAACTGCTATTGAGCATGGTCTTGAAGTAAATTCATCAGTAGATGAAAGATATAATCTGGAGAAAGCAACGGTTGCTGCTTGTGAATACCTGCAAGATGCATATAATAGATTTGGTAGCTGGACAATGGCTGCTGCTGCTTATAATATGGGTAAAAATGGCGCTGGTCGAGTGATTGATATTCAATTATCAGACAATTATTATAACTTGTATCTTAATTCTGAGACTTCAAGATATGTTTTTAGAATAATAGCAGTAAAAGAGATTATGAATAATCCTAAAAAGTATGGTTTTATTTTAAGACAGAAAGATTTGTATGTGATGCCAAAATATGAAACAATATTAGTAGATTATACAATATCAAATTTGTCAGTATTTGCAAAATCTAATAATATAAATTATAAATTACTTAAGCAGTTTAATCCATGGTTAAGAGGAGTTTCCTTGCCCGCCAAATCAAGTAAAGAATATTTAATAAAGATACCTGTTGATACTAGTTTATTAGTATTTGATGATATTCAGCTTGTTTTTGATTCATTAGATTAGGATGTCAAATCAACAAAATTTTATAAATATTTATGGTGCTCGTGCTCATAATTTGAAAAATTTAAGTATAAGTATTCCTAGAAATAAACTTGTTGTATTGACAGGTAAGAGTGGTAGTGGTAAATCATCACTTGCCTTTGATACTATTCATGCTGAAGGACAAAGGAGATATTTAGAGACTTTTAATGCGTATGCACGACAGTTTTTAGGTAATATGGAGCGGCCAGATGTTGATAAGATTACTGGATTGAGTCCTGTTGTTGCAATAGAGCAAAAAACAACCTCAAAGAATCCAAGATCTACTGTTGGAACTATTACTGAGATATATGACTATTTAAGATTGTTATATGCTAGGATAGGTATTGCCTATTCGTATAAAACAGGTAAAAAGATGGTTCGTTTTACTGATGAGCAAATAATAAACTTATTATTCAATCATTTTTCTAACAAGGGAATTAATATTTTAGCTCCAATTATCCGCTCTCGAAAAGGTCATTATGCTGAATTATTTAATTCATTGGCTAAAAAAGGATATTTGAAAGTTAGAGTTGATGGGAAAATAATTGATATAACACCATCGTTGAAACTAGATAGATATAAAATACATGATATTGAGGTAGTAATAGATAGAGTAAAGGTTTCTGAGAGTAATAGAGCTAGATTAATCTCTTCATTGAAAGTAGCTATGCAAGAAGGGGAGGGCGTTATGATGGTGATAGAAAAAAACACGGAAAATATTAGATATTTTAGTAGATCATTAATGTGTCTTGATACTGGTATTGCTTACAGAAAACCTGAGCCAAACTCATTTTCATTTAATTCTCCAGAGGGAGCTTGTAAGGCATGTAATGGTTTGGGTAAATATAAGATTGTTGATCAAAAGAAGATAGTTCCTAATGACAGATTAAGTATAAATAAAGGTGCAATTGCTCCAATATTAAATCGAAGATCAGATTGGGTTGTTAATCAAATTGAACTTATAGGTAAGAAGTTTGATTTTACTTTAAATACTCCATTTAATGAGATATCAAGTGAAGGGATTAATGCAATTATGTTTGGAATTCAAGATAATGTTAAAGTAAAACTAAAAACTGCAGGTATATCTAAGGTTTATCAGCTTAATTTTGATGGTATAATAAATTTTATTGAAGAGCAATCAAAAAATACTTATGTAAAATCAATTGATAAGTGGACTAAAAAATATATGTCTGAGCATGATTGCAAGACTTGTCATGGTAGTCGGCTTAATATTGAATCATCAAGTTTTATTATTAACAAGAAGCGAATTCATGAAGTAGCAAGCATGGATGTTGCTTCGTTAGCAAAATGGGTAAATAACATTGAAAATTCTTTAAATGAGAATGAATTAAAGATTGCCAAGCAGGTTATTAAAGAGTTGAATAAAAGATTACAATTTATAAATGATGTGGGGCTTTCTTATTTGTCATTAAATAGAAGTACTAGAACTTTAAGTGGAGGAGAAGCACAAAGAATTCGCTTAGCTACTCAGATTGGCACTCAATTGACGAATGTTTTATATATTTTGGATGAACCAAGTATAGGTTTACACCAGAGAGATAATTTAAGATTAATAGATTCTTTAAAGAAACTAAGGGATATAGGAAATTCAGTTATTGTAGTTGAGCATGATAAAGACATGATGCAACAATCAGATTATATTATTGATTTGGGTCCTGGAGCAGGAACTCTTGGAGGGGAGGTTGTGGCTGAGGGTGATTATAAAGAAATATTACAAGATAATAATATTACAGCTGATTTTTTAAATGGCACACGAAAAATTACTATTCCAAAGGAAAGAAGGAAAGGTAACGGAGATTTTTTAATAATAAAGGGAGCAAGTGGAAATAATCTGAAAGAAATTAATGTTGAAATTCCTTTAGGATTAATGTGTTGTGTAACGGGAGTTTCAGGTAGTGGGAAGTCAACTTTGATAAATGAGACTTTATATCCAATATTGAACAAGCATTTTTACAGAGGAGAAAAAGATCCATTACCCTATAAAAGTATTAGTGGTTTGGAGTATTTAGACAAAGTAATTGAAGTAGATCAATCTCCTATTGGTCGCACTCCAAGATCTAATCCAGCAACCTATACTAGCGTTTTTTCAGATATAAGAAGCTTATTTGCAAATCTTCCAGAATCAAAAATTAGAGGCTATAAAGCGGGACGTTTTTCATTCAATGTTGTTGGAGGCAGGTGTGAAGGCTGCAAGGGAGGCGGTAAGAAAACAATAGAAATGAATTTTTTACCTGACGTTGAAGTGCATTGTGAGGATTGTAATGGTAAGAGATACAACAGAGAGACATTAGAAGTTCGTTTTAAAGGTAAGTCAATCTTTGATGTGTTGAATTTAACAATTAATCAAGCAGTTGATTTTTTTGATGCTATTCCTTCTATTTATCGTAAAATAAAAACTATACAGGATGTTGGTTTAGGTTATATAACGTTAGGACAATCTGCCACAACATTAAGTGGAGGAGAGGCTCAAAGAATAAAGTTAGCCTCAGAGCTCTCAAAGAAGAGCACAGGTAAGACTTTTTATATTTTAGATGAACCTACTACTGGATTGCATTTTGAGGATGTAAAAGTATTCTTAAAAGTAATTGATACTATTGTAGATAAAGGAAACTCAGTATTAATCATTGAACATAATATGGATGTCATAAAGATGGCAGATTATATCATTGATATTGGTAAAGAAGGTGGTCAAAATGGAGGAAGTCTTATTTGTAACGGAACTCCCGAAAATATCGTAGAATGTAAAAGTAGTTACACAGCTAGATATTTAGAAAGAGAATTGGTTTAGATTAGTCAAGAGCATTAAAATATTATTTAGTATGGATACAGATGAGAATAGAATAAGGAAAGCTTTTAAAGAAAAGAATTGGAATGCGATTAAGACTTCTGACTCTTGGCAAATATTTAAGATTATGTCAGAATTTGTAGAAGGTTTTGAGACTATGGCAAAAATTGGCCCATGTGTGTCTATTTTTGGTTCGGCACGTACTAAACCTGACAATAAGTATTATGCACAAGCTGAAGAGATTGGTTATTTGCTTACTGAAAAAGGCTATGGTGTAATTACTGGAGGTGGTCCTGGTATTATGGAGGCCGCTAATAAAGGAGCCAAAAGAGGAAATGGAAAATCAGTTGGTTTAAATATTGAGCTGCCATTTGAACAGTCTCATAATGAATTTATTGATAATGATAAGCTCTTAAATTTCGATTATTTTTTTGTTAGAAAAGTTATGTTTGTAAAATATGCTCAAGGCTTTATCGTATTGCCAGGTGGGGTGGGCACTTTAGATGAATTATTTGAAGCAATTACTTTAATCCAAACTGGAAAGATTGGTAAATTTCCAATTGTATTAGTTGGTGAAGTATATTGGAATGGAATGCTATCTTGGATAAAAGAAACAATGCTTAAAAAAGAGAATAATATTAGTGTCACAGATTTAGATTTAGTAAGCATTGTTAACACTGCAAATGAGGCTGTTGAAATTATTGAAGATTTCTACAAAGAGTTTAGTTTAAAGCCTAATTTTTAGAATATACAATTACATTCTGATTTTTTTAGTATTTTTGCGAGAATATAAAATTAATGTAATGAATCAATTTTTGAAAAAAATTATTTTCTTTTTTGCTCTAGTAATATCTGTTAATTTATACGCACAAGATGACGTGTTTGCAGAGACTAAAGAAAAACCATTTAACCCCAAATTTACATTAGGATCTGGTCTTTATACATTAAACGGAGATATTCAAAATGATAATTCAGGTTTTTTAAAAGGAATAGCAGGATTTAATGCCGGAATGAAATTCGATATTGCAAATAAATATGATCTATCATTATTGTTTATTAAAAATTCTTTTGCAGCTAACAATGGTGATGAGAGTTTTACTTCTGATGTTGATGGTTTTGGATTGCATTTAGGTTATATATTCATGCAGAGCAAAAAATCAAAAATTGACCCATTTCTATCTTTGGGTGTTCAACAGCTCGGTACTACAACAATAGTAAATGATAAAAAGCAAGAAAGATCATCAGTTATTGCAATTCCATTAGCAGTTGGATTAAGAATGAATATTATTGATAGATTAGAGTTTGATATTTTTATAAGTGAGGCTCTTGGTTTAGGCGATATTGATATGTCAAAACAGAATGAAGGCAATGCGGATGGTTATATGTCATTAAATTTTTCTATTCATTATGACTTGTTTACCCCAGGAAAAAATAAAGAGGATTATTATTATGACGAGACTTATTATAATGATGTTGATTTTGCAAAATTAGAATCAGAAGACGAGGATGGAGATTTAGTACCTGATATGGACGATTATTGTCCTCAAACTCCAATTGGCGTGAAAGTTGATAAAAATGGATGTCCTTTAGATGATGATAAAGATGGGATTGCTAATTTTTTAGATAAGCAAAAGAATACACCTGAGGGTTCAATTGTTGATGAAAATGGTGTTAGATTAACAGCTGAAAAATATCATAGTATGTACTCTGATGATGAAGCTGCATCAAGAAAGTATGCCAATTTTTATAATGAAAGCGAAATTAAACGTGAGAACTATAAGACTGTTGATGAGTATCTTATTGCTAAGGCAAATGCTTTTAATAAAGCATACAATCAAGATTTGAATGATAATGTTGAGGTTCTTGGGCTAAGATATAAAGTTCAGATTGGTGAGTATAAGGAAGTAATTCCTGCTAAGATAATTAATAAACTTTTAAGTTTTGATGATTTAGAAAGTTTCGCCATGTCTGATGATGCTGTAGTTTATGCTGTTGGAACTTATAGTACACTTAATGACGCTTTAAATAGACAGTATTCATTAGAAGAAAAAGGTTTTGAAGATACTGATATATTAGTTGATAATAATGGTGAGATTTCAGCTTATGTAGCTCCAAAACCAAAATCTGAGATAGATGAAGATGAAGAGGTGCAAGCCCCTGAAGATATAGTAGAAATGGAGGGAGGTGTTGTTAATCAAGTAACGGAGCCAATTGATGAAACAACTTATAGAATACAGATTGGAGCTTTTAATAAAGCTTTATCTGATGAGGTCTTTGAGGGTGTTAGTAATGTCATTTCTTTTGTTGGTAAAGATGGCTTAATCAGATATATGGCTGGATCATTTGAGGATTATAAGAATGCTGTTGATTATCAAGTTCAAATGAAGTCTAGAGGCTTTGAAGATGCATTCATTGTAACATATAAGAATGGAGAAAGAATTAGTTTAAACATTGCTATTAAGAGTAAAAAATCTGTCAAAGATATTAAAGGAGATAGTACTCAGGTTAAGATAGATAAGGCAATAAACTTAGCATTTACAGTTCAAATTTTAGTGGGAGAGCGTTCAGTGTCCCAAGATGAATTAAAAAGAATGGGTAGCTTAGGAAATATTGATAAAGAGGCAGAAGGATCTGATATGTATCGATATTTTGCAGGGACATTCAAAACCTTAGAAGAAGCAAATGTTCAGTTAGAGAAGGCAAAGTTAGCAGGATATTCTGATGCTTTTATTTTTGCGATTAAAGATGGTGAAAGAATTACTCTTGAAGAAGCTAGAAAATTATTGAAATAATATTGTTTAGAAAAAGATTTATTTTAGGCTTTGTTTTTTTGCTTTTTTACTTCCTTCATAAACTTCAAAATTTCTAAAGCTACATTCAAGTTTTCCATTCATTACTTTTATTTTTCTGCTTGGACGTAATCCAATAAATTTCATATTTTCAATGTCAGATGAAATTATCCATATACTACATCCTTCATATTTATGTTTTAAAGTGGTTCCTACTTTTTCATAAAAATCAGTAACTCCCAAATCAATTCTCTCTCCGTAGGGAGGATTAAATATCACAAAAGTTCCTGGATTTATTCTAGTTTCAAAGAAGTCAGATTTAGTAACTTTAATATTTTCATAGAATAGAGCATTTTCAATATTTTCTCGGCTAATTCTTACAGCTTTCTGGAAATTATCACTTCCAGTTATTTTTCCATAATAATGGATTTCTTTCTCAAGAGAAACATCTTTAATCATCTCCCATAGTTCCTCATCAAAATCTTTCCATCCTTCAAATCCAAATTTATTTCTAAAGATATTAGCTGGTATGTTATGAGCAATAAGCGCAGCTTCAATTAATAGGGTTCCACTTCCACACATTGGGTCATGAAAATTAGAAATCCTATTCCAATCACTTAATAATATTAAACCTGCAGCTAAGACTTCATTCATTGGAGCAATCACAGCATCAGATTTATATCCTCTTTTATGTAATGATTCACCTGAACTATCTAAAGAAACTGTACAAGTGTGTTTTGCAATATGAAGATTAATACTGATGTCTGGCATTTCAGGATCAACATCTGGTCGTTTATTAAATTTCTTTCTAAAGGTATCTACAATTGCATCTTTCATTACTAATGAAGCGTATTTACTATGAGTAAAGAATTCAGAATGTGTAGTTGCATGAGTAGCAAAAGTGGTGTTTAAATTAAAGATTTCAGTCCAATCAATTTTACATAATTCTTTGTATAATTCTTTTTCATCATGTGCTTGAAAGTGAGCGATAGGTTTTAATATTCTAAGAGCTGTTCTTAGGTTTAAATTTGCTTTATACATAAATCCTTTATCTCCTTTAAAACTAACAGCACGATTCATAGGTTTTACATTTTGCGCACCTAGCTTCCTTAGCTCATCAGCTAGTATTTCTTCTAAGCCAAACATGGTTTTGGCTAGCATGTAAAAGTTATCATCTTTCATTAGGCAAATGTAATGCTTATTAGCTAAAAGATTTCATTAGATTTGTTCAAATTATTTTCGCGTATGGATATTGCAAATCTTGATTGGATTATTATCATTTCTTTTTTACTCTTGACTTTATTGATTGGATTTATTGTCTCGAAAAAATCAGCAGAAAATGCTTCTCAATTTTTTCTTTCTGGGCGAAATATGCCTTGGTGGCTCTTAGGTCTATCTATGGTGGCAACTACTTTTTCAACTGACACGCCAAATCTAGTTACGGATATTGTAAGGAATAATGGTGTGGCAGGAAATTGGGTGTGGTGGGTTTTTCTGCTTACAGGATTATTAACTGTTTTCGTTTATGCAAAACTGTGGAGAAAATCTAATATAAATACCGATATAGAATTTTATGAGCTCAGGTATTCAGGAAAACCTGCAAAATTTTTAAGAGGATTTAGAGCGCTTTATTTAGGTGTAATTTTTAATGTATTGGCTATGGCAGGGATTTCTTTAGCAGCCATAAAAATTGGGCAAGTAATGTTGGGTCTTACTGCTTTTGAAACTATAGGAGCTGCAGGATTAATTACAGTAGTCTTCAGTACAATGGGTGGTTTTAAAGGAGTGGTTTATACTGACTTCTTACTGTTTTTTGTCGCAATGATTGGCTCTGTTGGAGCTGCATATTATTTAGTAAATATTGAAGAAATAGGAGGTGTTCAGGCTTTAATTACTCACCCTAATGTGGTTGATAAAATTTCCATGTTGCCCGATTTTAGTAATACCGAGCAATTAATTATGTTACTTATTATTCCTCTTTCAGTACAGTGGTGGTCCGCTTGGTATCCTGGTGCAGAGCCAGGTGGAGGTGGTTATATCGCCCAAAGAATGTTAGCAGCAAAAGATGAGAATCATGCGATTGGAGCAACTTTCTTTTTTAATATTATGCATTATGCTTTACGTCCTTGGCCTTGGATCTTGGTGGCTTTGGCATCACTAGTTGTTTTTCCTGATATTTCAAGTATTCAAGAAGCTTTTCCTGCAGTGAGTGAAGATAAATTAGGGCATGATTTAGCTTATTCGGCTATGCTAACTAAATTGCCAACAGGGTTGTTAGGCTTGGTTTTGGCTTCTTTAATTGCTGCATATATGTCTACTATTTCTACACATCTTAACTGGGGATCATCTTATATAGTAAATGATTTTTACACACAACAAATTAATCCTATTGCTACTGAAAAACAAAAGGTTAATGTAGGGCGTTTAGCGACAGTTACTTTATTTTTAGCTTCTGCAGTTTTGGCTTTTTTATTGACCAACGCTCTACAATTATTTGATTTTATACTGATGTTTGGTGCAGGAACAGGACTTATTTTTATTCTTAGATGGTTTTGGTGGAGAATAAATGCTTGGAGTGAAATATCAGCTATTTTTGTTTCAGGGATTGTTTCGATATTATTTAATATGGAGGTGGTATCTTCTCTAATATTTGGTGAAATGGCTTTAATGCCAGAGTATATGAGATTTCCTATGGTAGTATTAATAACTACATTAGTGTGGCTTTTAATAACTTTTGCTACCCCTCCAGAAGATAGAGATGTATTACTTAGTTTTTATAGAAAAACAATGCCTGGAGGGCCAGGTTGGAAAGCTATAGTAGAAAATGAACAAATTGAAAATGAAGGTTGGTCAGTTCCTTCAGGCATATTGGCAATGCTTTTAGCTTTAGCTATGATTTATAGTTTGCTGTTTGCAATTGGTTATTTTATTTATGGGAATGTCCAATTAGCAGGAATTCTTATGTCTGTAGCTTTAATATCTGCCTATGTATTGTCTAAAGTATGGAAAAGAATAAAAGTGAAAGTATTTTAATAGTTTTAAATCAGATGCCTACTTTTGCCGTATGAAGAATTTTAAAGAATTAGGTGTAAGGCCAGACTTTATTAAAGGGTTAAATGATTTAAGAATAATTAATCCTACTGATATACAAAGACAAGTTATCCCTTTATTGTTAGAAGCAAACACGGATTTGATTGGCCAAGCTCAAACAGGTACAGGAAAAACAGCTGCTTATGGATTGCCTCTTTTGCATAAAATTGATCCTCAAAAGGACTCTGTACAAGGTTTAATCTTGTGTCCTACACGTGAGTTAGGACAGCAAGTAGCCAAGCAACTATTTCGTTATACTAAATATTCGGATAAAATTTTCACTGAATCAGTTTATGGTGGAGAAAAAATTGACATACAAATAGCTAATCTGAGTCGAACTACACATATAGTTGTTGCGACTCCTGGTAGATTGATTGATTTGGTAAATAGAAAAGCAGTAGATTTAAGTAAAGTAAAAACAGTTATTTTAGATGAAGCAGATGAAATGCTAAGTATGGGGTTTAAAAAAGAACTGGATGAGATATTAAATTTCTTGCCAGAAGCAAAATGTAAATGGTTGTTTTCAGCAACAATGCCGCAAGGAATTAAGCAAATTGTAAATGAACACATGAGAAGCAATGCATATAGAATTACTGTTAGTGGTAGTAATGTTGTTAATGCAAAGATTGATCATAAGTTTCTTTTGTGTGATGATCTTGATAAGTTTAGTGTGCTTTTGCAATTCTTGAATTCTGTAAAAGGGAAAAGAGGAATTGTTTTTTGTAGAACTAGAAATATGGCTAAAAAAGTAGCTGCTCAACTAATTGCTAAAAATATTACTACTGATGCTATTCATGGTGATTTGTTGCAAAAAGAAAGAGATAAAGTAATGCGTGCTTTTAAGAATAAAAACTTAAGTATTATTATAGCTACTGATATTGCTGCAAGAGGAATTGATGTGGCTGACTTAACTTTTATAGTGCATTTTCAATTGCCCGATCAAGACGAATATTATACGCATAGAAGTGGAAGAACAGCTCGTGCTGGTAAAAAGGGAATCTCATTAGTTTTAGCAAATAGTTATGATGTTAGAACAATTAGAGAATATGAGAAAAAATTAAAGATTTCTTTCTCAAAAGTTAAAGCAATTAAGTAGTTAATCGTTTAGAAATTTCATTAATTTTAATTTAGTAAAACTGTAAGACTTTAAAAGTAAAATAGGCTTAAAGTAAATTTATTTTACTCTGAATTTAAAGTTTTTTGTAGACAGTTCCTGATTAGCTTTTACGATTTTTGTTTTTAAGTTGTCTTTATAAGAAACTGTTTTTTCAAATAATTTTTCGTCATTAGTAGCAATCATTTGTGCCGCTAAAATACCTGCATTTAATGCTCCATTTATTGCAACAGTTGCAACAGGAATTCCTGGAGGCATCTGCACTATAGCAAGAAGAGAGTCAAGGCCATCTAGAGATGCCTTAATAGGCACTCCTATTACAGGAATAGGGGTCATTGCAGCAATTACACCTGGTAAATGCGCAGCCATTCCTGCGCCAGCAATAATTACTTTTATTCCATTTGAAGCAGCATTTTTTGCAAATTTTTCAACTTCCTCTGGTGTCCGATGAGCAGAAAGAGCATTGATTTCAAAAGGAATTTCCATTTCATCAAAGAAGATTGCGGCTTTTTCCATGACAGGATAATCAGAAGTGCTACCCATTATAATACTTACTAGTGCTTTCATTTATTTTGTTTTAGATTTTTATTTTACAAATATATTATTTATTATTTATCATCTAGTTATAATTATCATTAGAATTTTAAAATTAATATAATAACCTGTAATATTTAATAGTATATTTGAATAAACTTCTTTTGAGTAAAATATTTTCAGAGATTTAATAGCAAATACTTTGTGAAGAGTGAATTAATATAAAATAGATTAATGTCATATTTTTTTTAATAAACATAATTTATATCATATTATTTATAAATAAGTTTGTTTTTTTTCTATTAATGCTGGATGTTGTAAAATATTTTTATTAACTAACTATCTGTTTATGAGATGTTTTTGGTTTTTTTTTAGCGTATTAAAGAATTAAAATAAATTTCTTTTGTTTTTTTTGTGTGAGTGATAAAAGAGTATATATTTGCACCCGCTTTTTGAGAGAAAAAAATCTTATTTAAAATAAGTTAGTGTTTTTTTTGTAATTAAGGTAGCTGGTATTAAAAATAGTATTATTTTTGCAGCCGCTTTTTGAAGGAATCATAACTTACTTTTAGTTAGGATATAGAGAAAGTTTCAGAATTTCTTGCTCATGAATTTATATAAGTATAAATAAGAGTGTGCATATTTTTTGAAAACAGTTCATTGAATTATTGAAGATAGAATTAATTACATCCAATTACAGTCAATTACAAATT
>CEVW01009875.1_pt1 | contig 23654 bp, 24 predicted proteins | sample 427061 | NCBI WGS metagenome assembly CEVW01 (sample SAMEA2623774, study PRJEB7988) | marine metagenome | biome: marine biome (ENVO:00000447); feature: surface water layer (ENVO:00002042); material: "saline water (ENVO:00002010), including plankton (ENVO:xxxxxxxx)" | depth 5 m
GTTTGGAAATTTTTGGTTAATTCGGTAAAGATTATCAAAAACCTGTACGATAACAGACTTTATCGCATCTAGGGATGGGTTGGTTCGCCACCACCGATCAAATGGTTGAGCGTCGAGAAGTTCCATATAAAGAATATCCTTGGGTTTTTTGCGTTTTCCCGGGACGAGCCAATGACCCATCTTGGAACCGGGTTTTCCACCTTTGCGTATTTTTTGAGGCGTTTTATCTTGGATGGGGCACTTTTTAAAGAGGTATACCTCGGGAACCGCGAACTCCTTCAATTTCTGGGCAACCTTGAACTCAAACTCGAAGGCGCCGTCTGTACTATCAGATGTGTCGATTTCTTTGTACGCGACATACCGCTTACCGTCATCATTGATACTTCCACGGTACATCTTTCCAAACTGACCTTCACTGATAGGTTTACCCTTACCAACGCGAAGGGTGGGTGAGTTGTAACTGGGAACCTTCAAGAATTCCTCTGGGTAACACGCCTTTTCACCCTTGAGTAATTTTTTGAGATTACTCTCTATGCGCCCTGGTGTGTTATAAGCCATACTTACTATTAGTTAGAAAATTGTTATGTATTCAAGAGAAGATCGTTTCTCATATAGGATCTTCTTATCAATACTTAATCATTTTAGCCACTTGTATAAATTCGTTAAAAAGTAACGATTGTTGACACATGACTAAAACTTTTGCGAGATTTGTTTTTGGTATATAATCACCATAACCCACTGTACTCATGGTCGTAAAAGAAAAATAAAATGGATCTAACATACTTTTGAAATCAAAATGTCCAGGTTCTAACGAACTATATATGATCCCAAATAGTAATGAAATTATGATTACGTTTTTCATCTAATATTTATGTATATTTTTTTACTGATCAATCTCGGCATCTTCATCAATCTCGGGCTCCTCCTCGCTACCCTCAACATCAACCTCGACATCAGCCTCGGGGAAATCAATTCCCTGGAACGCAAAGGAGGGAAGCTTCTCGGACTGCTCAAGGAGAACCTGCTGCAAGCGGATCGTACAGCCAAATTTGTTGTCAATAAACCAGATCTGGTTGAGATCAATAATGGCTACGACCTTTTGGCCCTTCTCGATCGAGTCTAGAGAGACACGCTCACGCTTCATGTTGTAAGCCTCGGGAACAAAGGAACCGTCACTCTTTGTGAGGATCTTGAGCTTCATAGTAGAGGGATACTGCTCCTTACCGGGGCGAACAATAGGCTTGTAGAGTGCCTCCTTCAGGACCGCTACATTGAAGTTCTTTCCAAGCCACTCCTTAGAGTTGTCGGCAACGGTGTTGACGATAAGCTCATCAAGCTCAGTCATAGCCTGCAGGAACTGAGCAGACTCCGCATTGTCGGGGTCGAAAGAGAGGTCAAGAGAATAGCTGGTGCGACCACTAGTCTCGTCAGTGTAGACGCTGAGACCATAAGGGGAACGCATGAAAGGAAGTTGAACGAAGATCTTCTTGTTGTCGCTACTGTTAAGATAGACAGCCTTTCCTCCATTCTTGTTCTTGCGAAGCTTGGAGAAGGAAACGTTGTTGGCATTGAAATCGGAAAACTTTTGGATGGCAAGCGACATTGTTTGGTTGTTATATATTTTATAGGATCCGAAACTTTAAGCATATTTTTTTCTCCAGGTATTTTATAATGGGTATCTTTAAAGACTGTGGCTGTGGATGTAATGGGGCCAAGGCTCAGGAGAAACTGGTCATCTCTCTGATGTCCGCGTTAATTTTCTTCGTGGTTGCTAACCCCCAGACATTCATTCTTATGCGTCGTATTCTTGGTCAGTGGGTTGCCGGTCCTAACGGTTGCCCCAAGTTCGGTGGTCTCTTATTACACACCGTTGTTTTCATGCTAATTGTGTGGGGTATCATGCTTCTTAAGAAGGAGAAGAAGCCCTGCAAGAAGGTTGAGGAAGAGGAGGATAAGATTTCTGTCGTTCCCGTGCCTATGAAGAACGCTCCCCTTCCTCTCCCCGGAATGAAGGAGGAGAAGATTGAGCTCGTTGACTCTGGTCTCGAACTCGAGGGTATGGATGTGACTGGCTCTTTCGAGCACCCCGCTGGGCTGTAAATAGTTTAAATATTTATTACAATTGGTTATACCATTTTACGTGACTAACATGGTATATCTAAAAAACTTTAAACAAATCGTTCACTTTTTGAATAATGTTGAGAAGCTCGTTCTTGGATTTAACATCAGATGGGTTGATAATTTCAAATTCGATCTGGTAGTCGGTAGTGTCCTCGGCGTCAAGATCAACTGCATCACCGGTCGACATGGTGAGATCGATAGAGAGATTTTTGCGGACGAATGACTGACGATGCTTGGTTCGCTTCCGATCCATGTCACTAAAGTCGTCAATCTCAGCGGGTGTCTCCTTACTGAAGGAGATGCGAACGTCGTAAGGTACACCCTTGATACGCTTGATGTCCTCCTTGTGGATTGAAGACTTCTGGATAATTTTCTGGTCACCGGTATTTTCGTCGATCGACATGCGAATGTTATCACGGTCACGGTAGAATACTTCTTCTTGGGTCGTGAAAACCTTTTCCCACCCTTGATACTTGGTCAGTGCACGGTACACACGATCGAAAGTATCCTTACCAACGTTGGTGTCGAACATCTTGCCGTTAAACTTGCCAAGACGCATCTCAACCTCCGTCAGCGGATCGCTTTGGTTCTCATCGAACACTTTGTTCACTTTCTTGTATACGGATTCGATATTCATCTTTACTTTTACTTATCTATATGCTAACGCGTCTTCTTCTTAAGTTCTTTATCTTTGCGAATTTTAATGAATGGCATCATCAATGTTGGAAACACATGCTATTTCAACTCAGCCCTGCAATGTATGCTGAACATACCAGTGGTGAAAGAGTATTTCACGCGTAGACCTTATGATGGACCTTGTGCATTTACTCGACTACTTTCATTACTGACCTGTCATTACTGGGATGAAAGTATACAAGCGACATTCAATGTTGCTCCGTTACTGAAGGAATTCATTACACACTTTCCTAGATTCGAAGTTGGTGAACAACACGACGTTCAGGAGGCTATCTTGTGTATCATAGACATCATAGAAAGATCAGTACCACTCTTGAAACATTACTTCTATGGAAAGAAGGTTCAGGAGACTGTATGGCCGGGTGGTTCTAAAAAACGAGAGGAAGTTTTCAGTATGCACATACTTTGTTCAAACTCCAATGACTTTGGGGAAATGATGAAAGAAAGTTTCAAGTGGAATGTATTAACTGATTATAAAGACGACGACGACGTGGTACATAATGTAGCTACTACACGTTATTTATTGTCAGAGTACCCGAATGTTTTAATGGTGTCCTTTGACAAGAAATCAGTCATAAAAATTACCGAAAACATAGTGATCGATAATCACGTATACGAGTTGTTTGCTACATCGGTTCACGCGGGAATTCAACACGGTGGACATTATTCGGCATTTGTTAAACGCGGTGAAACATGGTATTACATAGATGATGACCTAGTTAAAAAACATGAACTACCCGAAAATGCTCCTTACTATGTACTTATGTACATTTTAAAAACTCGTCCATCCGTATATCCTCCTTAATATTGACTATCGTTCTATAGAAAGTTCTGCGGTTGTTAGGATACGTTTTATCATGTCTTCGCAGGATAGGTTTCCACCACATAGGCACATCATCAATCATGTACTGACATTCGAGGATAGCACCTTCTTCGAGAAGGGGTAGCTGATCCACTTTATCGGCAGGTATTTCACTTTCCATGTAAAGTTTCCCCTTTTCTTGAACGTACAGTCTCCACACACCCCGTTGATCCTTCTTGACCATGAAATCGACCGTATTTTTTTCCTTTGGCTTCCATTTAAACATGGTTTCATGGGTACCCATCAATACTTTCTCATACACAGGTGTGAAAACAAGACCATCCATGCGTTCTTTCACAGTGGGTAGATAGTCATGCATAAATGATTTAAAATCACACATCGGATGGAATTTTTTGAGTTTTACTTTCACACGATCTGATTTCAACCCAATTAGACCTTTGACAACTTTTTCCATATGATCCAATCGATCTAGGAAATGTTTCTGACCAATCACTTCACCTTCTGTCATTACCGCATCGTATACGAGGAATGTATTTTCATACAACTCACCATCAAGTATAGTTCCATTAAAAATACTTTTTTTGAAATTCAATGGTGCAGTGAACATTTCAAAGTTTCTATTCACAAACACACATTGCTTCTTTCCCTCATACATGAGGGCCACCATCATATAACGCACACCATCAGTTTTTTCGCATACGACGTAATGATTATTCTGTAGTATGGGAAAATGCTTCAATTCGATGGAGACAGGTTGGGGTCCCGGAAACCTGTCTTTAACACCCCACGTGTCGAGAATAAATTTCTTCACGTAGTCATTCATACTCAACACGGGATTTGTAACTTTAATTGGCTTTAACACCCGCAGCGTTGAGAATGTTACTTATACATTCGTGACCATAGGTCATCGTCAACTTAGCTGCCGTAAATGCGTGAATTTTGACACCGTTTTCACGAAACTTGAGGAACATCATATCCATGCGAGGAGGGATCATATTGACCCCAAAGTTTCGGTTACTTTTGGAATTATTCAGAGATTCTGTAACCGATGCACAGTTCATAATCCATGCACGAGAGGAAGTGTTCTTCACCGTGTAAATATCCTTCGAAACTTCCTCGTCAATAGTTGTATCAAAGTTTAGACCCATCTGGTGTGTGGGCTCATCTACACCCTTTAGGACTTTATCTTTGAAGGAGTCCCAATCAATCCCCTCGACGACACCTGGAAATACGAGACACCCAATATCTTCGTGTGGTTTGATAACTTCTGTGATACTATTCTCGTCCATACTAATTCCGAAATCAACAAAAAGAATCCTATCACAGATTTTCATGTGATTTTCGATGGCTTTAGCTTTTGCATAAGGGTCATCGTTTACGAAGGAAATTTCATTCTTATGCCCATGTTGAATACACGCAATATTCATTCGAAGAATGGTGTGTAATGTTTTAACATGGCATGATTTTGATCGAGTTACAATTATAGTTCCAAACTTCATTATCTACTATTACAATTTAAACCTTAAGCCTATCATTCAAGCACCCCGAGAATGGTAAATTGCCTATATGTCCGAGGGTAGTGTGAATATGGGCGTGAATTTTTCCACCCATTTTTTGCCAACGGCGACAAAATGCATAATCTTCTGACAAATATCTACGAGTGTCGGGATCAATCATACAATCAAATACAGCACAATAGTCATCAAAGTCTCGATTTTGGTGATCGTTTTTACACCAAAGTTCCGGATATTCTTCGTGCATACGTTCAAATACAGAGCGTTTGATCAACATAAAACCCGTTGGTCCATCTAGAATTTCTACGAAACCATTTTCAACCGATCGTCGATTAGAGCCTATGTTTACAACAAGACTAGACGACAACATTGCCATATTTCTATCATCGCCATTTTTAATGGCTTCAGCTGCTTGATCCCACATAACTACTTTCTTTGGATAACAAGCGACGGCAATATCATGATCGGATTCTAAAAGTTTTACTACAGAATCAGGGTCAAAGTCTACGTCGGCGTCAATAAACATAAAATACTCTGCATCAGTTTTCTGCATAAATCTACCAACGCTTACGTTACGTGCACGATGAACGAGACTTTCGTTTTCAGTTGTATCAAGCATGAGTTGAACACCTTTATTAATCAAAAGTAATTGCAACTTGATAATGCTAATCATGTATTTGTCTAAACACAAACCTCCATAGCAAGGAGTTGCTAAGAAGATCTTGACCATCTTTAATAACTAACACCCTTAGCCTCTAAGTGCTTTTTGATTATGCTTTCAATCTTGTTTACCGTAGGAACTGAAACACCACATGTCGAACAGATTTCACTTTTTGTGAAGTTGTTTCTGAGTATAATCAGAATAACAGCTGAAGCTATGCTATTCGGGGTTTTACTCATGAGTTCCACACAGTCTTCAATTTCGTTACACAACTTCGTACAGATTGGTCTGTAATTTTGTGTTGTGTTGAAATTACCAAGTAACCGATGCACTACATCACATGGTCGAGTTGTATAATTTTTCTCCGTCTTTCCCATAATCGTCTCTTTAAAAATCTGTGTTGTGCGACTGATATCTTTACTTTGGATACCAAACATGTCTGCAATTTCCTTCGTTGTGCGAGGAACTTTAGCCAAACGACACGCGTATAAAACGCAGTTCCCCTTGATACCGGTTCTTACTGCACCCCTCGTAAGTTTGCTATCATCAAATTTCTTGTACATCATTTTAGCGTCTCGAAGAATTGTTTCTGGTAATGTGTAACACGCCTCGTCAATGTCTTTATACGCATGAAAAAGTGACCGATCTTTATGATTCATAGACATGTGAAAGTTTATCTTAGCCATTCGCTTGACTTCATAACTTGTTCGTCCAGGACCCGATGTAGACATAACAGTCCCTTTTCCCCACGCTTGTGAAAATAGTTCAGGATTAGAGTTGGGATTTCCGCATCTTGATGGATCGTTCACACGACCATCTTCTCCTATGCCACTCGTCCATTCAGGAGATTCGTCAATGAAACCATCTTCAACGAGTCCACACGAAGAGCACACCGGAAGTCCTTCTGGTGTAATTACTTTTGTTCCTTCACATTCTGAACAAATGTTTCTATTAATAACCGGCTTTAATTCATCTTCTTTTTTGATAAGTTTGTCAACTTGATTCCATATAGCAGCCAATTCCATGCTAATGGTTATGAATTAATAAATTTCTGGAGAAGAACGCACTTAGGTTCACAAACTTCGTGCATAAGTTTCTATCATATCTACAGTTTCCTTGAAACTCCTGGCACCTGGAGTAGATGGATTCCATTCATCCCACTCTTTATCGATAAGAGCCTGTCCGGGTGGTGCCTCTATGGGCTGCCCATCTATCTCATTGTCGGGTACAATGAAATCAGCCATCTCCGAATCTGTGTCTGAGTCGTCGTGATCTTCGTATATTTCACTATCATCGTCTTCTATGTCTATTTCCTCATAAATACTGAACATATTCTCACCCACAGTCTTCATTCCAATATCTGTAAAGGTTGTACCGCTTGGATAGTGTTCACATACACTTTCGTAAGGTGCTGGGCTTAAATCTCCGTCTTCAATTTGATATACACAAGCCGACTTGTATATCTTATTTGTTGGGGAAAGGTACTTTAATCCAAGCGTATTTCCCGTGTTCATACCCACCACCGCGTACATCTCGTCTTCTATACCATCTTCGTTAACTAAAACTTTCACAATATCATCCTGGTGTATGCTCTCGCGCGAAATCATACTTAGAGTTTTCGGACAAAAAATAATCAGGGCAAATAACACAGATGAAAGTTCAAATTTACTCTAAGGATGGGTGTGACCTATGTGAGGCCGCCGCGAAACTATGCACATCAGAGGGTCTCGATTTCGAAAAAACAAACATTGATCGAGAAGATCTGAAAAAGTTATGTGGTGGTAAACTCGACTCTTATCCTCAGATATTTGTGAACGATCGTCGAATCGGTAACTATTTTGAATTCCAGGAGTACATCGAAGATGAATATGAACCGTTGTTAGAACCGACGTTAGATCGTTTTACAGTTTTTCCCCTCAAGCACCAGAACCTTTGGGACCTTTACAAAAAGGCACAAATGTCTAACTGGACTGCCGAAGAGATTGATTTCTCAAAAGATATGGAAGACTGGAAAAGCTTGACGGATAACGAACAAAAGTTCATAAAGTATATATTGGCATTCTTCGCTGGCTCGGATGGAATTGTCTTTGAAAACATTAACAATAACTTTGCAGATGAAGTACAAGCCCCTGAAGCTCGTTCCTTTTATGCTTACCAGTGTCACAATGAAATGGTACACGGTGAAACATACAGTAAACTAATTGACAAATACATCAAAGACTCGACAGAAAAGAAGCAATTATTCCAAGCTATTCAAACGATTCCGTGTATTGAACGAAAAGCTAAATGGGCCATGAAGTGGTTTGATAAATCTAGACCCTTCGCCGAACGCCTTTTTGCATTTGCGTGTGTAGAGGGTATATTTTTCAGTGGCTCATTCTGTGCTATATTCTGGTTGAAGAAGAGGGGGTTGCTTCCAGGACTCTGCTTCAGTAATGAACTTATCAGTCGTGATGAAGGTCTTCATCAAGAATTTGCAGTTGAATTATTTAATATGCTTCAACAAAAACCTTCAAAGGACATTATCCACACAATTATAAAAGAAGCTGTAGAGATTGAAAAGGGTTTTATTTTAGATGCACTCCCATGCAGTCTCATAGGAATGAATTCTGACAAAATGTCGGAATATATTGAATATGTGTCTGATCGTCTTTTAAAACAAGTTAGACACCCAACGATTTGGAATTCGAAGAATCCCTTTGATTTTATGGAAAATATTTCATTGGATGGAAAAACAAACTTCTTTGAAAAGCGAGTTGGTGATTATGGAAAATTGGACGATGAATCTGAAAATATAGAGTTTAACGAAGAATTCTAAACATTTTCTAACTCATCCATCTGTATACCGCTTTGTTTTCGTTGTATTTCTCCGCTTTTACGTTTATTTGTAACCGCTGAGAACGCACCTAACCAACGAGAAACAGCACGTTTAGAAGAGGTTATAGATGCTGCATCATCACTTACAACAATTGAAAGTCCGTTACATACATCTGGCTTATTTTCTTTATCCGGAAACTGAACCATGAATGCTTGTATAGAAAACGCAGGTATATCTGGAGCTTCATCAAGAAGTTTGTCGTATTCCTCTCTTGACTTCATGATAAATTCTACAACATCAGATCTATGTCTGATATCAAGAGAAATTTCCATATCTATGGATCGATAAAACTTGGACCATTGAACACACATAGCAGAGTGTGCTTCAGATAACGGTAAAGATTGCGAAAATTTTGAAATACTCGATAAAATACCAGCAATCACATTTAGGAAAGCAAAGAAATATTGTATGATTATGATGCGTGTTTTTGTTTCATTGCTTACCCCATCATTGCCACTAGGATTTAGTACAGCAAAACCACCTACACCTGTTATTGAGGCTATTATGATAGATGGGTAGGCCAGCCAGTCATTTTGTTTTTTGTAATATAAACGTGCATGATTATGCAGCCAACGATACCCGGCCGCTTTCTCGGCCCATTTGATTAAAAGCCTTTCTTGTTTTTCACACCATCCATCACATTGATCGACGGTATTACTCATAACTTGTATTACGCTGATATATTTTTCGCGCATTCTCTGGCAAGTTTGTCCACTTCTTCATTTTTAGGATTTCCGTTATGAGCTTTTACCCACTTCCACTCAATCATGGTTATTTTTTCTCTCGCATTGTCTAGTTTAACCCATAGCTCTCTGTTTTTTACATCACCACCATTGGCGGTTTTCCATCCATTTTTTTTCCAATTATGAATCCATGAAGTTATTCCTTGTTTCACGTAGTTACTGTCGGTAATAATACACACTTCTTTCTTTTCCATCCATGTACACTGCTCGAGTGCTTTGATGATAGCTGTCATCTCCATTATATTGTTTGTAGTATTAGGTTGAGATCCACATAACTTAAAGTCGTTGCTTATCGCGGCCCACCCGCCCCTACCAGGATTTCCTAAACAGCTTCCATCAGTATATACTTCGTACATACTTACTTTTCGTATTTATTTTTTATGTCTCTGTAGTCGGATGCCTTCTTTGGAGTTTTGCAAATTGTGTCACCACAATGGTCTCTATTTTGATAAACAGAGTTGATAGAAGTTGAAAGTTCGTTACACGTCTTAAGACTCCATCGACCCAATACAGGTTTATCTACTTTTGTGAAGATATCAAAAAGACGTCTTATCATTATTAAATATGAGAATCTTATATTTAAGTATTAACAAAGTGTTCTATCTTGTCAAGTCTAACTCTTGTCTTTTCAACAAGCTTTTTAATTTTAGTCCTGTTCTCCCTTATGTATCTCGGAAAGTTCCAATCCCCTATTTTTTCTGTAAGAGAAATGGTATCAATATCCGTATACAAATGATCCAGGTACTCTCTAAACCTTGAGATAAACACCCGTATGTATCGTTCTTCAAAAACAGTGAGGAATTTTTTGAACCTCAATCCCAATGATGGTGGTTCAATATATTCGGAATTGTTGTAGAAAACATGTGTCATTGGTATATCACCAAAACGTTTACGAAATTTTTTTTCTTCATCACTGTTTATACCGTACGAAGCACAGAGAATATTGTCAAGATGACCTTTGAAGTCAATAAAAACATTATGCATATCCATACTTTTAGAAAACTTTGAAGATTTTCCAAAAGCCTGTTGTACGTTTCTGAAGCAGTTGTACCCCAATATCGTCAAATTACACGTCTCCTTTCCGAGGGTGTACCAGAATAGATCTGGGTCATCTTTGTAGGTAAAATATTTGTTTGTAAAACTGAGAATGTGATCAGCCACATCTCGGTTTAGAGGAAGTTCATGAACGACTTCGTGAAGTGAAGTATCCCGAATTACTGAATCAGGTATCGACATTTTGAAATGTGATTCACTAATTGAGGGCTAACTTAGGTTATTGTTTTAGTATAATTATAAGTATTCAACTTTCGTACCTTTTGGGAACTTGGTAGGGGAGGTTTTCTTCTTAGGTGGTGATACCTTCTTTTTGTTTGGTGAATTCTTCTTTTTAGGAGGAGAAGGTTTGCGATTAGGAGTAGACCGTTTAGGGACTGGAGGAGGCCTGGGCCGCATCGCACGCTTCTTAGCCGCTACCGTTCGTTTGATCAACTGGTCAACATTAAGAACGTTTGTCGTAGCTATTTTATTGCTAAGTTCTTTCACATCACTGTTTATCGAGGGCTTATACTTGTTAATCCATGCAGCACCATATGCACTTATGATCTTTTTGCGAAGGTTCTGCATTGGCTTGTATTTTTCAATCATCCTACACAGCTGGGGCACAGTTTCTTTATTTGTGCGTTTGATTTTGAGTGCGTCAACGATTTGTTTGAGTTTCTCTTTTTTGTATGTCTTGCATATCCTGTTACTTAACCTGAACGTATTATTCTTACCAGTAACTTTCATGTTTTTGTTACCAACCTTTATAGAATTGACAACTGGGTTGACACGTTGAACCATAGAAATCATCTTACAGATTTCAGCAACCGTGTTCTTTTTACTGACACCCACAATACCCATATCCCGGGCAGTTTTTATAACAACCTCTTTGGGTAAACGCCTACATAATATACCATTGATCTTCAACTCTTGTTTGTTAGTCATGGCTACGTTATACTTCTTAACAGGTGGTGTGGCGGGGGCTGCCTTACGCTTAGGTGTTTTCTTTGGAATTTTGTAACAGCAATCAAAACCCTGTGGATTCTTTCGTGCAGAAAATCCCTTTTTGCAAGGAGGGACGCGTAATTTGGGGCATGTAGACTTTTTACCCTTTACTGCACGTTTAGCAGGTTTATATAAGAGACCTGTCGAGAGGAACTCTCCACCCTTATTAAACTTTTTCATAAGTTGTGAACCCTTCTCATACGCCTCGATGAGATCATCTGGATTAGAAATACCAAGTATTTGGATTATACCATTTTCAGTGATGTTATAGTTGAATCCTTTGTAGTCTACATAGACTATAGGAGAAAGTTCGGGTTCATAACTGGAAGTTGGTTCGATTCCATATTGAGCGACAGCTAAGGGTGACGCTATACGCTTCAAGCTACGAAACTTTGCGTTTACTTTAAATTGGCCACTGATATTATTGTAAAACGCTGGATTGTAGAGGAAAAACTGACCATCAGTATAATTGTCTACAATATACTTCTTGATGGCGTCGGGTTGTTTGGTTATATTGTTAATACCCAAGAATCCACCCGAATACCTAATTTTACCGTTCCTATAAACGGTGAAACTAATACCCTTTTCCTCTCTAGAATCGAACATACGAGCCTTGAAATCAACCGCAGAAAACTGGAACCCGTCTATGTTACCCTGTGACCCTTGTGCATCCTTCCTGAAACCGGTTTGAAATCTCCCGTAAAGACCTCGTATTTCAGTTACCTGGATCTTTATATTCCCGACAAGAATCCCAGCTGGACGAATGGGTTTTCTCAAGATCTTTTTAAGATCTAAGCGAGCCTCTTTGTCAAAATTTTTGTTGACGGTTACATTGAACATACCCGGCTTTAACGCAGATACAATAAACTCTTCGTCATCTAAGAACTGTGCAAAGTTGCCATACTCTGTGGTATTCTTTTCCTTCAAGTATTTGTTGAGTTTATTAGACTCAACTTCCATAACACTTTCAAGTTCACGAGCAAAGTTATTATTGTTATTGTTACTATTACTGTTACTGTCGGTTCTGATTTCGACATTTGAATTTTTTACGAATCGTCGCATACCCTGGACGTCCATGTTACTATACAAGTGGATTTTTTTTAGTAACCGTTTCTGAGTATCTCTTCATTGTCATCGACCACATCGACACCATAGAACACCGGTTGTTTTCTGTAGGAGCGACCCTTATAGGTTACGGCTTCTTCTCTCACCTCAATACCATAGGAGCTGAACGGCCCCGCATATGTATCTGGATTGAATCGCGGCTTTCCAAGGTTGAGTGTTTGTGTGCAGTGAATGGTGTATGCTGGAGTAAACACCTGTTGTGGAACAAAGAGCTTCGTTCCCCGGTCCACCGCACTACTCTCGAGGAAGTTCGTCAGTGAGCTTGTAACCATGGCCACCTGTTTCTGGATCTTCTTGAAATACGCTGGGACAACTGCCCATGCATCCTTATCCGCGTACTTTTGTCCGTATTCAATGTATGCACGAATACACTTCAAGAGAATCGCTGGAATTTCACCCGCCAACTTGTTGTTAAGATGAGGGTCAGCATCCTTATCCTTTACCTGCTTAGGGAAATCGAACACCAGTAGACGTCGAAGAATGGAACCAGATGCATCCTTATAGTCCGGAAGTTCGTTACCAGCCATACAACCTGGTGTAACCCACTTGATAGACTTAGCCTTCTCGTGCTTTACTGCAACGCTCACATCTTCTCCACTAATAATCGACTGAAGCTCTGCCTGATTAAGACTCATGTTCGTTTTACACTCTGGGGCAATAAACATAAACCCATCATAGATCGCCGAAAGACCGAACTGCTTCTCAGAGTTGGAACTCAAGGTTTTAACGTCTTCAGCTTCATAAAATTTTTGGAAAACGTTTGTAAGAAGAGTACTCTTTCCCGTTCTCGCAACACCCTTGCAATACATAGCAATCTGCCACCCATCTAGATCACCGACATCATAGCATAGACGACCACCCATAACATACATCCACTTAGCCACATTCTTATCGAAGCCTTGATAATCAAGGATGCTTTGGAAATACGGTGTAGGGATATCCCACCAGTCTTCCAGGTGTTCATATCCATCGAACACTTGATCGAAGTACTTGCAGCTTACAATAGTTGGATCAAGACACTGATATTCTTTACTATCGTAGCTGTAAAACTTAGACCTATACTTACCAGTAGCAGGTACATACTCTTTACCAATGAAGAGTCCATTTTTAAAACTCCATACATGTCTATTTTTTACAATTTCGGGAAACTGAATATCGTAACACTTAGATGCGTGACGGATAACATCATTTATAGTCGATCCCTTAGAAGTAAGATTCTCCCAATTCGTACGGTTCGTTTCTTTTTGAGAGAACCTATAGACTTCGGCTTCGATACTTCTGATAGGTTTCCACGCACGTGTGGTGTAACCTTCGGCTGTAACAATTTGTGTACAACAGTATCCTTTGTAACGCCTAATGTTATTGATATAGGTGTGATTCAGGAAGGAAATGATTGATTGCTGATAGGGTGAGAGTGTATCAATCTGGGATGTGTTACAACGGAAAAGGGATGGATCAGATTCAGGAGCGATTAAGATCTTTGTAGGTTTGTTGATCCGATCATATATCCGGGTGTCTCTATGAACAATCTGAAAAGCATCATCAATTTGTTCGATCACACGATTGATACGTGAAGCAACATTCAGGCCGTCGTCTTCGGGTTCGTACTTATCAATCTCCAAAGCCACTGCACGATGATAGATCTGCCCCATCTGTGTGATGAATCTCATATGTGTAGTCGAAACTTTCTCCAAATCAACTGTAAATGGTTTACCAGTTTTCAAGTTGATTTCATCCGGCCTGAAGAACTTGCGATAGCCAAGTTCAAAGGATACACGTGTATTGTTCTTGGTTTGTAGTCCCCAGTTCTTTTCTTCGTCTTCGATAACACTCAAGAGTTGCTCACTGTCCAATGTTTGGATCTGGTTTTTAATAATTTCCATATTCGATTGATGTTGGTCTGCATCTTCGGATATGAAGTGGGTCTCCATCCCTCAATTTACTAATAGAAGGCAGTTATTTTTAAGCTGATAGTTTTCCAAGGATCTTTATAAGTATCTTATTTTGAGTGGCGACTTGCTGTACGAGTGCTACCAGGGCACTGCATACGGTATCACCATCTGGGGTTGTGAGAATATCGAGGAGATCGATACTCGGCTCATCATCTTCCTCCATGAAAAGTTCATCATCTTCCTCCTCTGGGAGGATCTCACCTTCCTCGATTTCAGGCTCTTGGTCACTAGACATTTGAGGTATACCGAGAAAAGACCAATGTCTATTTTTCGCATGTGCGATATCAGGCCAAAAAAAAATATTACTATATAGTACAAACAACTTTCAAAATGGCGGGTGGACTTATGCAACTCGTAGCGTACGGCGCGCAGGACGTGTACCTGACTGGTAACCCTAAGGTTACTTTCTTCCAGGCTGTCTACAAGCGTCACACTAACTTCGCGATGGAGAACATCGAGCAGACTACCAACGGAAACCCTTCCGCCAACGGCCGCATCTCTGTGACTGTTGCCCGCAACGGTGACCTTATTGGCGACATGTATGTTGAGCTTTCCGCTAAGGATTCTCTCGTTACCGCTTCCGGTGCCGCGGATGACTGCAACTGGGTCGCCGAGCGTGCGATCAAGACCGCAGAATTATCAATCGGTGGCCAGCGTATTGACAAGCACTACCAGCGTTGGTGGCGCATGTACTCCGAGCTCTACCTCGATGAGTCTAAGAAGGCTAACTGGGGTAAGATGACCTCGGGTAAGGGTCAGGTCTTCCTTCCTCTTATTTTCTTCTTTAACCGCAATCCCGGTCTTTACCTCCCACTAATTGCCCTGCAGTACCACGAGGTTCGCGTTGATTTCGATTTAACTTCTGAATTCGACACCTACTTCAACCTTAACACCTTCAAGGTTTGGGGTAACTACGTGTACCTCGACACTGAGGAGCGTAGGCGTTTTGCGCAGAAAGGTCACGAGTACCTCATTGAGCAGGTTCAGCACACCGGTGTTGATGCCCTCACCGTCGGCCAGACCAAGCAGGTTCGCCTCTCGTACAACCACCCCATCAAGGAGCTCGTGTTCGCCGCGACTGCCTCCGATGCCACTCGTGCCAAGCTTTGGAACTTCACCTCCAACGTCGGTCAGACTGAGGTAAAGATTAACTCCAGCCCTGTTCTCGCTGGTTCCAACTGCTTCGTGCCCCTCACCCACGCCGCCGGTGTTCCTCTCTACGCCACCGGTACTGGCACTGGTGCCCCCTCCCTCCGCCTCATTGAGGAGGGTGCCTCTGGCGAGGGTGCCGTCGGCCCCGTCGAGACCTTCAAGCTTGTCCTCAACGGTCAGGACAGGTTCAAGGAGCAGTCCGGTAAGTACTTCAACTCCGTGCAGCCCTACAACCACCACTCTGGCTGCCCCATGCCCGGTATCTACGCGTACTCCTTCGCTCTCAAGCCCGAGGAGCACCAGCCTACCGGCACTTGCAACTTCTCCCGCATCGACAACGCTCAGGTTGCCATCAAGGTTAAGGCGGGTATGGGTACCGATGCCGGCACCTCCCTCAACATGTTCGCGACTAACTACAATGTCCTTCGCATCCAATCCGGTATGGGCGGTCTTGCCTTCTCCAACTAAATACTCATACGAAGTATTTTAATAAATAGTATTACAATTCATATTTAAAAATTGTTACTCGCAACTTTTAAAAATGAAAATCTTAGTTAAAGTTTAGTGACATAAACTACTAAATGACCGTCAGGGAACATGTTATTAAACGCCTGGATTTAGGAAGATCTAAGTATGGTCATGGTGTACGTGTTATGGACGATACAGTAACATGGGGAACGAAAAAGGATTCGTGGCTTGAAATGGCATCTGAGGAACTTCTTGATGCTATAGTCTACGTAATTGCCGATTATTTACGAACAATTGAACAGATGTATGATGAAGACGCCAAAGATGATAACGATCTCATCATGCATATTTTTGATAACCCTAAAACTGTCATGAGTGAAAAACACCGTTCATTGTTAGAAGGATTGATTAACATGACACAAATTTGTTTATGATTTTAGTAGGTTCGGATACTTGTTTAAGGTGGAAGGTATGATAGGAAAAGTCATATCCTAAAAAGTAATCCTTAATTTGTTGGGACATACTCGTAGCTTCACCAAGCCTCGGAATACCTGTACATACAGATATCTTTTCGAGTTCAAGTAAATAATCCTCCATGATGACGAAGCGTCTAAGGTTTTCGTCAGACATGCCACGCTCTTTCATGAGTTTATACATAGCAGCCGATGCACCATCAGACATGTGGAAATTTTTAGATCCTGGTACCTGTTCTGTTGGAGAATTAAAGAAGGCATACATGAGAATACCTCCAATGATAAGTGGTATCATTTGTCATAAGTTTAGAAATTAATAATTAAACGTCGTTTCTGCTGTATTATCTTTATCGATACTCGTTACACCACCTACACCCAGTGGTGAAGTGTGTTCGACATGTATACCATATGTACCGTTACTGATAAGACCGACTGAAGGTGTTAAGGTAACAGTTGTATCTGTGGTTGCAATTGTAGAATTCCAATGTTTTGAATTCTCGTCACCGGTTATACTTAAGAAACCCTTTCCAATATCTCTACCAGTTCCACCAGTTACGTCAAGATTAAGTACACTAATATTACTCGTGGGTTCTACTAGATGAGCTGTAATCTTCGCGGAGAACATCTGATTTGCGAAGACGACATTGATTTCGGGAGTTGTAGAAGCTGTGATGGTACCACTCGAATAACTGTATGTCTTTCTGGTAAGTCCACCAAGGTTGGTAATAAGACCATTGGTTATCTTGACGGTATCAGAAGCAACGAGATTTGCTGTGTGAATAGTATCAGAGGCGGTAACGTTTGTTGTAGCAACATTAGTAGTTGTTATAGTGTCAATGATGTTCAAGTTCGTTGTGTGAATAGTATCGGAGGCGGTGAGGTTTGTTGTAGCGACGTTAGTAGTGGTTACGGTATCAATAATATTAATATTCGTTGTGTGGATGGTATCGGAGGCAGTGAGATTTGTGGTCGCGACATTAGATGTTGTTACTAAACTAGAAAAGTCACCACTTTCCGCATAAACGTCTCCAACTATACCAACACCACCAGCGACTCGTAAAGCACCGGTTGTTTTAGAGGTGCTTGGTGTACTTCCTGTAATTATTGCGTCATCGGAAACAGTTAGGTTGTTTTGTGTAATAAGATTACCAAGTATCTCAACTGTGATTAAGTTAGAGTCATCAAGAATATGATTATCTGTAACCGTGTTTTGTGTGTAACCAATTGTAAATGTATGATCATGTGGGTCGTTTTCAGTTGCCGCTCCGTGATGGATCAATCCGATGTTTTTACCTGGATGTTGCATCACAATACCGACGTCGAGTAAATGACTCGAGTTGTTGTTAGCAACACCTATAACACGATCGTTAATTACAAGAGATTCAGAATCAAGAGCAAGCGATTTTCCACCGACCACGACGTTTCCTAACACTTCTAGGTTAGATGTTATTGTTGTCGCATCAGTTGAATGTGTGATGTGAGAATCAGCTAAATACTTACCCGCACCCACATATGGAATTTTGTTTTGTGTTAACCCTCCGATCGAAATATTACCTCCAACGTCGACATCGGATGTTGTAGTAATGCTTGTCATCGAAAAGGTACCAGTAAGATTACTGCCATCACCGTAAAATGTATCCGCGTATACGTTACCCACAACACCTAAACCACCGGCAACTTTAACCGCACCCGTAGTTGTGGATGTAGAAGATGTGGTATCAGTTACGTTTACTGACTCTGCATTAAGAAGCCCATGGACATGTGTTTGACCCGTCAGAATATGATCATCCGGATTGGGTATGACATATATCCTTCGCCATAATGTCTGACTCGGGGAAGCACCACCAGAACCAACGTATGGCTTAGTATAAAGAGAAAACACACCAGGTCCTGGATGAGTTCCGGCACCCCTTCCTTGAAAAGTTGATGCACCCCGCGGAACCGTCCATCGAAATTGTGCCCCGGAATACCCTTGTGTACCGACAATTTTAACACCGAATTCATAAGGAATTGAGTTATTTCCATATCCATCGTCACCCGATATTCCAAAATAACCTATGTGAGGACCTGTCGCCTGAGGTCGGATAGATATATGTGATATATCAAATACATACGTAAATCCTTCCACAAAAGTAAGATTAAAATATTGACCCCCCGAGAAATGAATATTACCGGGATATGACGATATTAACCAGTTACTCCCGTAATACTGAATAGCTATAGGATTTTGAGCAGTATGTGCTGTTGGACTACTGAAACTAGAATTATTGTCATAAACCACGGATATAGATTGAGTCGTCATTTCACCGGCATTTAAATTTTCCATAAAAGCTTCTCCTTCTGTGGTTGTGTCACTCTTAGCTAAAAATGGGCTAGTAAATTTACCATACCAGTCACCCGCGACAATAATATTCGATGCGTAGACATTTCCAGAAACTCCTAGACCACCAGTAATTTTAGCTGCACCACTGGTTACAGATGTAGACGCGGTTGCATCCGTAACAGTGAGACTATCAATTTCAGCATCTTCAAAGTTTACGTGTGTTGCGTGAACATTGCCTTGGACTCCTACTCCTCCTACAACGGTTAAAGCACCGGTTGTTTTGGAAGTGGTTGATGCGTCTCCGGATACTATAACATTTTTAGTTACAGTTAAGTTATTAGAAACATAAGCATTTTCCGTTACTGTTAGATCAGTCTTAGCAAAAATCTCTCCTTCGGTTGTCAAGTTATTAGAAACGTAGGCGTTTTCAGTCACTACGAGGTCAGATAGTGCGTGTATATTACCACCAATATTTAATAATTTTTGTGAAGTGATATTTATACTGTCTAGTTCGGCATTATCGGCATTAATATTAGATGTGTATATTTCTCCCGCGACACCTAAACCACCCGCAACTTTTGCGGCTCCGGTAGTCTTAGAAGTTGAAGGTGTGGTGTTAGTAATATTCGCTGTACCATCTACTTCTATACCCGCACCATTTAGTAATTTTAAGTCTGTAGAAGTGAGTCGGGCTCGAATACTTTGAGATCCATTCTTAATAGTGGAAAACTCAATTAGACCATCTTCAGAACCATTGGTTGCATCACCTATCTTTCCAGTTATTTTTGCGTAATTTTTTTCATTGTTAGTGTCATTGTTACCCTTGAATTTAACTTGTCCTATATAATTTCCGTCGGCACCAGTTATATCCCTAAATAGATTGAGTTCTGGACCAGCGGCACTTCCCGATGTTGTATCAATAATTGATACATCACCTCCAACATTCAAGTTTTCTTGGGTACTTATACCACCCGTTACCTTAAGAGCTCCGGTTGTTGTAGAAGTAGATGTAGTTGTATCAGTGACGCTGACACTATGTTGAGTAGTTAAATTACCCGTAATAAGGGCTTCACCTTCTACATGGAAGTCGGTTGTAGGTAAAGTAGTATTAACACCCACGCGTGAAGTTGTGGTATCGACATACAATCCATCATTACCAACGGCCAGATTTGAAGCTATTTTAGCATCACCTATAACATCGAGAGTAGATTGTGGAAACAACGTGTTAATACCAATACGGTCACTTACCGCATCAACATGTAATAAATTTGTATCAACGGACAAATTTGAGTTTGTATGAAGACGACCATGGACACGGACATCTATAAGTTCTCCGGATGGTACAATGGTAGTACTGCTTGCACTGCTATCTGTATGTGCGATGGCAAATTCATCAACGGAGTCACGATATCCCATAGCGACATTTGAACCTAGACGGTTCATGATAAAACCCACATCTGATGTGGTATTACCTTTTCCAATCTCTACAATAGCATCCTTGATGGTTGTGTTTTCAGTGTCGATTGTTGTCAGTGTACCCCTAACAGCAAGGTTTCCTCCTACCAAGAGATTATCTTGTATATATGAATCACCCCGAATAGTAACAACATTGCTTCCGGTTTCATCTACAGAAAATTTAGATCCAACGTCTAGTGTATGGATGGGTTCTAAATTTGAAATACCTATATTACCCGTTGTAACTAATGCGTTATCTGCTTCGTATACAATTGTTGATGTAATTACATTGCCTATATTTGCATAGAAATCAACCTCACGACCTTGTACACCTTGAGCGTTAATATTGGAGTCAACAACTTCTCCAGTTCTATGATCAACACCCATCAAAGTAACGATTACACCTTCATCTACTCGAATGGGACTCATGAAAAGACCTGCATGATCAGCATTAATTGGAGTATCAGAAGCGTTGATCACGATCGTATTTTCGGCCTGGTCGTCGTTATGCCAGCGACCAAATCTCACCTTGGTGCCGCGATCAATAGTGCTTAAGTTCTTCACCATTTAATATAGCTTAGTATTTTAATTGGCATAGAGCAAACCGGCAACCCCATTGGAAATCTTAAGGATATTGTAGTTTACCGCATATACTGGGTCAGTTATAGGCATTGTTTCACTGAATATTTTCGCATCATCTAATCTACTGAAATTTAAAGTTCCTGTGGGTTGCATAAGGCTTGTTGTGAGACAGAAGCAGAACAGGAAGAAGTCTGGAGACGTAACGAAATTCGTGTGGTAATAATTCATGACTTCTATAAAGTGTGGACGAGCCCATTTATATCCGTCAATGTCTACCCCATTTATTGTTACTTTTACTTTATTGTTGTACGAAGTTAACGCACTGTAACTAGATGTGTTGCTTGATGCAATATATTTCACTGGATGATTGAAATGAAGCTCTTGTATAGTTTCGTTGCTTGGAATATTCTTTTGGACTTGGAAGATCAACATTTCTAAATCTCGACTAGCGAAAGTTCCACGCTCCTCATTGTCTAAATAGTAGTAGTTACTGTATGCGGACCACTTATAGTTGCCAGCATCTGGCCCCCAATGAATGCGTACTTCCACGTTGTGATAGTTAAGGGCTACAAGTGGTATAGCCATTTGGGGAGACTCACAATAAAAGAAACGTAATGGATAAAAATACGAACGAGCACTTACACCTGGGTGAGTACCGTTAGAACTTTTACTGACATTGTTGGCAAATGTGTCTATAGCTATTTTTTCTGTAAACACTGAATCTATAGTGTCAATAATCTGGCCCCCGATTAATAATTCGCAATAATCAATGAGACGTGTCCAATCTGGGTGATCCAGAGATGCGTTGTTATCATCGATAGTGAAATATGTATAACCAAGAAGGTCACCTGTTTTTTCGAAACGGATAGTTGACATGGAACCACCATTCACAGCCCCCTGTATCATTTGTTTTTCGACGGTCTGTGAAAAGTTTGAATGTCTTTTAAACGTCGAACTGAAAAACGAAATTTCGGGCTTTCCCATAATATGCTCATCTTGAGAACCAATAGCGATAAGTTTCACTATACCGGATGACATAGTTACAATAAGGAAAGGTTTATTTTAAGTTCGACTTTTTGCATACAAAACGAAGTACGAGAAAGTTATTACCTGCGGAAGATGGATTTTTAATAGTGTTACCATCCTCGTCACGAATGTGAATTGTGAGACGATCGAGTTTGGCTATGGGATCTAAGAATTGCTGGGCAACCATGTAATTGTCTTTAAAGGATATGACCTGATCTCCAGAAGTCGCTGATGTTTCACTTATGATACTAGCAAAAGAGTTTCGTAAAACGGACAACCCTGGTTGAGAAGAAGTAGAAAGAGGAGGATCTTTCGTTGCTCTATCTGCAAAATTACTGTCGAGTTCATCTATCGAAATATAACAGTGTTCAGTGCTGTGAAGTGTCTTAATACGAGCACCCAAAAGACGAGCTTGTGTGATATTTCTAAGGGGTGTATTAAGATATGCTGTAAATGTATTTGCACTCGATTGACCTATGGTATCAACAGTAATAGTGTGGTACTCGTGATCAAAATCAGGAATGTCTAATCTAACAGCAGTGACTGTTGTCATTTACATTACATTTAGATTAAAGATCCACCGATTCCATCAACAATTGCATAACTGGCCTGATCCCTCACAAGTTGTTCAGACTTGCAAAGACCACCGGGGGTAAGAGCCTTGGTGTAAGTGCTACCCTCGGCAGTGTGACCTGGAGTACACTCGAGCTTATGTTCAAGATCATGAAGCGAATCCTCATTGATGGGTTCGATTTCAATGGGCCTGGGTTGGTAGCAGCTTAACACGGTTCGGCGAATGAGAAAGCCGATGGCAACTACACTGAGGATTACCAAAAGGGTATTACGGTTAAATTTCATTTAATATTAAGTAACATTTTTTATGAAAGTGCGTTAAAGATAGTACTTTAGTTTCATTATAAAGAGTAGATGGACGAAGAGATTATCCTAGATCGGGGGGATACCGAAATCCTTAAATTGGATGAAAATGAACAGGCTCTGATGGATGAAATTCAAATTGCCCCGCCTTCGCGGCCCAAGCCCAGGCCCAGGCCTATGGTTTCATCCAGGCCTCCTCCGGTAAACAGACAGGAAGAGATCGACGCGTTCGCTAATCCCACAAAACAATCAGCCCCACCTAAACCTCCTGCTGAAGAAATAGACTATGGTGACTATGCTGACTTCCAGGATGATGACATCGATATGGGGATGGGTGGAGGTGGCACTGGTGGATACACTGAAGAGCAGCCATCTAAGGGATACACCTCTATTGACGAAGAGAAAGCCGATTTACTAAATAAGCTTGCACGTCTTGAGAAGAAGGGTGTAAACACCAATAAGCGTCTCAACATGTATTCGAATATTGATGAGATTCGAACAGAAGTTAAGCGTATCACATATGGTATAGAAGTTGATCAGAGTATTCGTTTCTCGAGGCGTATGCTTGTCGCTTGTGTCACCGGTCTTGAATTTCTTAACAAACGTTACAACCCTTTCGAGATTCAACTTGAAGGTTGGTCTGAAAGTGTGATGGAGTCAGTTGAGGATTATGACGGGGTTTTCGAAGAACTATACGTGAAATATAGGAACAAGGTGAACGTGGCACCAGAGGTGAAGTTGAT
>CEVW01141838.1_pt1 | contig 23354 bp, 16 predicted proteins | sample 427061 | NCBI WGS metagenome assembly CEVW01 (sample SAMEA2623774, study PRJEB7988) | marine metagenome | biome: marine biome (ENVO:00000447); feature: surface water layer (ENVO:00002042); material: "saline water (ENVO:00002010), including plankton (ENVO:xxxxxxxx)" | depth 5 m
ACCATCCCAGCAATTTACATCAGTATGAGATACAGTGAAATCATTCAGTCCAAAATTTGGTTTAATGATATTAAAAGTATCTGAAATAGACTCACATCCTGAAGAATCTGAAGCAATAACATAATAAGAACCATTTGAAACAGTAATGGTAGAATCTGTACCAACCAAAACATCCAAAGAATCATACCACTCATATAACAAGTCAGCTCCAGCACTTGCAGTAAGAATGACTTCAAATCCACATGGAACGTTTAATACTGTAGAGTCGATACCTAAATTGTCCGAAATATTAATATCATCAAGTAAGCAGCAATTTGTAGTTCCAAGACCCCCAATTTGTGAAAAGTTAATATTGCAAGCTACATTAGAAAAGTTTGTAATTAATAAAACGTAAAACTCTCCAGTCACTGCATTTGGAATTTCACACAATTCATCCCACGTAGGAGAATAGCTGCAATCGACAACATAAGGTGTTGTCAAACTATCGCACATCATAGTTGAATCAATAAATGGCCCCCAACAAATAAAATCAATGTCATTCGTATTAATTCCTGGTATTGGTACTGTACCAGGTGGACCAAAGATCCCTTGAATACTAATATCAATATTTCCAGGTTGATCGATTTGCAAAAAATAAAAAGCTGGGTTAGGCTGAGTAAACAAACAATCATAATCAGGACCTACTGGTGCCTGTGTATTTGTAGCTGCTGGAAAAGAGTAATCTGTACCAGTACAAAAAGGTGTAGCGTTTGAACAATCAGCCGCTTGAGAAAAAGCAGCTGATATTCCAATACTCATAAATAATAATGATAACAATATTTTATTCCGCATATTAATCGTTTTTAAAGAAATAATTACTTAACTAACGTAACAGAGTAACAGATCCTTTCCTTTCATAATAATGCCCATCTTGTCCATCAGCTTTTAATATATAAAAATAAACACCTTCAGGGACATCCTTACCATCAATTCCGGTTCCATCCCATTCTTGAGATTGATTATTTTCATTCGGGTTAGCATCTGCCCATAAATATACTAACTGACCCCATCTATTAAATATTTGTATATCTACAATACCCTTCATACCATACTCTCCGAAAGAAAAGACCTCATTAATATCATCACCATTAGGAGTGAATACATTACTTATTTCAGGTATACCCTGAATCTCAATAAAAAAAGTATCCAAGAATACACATCCAGTAGAATCATTGGTTACAATCAAATAGACAAAATTTTCTCCAAGATCTTCTTCTTCAAAATCAAGTGTCATGAGAGTAATTCCACTTCCTCCACCATTATATGGCTTCATAACATCTTTTGAAATCCATTCAAAAGAATAAGGATCGTTAGAAACAGGGGTGTCTTCAAAATTAACTGTAAATGGACCATGTGTAGGTCCTGCATAATTTGTTGTTGTTACATTTGCAATAAATTCAACTGGTTCGACAAATACAGATGTTATTGTATCAGCAACACACTCATATTTATCAGTAACAGTTATTGTATATGAATAGCCAGCTGGCAAATTATCTGCAATATACTCAGTAGAAACAATACTACTAGGGATTGAATTTTTTACCCACTTATAATCATATGGTTGAACACCACCAAAAGCATCAGATCTCACCCATCCATCAGACATACCAAAACAAGATATTTCATTAGTATCTCCATTTGCTGAGTATGAATATACATTTTCAAAAATATTAGGATTTAAAGAACTCGGCTGTTCAAGTATAATAGTTGCTGTATCAGAACATCCATTAGAATCTGTTAAAACACAGCTATCAACTCCAGCTGATAAATTAGTAGCAATTTGAGTGTTTTGACCATTAACCAACCACTCATAATCATATGGAAGTGTCCCACCTCCAGCAATTGCAGTTGCCACACCATCTACACCATTAAAACATGAAATATGATAGCCATCTACATTCGGTGAAACCTCTATATTAACAAAAACAGCTTCAGGCTCTTCTACAGTTACAGGAAAACTATCTTGACAACCATTTCCATCAGTTACAAGAACAAGATAAGTTCCTGCTGATAAAATTTGACCTGTAGATGCATTAGTACTAACTGTATCGCCAAATATATCTTTCCATATATACTCAATAGGAGCTAGAACTGAAGAATTAACAATAATCTCAGCAATACCATTAGTATCACCATGACATAGAGGCTGAACTGGCTCTAAGATCTCAGCAGTTATAGCAATTGCTGCTTCAACAATAAAGTCCTCAGTAATATGACATCCAGCCGCATCCGTAATCGTTACTGTATAAACTCCTGGCTGTAAAGAATCAATTGCAGGAGTTGAACCACCAGGATTAGAAGTTGTAGTATCCCATTGCAATTCTATAGCACCACCAACATCAGCCGTGGGAGCTAAAATAATAGAGCCATCATTAAAACCATAACAACTCTCATCTATTATCGTAGCATTTGCATAAATATAGTCTCCAATATTTCCATTATTTAAATTTATTGTAAATGGTTGAACAAAATCACAACCAATATAATTTTGACCAAAAGAAGCACTATCGGCATAATGTACAACTAAACTATAATTACCAGGAAATAATCCCCAAATAGTATCTCCAGTTCCTAAAATTGTATTATTTGCATCTTCCCAAGTATAGTTATATAATGGATTGGCACCAGGCCACTGAATCCAAGCTCCTCCATCATTATAACACCAATAAGAAGCATCATCTGTAACAACACCTGACACTCCAAGTACTAGCCCTGGACCTACATACTCTTGCCAAGTACCACCAAAAATAACAGCACCCTCACAGTTATTGTCATCTGTTATATATATGTCATAATTTCCCTCTGATAAATCTAATATTAATGAATCGTTGACAATAGGTTCTTGATTTGGATTTGGGATTGGAAATATGCCCGAAAAAGAATTATCATAAAAATAATTGCCTGATCCACCTGTAATACTTACCCAAATCTCACCATCATCAGCTCCAAAGCATGTCTCATCTATAGCATTATATGTTACATATTCTAACTGATCGGGTTGATCAACATCAATACTCATAGTTCTTGCACAACCATTAACATCTTCAATAACTACAGAATAACTTCCTGCATATAATGAACTTATATTAGCACCAGAACCTGTATATGTTCCAGGTCCATTCCAGGAATATGTATAGGGAGAAACACCGCCGACAACATTACTTAATCCTATTGACCCATCATATAAACCAAAACAACTTACATGAGTAATATTAGTAATAACTGAATCAATACTCATTGTGTTGGTAACAGAATCTAAATCAAAAGAAACTGAAGCAATACATTGCCTATCATCTATAACAGTACAAGTGTAAACATCAGGTACTAAGTTAGATGCACAGGCAGTTGATTGAGCAAGAACATCATCCCATTGATATGTATAAAATGGTGTGCCACCACTTGCTATTACACATAATTCTCCAGAATTAACTCCCAAACAATAAGAATAAACTGTCATAGTATCATCAATAATAATCTCTAACTGAGTAGGTTCCATAATTATCACCGTATCACTTGAAGTACATCCATTTGCATCTGTCACATAAACAGTATGAATACCGGGTGTTAAGTTAAAAGCTGAATCATTTAACTGGCCTGTTAAACTATCCCAAACAAAGGTGTAAGGAGTTGTACCTCCTGTAGCAAATCCTTGTGCAATACCATCATTAAATCCATAACATTGAACTGGCTGAACCTGCTCTGCTGACGCTTGTAACTCATCTGGCTCAGTAATATTAAAAGGCACTGTTTTTCTACATCCTAATGCATCTTCAATAATAACATCATGTCCACCATAACATAAATTAAATGCTGTATCAGGTCCACTTCCATTATAAGTTTGCCCTATATCCCAAAAATATGTATGTTGCAGAACTCCTCCACTTGATGAAAGCTCAGCATAAGCATCACAAGCACCAAAACAAGATACATTCTCAATAACGTTAATTACACCTGTTATTTCAGAATTATTATTAATAACATCAATATTATCTGTCAAAGTACATCCAAGAGAATCTGTAAAGGTAATAGTATGTGTAAATGGAGTTCCTTGAGCTGAGGGATCCCCCCATAAACTGTCTGCTAATGGTGTTGTTTCTCCGTTACTCCAAAGATAAGTATAAGCATCTCCCTGCAAAAATGGAGTTCCTCCAATAACACTAGCAAAAGCAGCTCCTGTTGAATCACCAAAACAAGGTACATTTTGAAGTAAATTAACTGATGAAACTAAAGCAGGTGACTGAGTAATAATAAATGATGTATCTTGAGTACATGTAGGATCAGTGTTATCTATTATTTGAACAGTATAAGTAGCTGCTATTAAATCATTAATATCTTCAGAAACCTCTAAATTATTCCAATTAAATGTATATTGGAAAGGCGTTGTATTAAATAAAACTAGATCTATTGAACCAGTGGCACTATCATAGCATGCGACATTAGTAATAACTGCATAATCAATAATTGGTGGACACTGAGATTTAACTTTTTGTGAAAATAACAACCCTAAAAACAGAAAAAGGACTGCATTTATTCTAGCAATACCTCTTAAGAATTTAATTATCATATTTTCTTCTTTATTTTTATTCTTCATTGTCAATATTTTTCAATTTAATGAACTTGCAAATATACTTTTAAATAAATAACTCATTCATTCGCCGTCAGTATTTAACAACATTCACTTTTTAATAACCTAATCAATTACAATCTTATTAAAGAGTTTTTCCTTTCCTATTTCTATCTCTATAAAATATATACCACTTGCTTTATCACCTCTTGTTATAACATGCTTATCTTTAGATTTTATCTCATGTATCTCAACTGTTTTACCAAAAACATCTACCATTCTAATAGTAGCCTCCTTGATCTCTCTTCCAAAGTCAATTGTCGTTTCTTTATTAAATGGATTTGGATAAATATTTAAAACCATATCAGCTAACAAATCCACTTGACTTGTTGCAGTAAAAGCAAAGCCACTTGACAAGCCCACACATCCATTAGCATCTTCCACTTCTAAATAATATGTACCATAATTAACAACAATAAAAGTAGAGTTTGTTTCTACAACAGTACCGTTTTCATCTATCCAAGAATAATTATATGAAGGTGTTCCTCCTGATATTGAACCTACCTCTAAAACAAAACTCGTAGAATTATCTACAGTAATAGCCAAGGCATCTGGCTCAGTTACTTCAAAAGTATTAAGCTGCTGACAACCATTTGAATCTGTTATGTTTAATGTATAAATTCCTGCAGATAAATTATTAACAGAGTTAGTTGTGGCACCTGTATTCCATAAATAAGAATAAGGCTGAGTCCCTCCTGTAATTTGACTAACACTTATAGAACCAGTAGGATCACTATTACAAGATAAATCCGTAATAACCGATGACAATACGATTGCTGCCCCCTCTGTAACTATAACCGTATCTGTCGTAGTACATCCTTGTGTATTATTATAATCTTCATACAAAATATATGTTCCAGCTGATAAATTTGCAGCAGTATCTGCAATACTAATCGTATCTCCATTTAAATCTTGCCAATAATACGTATAGGATGTATCTGGATTTGGATTTAACACCTCTAAATAGCCTGTAGCTGAACCATTACATAAAACATTAACAATAGAACTCATATCAATCTGAGCATTTGTAGTTATAGCAGGAGCTATTGTCTGAGTAGTAACTCCACCATTCAATAAAATTGCAGAACAAGAATTCTGATCAGTAAAAGATATAACATAAGTTCCTGAACAAACATTTAAAATATTAGTAGAGTCAACCATAACCGATGTAGATAAACTACCTATTTGATTATTAGCTATTGGTATATAAGGAGCAACCCCTCCAGTAACATCAACCTGAATCTCTCCATCACAAGCTCCTAAACAACTCTCATCTACACTTGATAAAGTAGTAAAGAACATCTGAGAAGGCTCAGTAATAAGAATACTTGTATTAATCATACAATCATTTGTATCTCGAATAGTAACTGAATAAGTACCTGCTATTAAGTTAGAAATCGTAGCACTATTACTTGTATAGCCATTAGGACCATACCAATCATAAGTATATGGAGCATGACCACCACTAGCAATTACTACCGCCTGAGCATCATCTTCTCCATAACAACTCACATCATAATCACCCACATAGAGACCAAGGGTTAAAGAACTAGTATCAGATGTCATAGAATTTGTAATAGTAGTAATATCTTTTGTTGCTGATGCAGTACATCCTTTACTATCTGTAACGGTAATTGTATATATACCAGCCAATAGTGAAGTAGCTGTAGCGGTAGTTTGTGGCTGAACAGGATTATCGTCCCAAACATAAGTGTACCCAGGGGTTCCACCACTTGCCACACCAGACAAACTAGCACTGTTAACACCAGTACAATATGGTAATATTGTCTGAGAATCATCTATATTAATTATCAATTCTGTAGGCTCATGTATAAATACAGTATCACTAGCAGTGCATCCTCTAGAATCAGTAACTTCAACAACGCTTAAACCCGCAGGCAAAGTACCTACCGTATCTGTTGGCCAAACACCTATACTAGAACTAAATGTATAAGAAGGTGTTCCTCCTTGAGCAACAGCAAAAGCTAAACCATTAACATCACCATAACAATCTATCCAGTCTAACTCTGAAGCCTCCATAATTAATGGATCTGGCTCAGAAATATAAACACTGTCTACAACCTCACAACCTAAATCATCTCTAGTAGTAACATAATAACTACCATGTAATAAACCACTTGCAAAATCTGTGTTAACACTACTTGTCTGCTGACCAGTACTCCAAAAATAAGTATATACATTTGAATTTCCTCCCGTAGTAGAAATAGTCGCAGAACCATCACTTTCTCCATGACAACTTACTGGAGATGTAAGTACTAAATCAGATTCAATAAGAGAATTCTCTGGCATATAAACAGTACTTGTTACTTCACAACCCCAAGCATCTGTTAAAGTAACACTATGTAAACCTGAAGATAATTCCTCTGCTATAAGAGTAGTCTCTCCATTATCCCATAAATAAGAATAATTAGGATCACCACCACTAAAATAAAGCCTAGCTCTTCCAACACTATCACCAAAACAAGCAATAGGATCTATAACCTTCATACTATCTATGCTTAAAGCAGAAGAAGGTTCGCTAACATTTAAAACATAATTAACAAAACAATCCTGAGAATCCCAAACATGTAACTGATAATTACCAACCGGCAAGTTAGCTAAAGTATCTCTAGTATTAATATTAGGAAGTGATGTCTTTATAGTATCACCCTGCATATCTAACCAATAATAAGTATAAGGAGCCCAACTACCAGATGCATTTCCAACTAACATACCAGTACTATCACCCTTACATGAAACATTAAAGAGCTGAGGAGAAGCATCCAAAGCTGTGGAAGGCTCAATTACATTAACTACAGCAAAAGTATCACACCCATTAGCATCTACTACCTGTAAATAATAACTACCCGCACCTAAACCAAAAGCAGTATCATTAACACTAAAACTATTATAACCAGCATCAAACCACTCATAAGAATACTCGGACATACCACCAACAAAAGGAGTTCCACCTGCACCAGAACCAACAGCAAAACCTAAATTACTACCATAACAAACATTTGTTGAAGTGGAAACTAAAGCCTGTAATGGTAAATCAGGAGCTGATATTGAAACATCAACATCTATTAAACATCCACTTGTAGCATCATCGACAGTAATAGTATGATTTCCAGCACTTACTCCCTCAAATAAAGTATCCAATGGAAATCCATTATTATTTACAACTCCATCAATCGAGAAAGCATATTGTAAAACATCAATATAATCATCTACAGTAACACTAATTATACCATCAGAACCCTCGAAACAAGTTACATCCCAAGTATTTATTCCAAAACTAATTGGGGAAATAGTATCTGAAGATACAATACTATCAACACATAAAGACTCACTTGTCAAATAAAAGAAATCTGAACCAGCAGGCAATGAAGATGCTAAAGTCGAAAAATTATCAAGAGGATATAAAACGTTTTGAATAGGAACATATGGCCCTCCAATATTTGGAGCAGCATAAATGATATATGATGTAGAAGGACTAGCACCAAGTGGATGATTCCAATTAAATTCAATTTCACCATTATCGTTCAACCAAGCACAATCAAAATCAGGAGGAGGAACAGAGTCAGCTTCATTTACCTCAACAGTAATAGTAGCAACTGTTATTGCATTAGCAGGGCAAAAGTCATCGTACGCTTTAATAGCAAAAGTATAAATATTCGAAGTAATTCCACATCCAGCATCTGAGGCTACATGAATGCAATCTGTTTGCCATTCAAACACCCCCTCAACAAACTGCACTCCAAAAATAGGTGGGGCTTGTCCAGTGGCATCAGCAAAAGTTGCACAAGGGGGATTTGCACATAACGTATTTGTAACATAGTCATCTGCCATTTGACCTCCAGAAATCTCAAAAGTTAACATCTGAGAACTTCCATTAGCATAAATATCATTATCAGTAGCTGTAATATTAAAGCTAACCAAATCTCCAGCAGTAACAGAAGTAAAATACTGTTGCGGCATAGGAAATGGAGGTGAAATAGTAGGAGGTGAATTAATAGCACCTGAAGGCAATAATGGGCAACCAATTAAGACCGCCTGTATATCTCTATAAATTGAAGCAACTATTTGACCACACTTATATGCATCAACACGAATAACAGAGGCAAAATTTCCAGAAATAGTTGAATTATAAGACACCTCTCCTGTCTGAGGATCTAAGACAACGCCACCTGGCAATGGAGCATTAAAAGTATATGGTGGAACGAATGCTAAAGGTGCTGGAGTTGGAATTGCAGGATTAAAAACTCCACCAAAAGCTATATCATCTAAAGGTTGATCCCAATCATACACAAGACTATCTAATTCTAAATCTGATGCGTTATGAGTATATGAGAAAGGGTAGCCAGTACATATAATTGTTTTCGGGCTCTCATTAAAAAGAGGAGAATCGTCAAAACAAGGATCTGCTGGCACTGGAACCCCAGAAGGGTCCAAGAATGGAAACATTGAAGCTCTTAAGGTAAATCCTTCCAAGTCAGGATTCACTATATTAGAAAGCGCATCATTTCTACAACATGCATCCCAAGTGAAATGCCAACCATTAGCAGTAGGTATACCTGGCAAGGCAATTGGCTGAGATTCATAAATATATTCTTCTACAGCACCTACAGGATTTGTTGCACAATCTAGAGCAGGGTTTCCACTATTTGAGACATCACAGTCAGGAGATATATCAGTATTTCCAATAAACAACATGGTAGTTTGAGTAACTGTCGGATGATTCCAAATTAATAAAGTTTTAGGATCTATCAAACCAGTAGAAATACCTTCACAATCACGATATAGCTTCATTCTAAAAACATACTTACCAACATCTGGACTACTAGGGTCTTTAATACATGTCCATGTAATTTCACCTCCCATTAGATGAGTTGCATTTGCATTAAAAAAAGAAAAAATAACAACTAGTAATAACAGAAATATTCTCATAACATTCGTATTTTTTACAAAAGTACAAAAATATGACCTATAATCTAACATTTTTAATTGCAATCTTATGTTTCTAAAATTTTATTAACAACCTTTGACCAAGTCGACATAATAGTTACTTTTGATTACCTAAAAAATTATAATGACATCACACCTTACAAGTCTTAATAGCGAGCAAGAAAAAGCTGTCACTCATACTACAGGCCCTCTAATGGTTATTGCAGGAGCAGGATCTGGAAAGACTCGAGTATTAACTTACAGAATCGTACATTTAATAAAATCAGGAATTAATCCGCGTAACATTTTATCCTTAACATTCACAAACAAAGCTGCAAAAGAAATGCGCAGTAGAATTGAAGAAATAGCTGGAGAAGCTAATGCTAAAAATTTATGGATGGGCACTTTTCACTCAGTATTCTCAAAAATATTACGATTTGAAGCTGACAAATTAAACTATCCAACAAATTTTACAATCTACGATACAGATGACTCAAAAAGTCTAATACGAAGCATAATAAAAGAATTAGAGCTAGATAAAGATATTTATAAGCCTGGAACAATCAGAAACAGAATCTCTTCATTAAAGAATAATTTCATAACTCCGTTAGGCTATAACAATGCTGCAGAATTAAACCAGCAAGATAGAATTGCGAAAAGAACAGAGTTTGGAAGAATATATCAGATGTATGCTCAAAGGTGTGAAAAATCATCAGTAATGGACTTTGATGACTTACTATTAAAAACCTACCAGCTTTTAGAAAATCATGCTGACATTTTACTGAAATATCAAGATAAATTCAAATATATCTTAATTGATGAATATCAAGACACTAATCATGTACAATATTTAATAATCAAAAAATTAGCTGCTCTACACAAGAATATTTGTATAGTTGGTGATGACGCGCAAAGTATTTATGCTTTCAGAGGAGCCAACATACAAAATATTTTAAATTTCAAAATTGACTATCCCTTATTTAAAACTTACAAATTAGAACAAAACTACCGATCAACTGCAAATATTGTTGATGCTGCTAATAGCATTATAAAACATAATGAACAGAAAATAGAAAAAGTTGTATGGACTAACAACAAAAAAGGAGATAAAATTGCCGTAGTCAAGACAGGATCTGACAATGAAGAAGCTAGGCTTGTAGCAAATACTATATCTGACATTAAAATCAAATATCAATCTCATTATAATGATTTTGCAATCCTATACAGGACAAACGCACAATCAAGAGCTCTAGAAGAGTCCATGAGAAAAAGAAATATACCATACAAAATATATGGAGGCTTGTCTTTTTACCAAAGGAAAGAAATAAAAGACATATTAGCCTACTATCGGCTTTCTATAAACCCAAATGACGAAGAAGCTCTCAAGCGAATAATTAATTATCCTTCAAGAGGAATAGGAGCAACTACAATTCAAAGATTAAATGTATTTGCAAATAAACATGGAAATAGCATTTGGGATGTAATTAATCATTTAGAAGAGATTGAGATCAATATCAATAAAGGAACACAAGATAAACTAAAAGAGTTTGCACTTATGATTAATAACTTCATTATTAATGGTAAGAAAAAAGATGCATATACAATTGCTGATGAAATTGCCAAAGAATCTGGCATCTTTAATGATTTATATACTGACAAATCTGCTGAAGGAATTAGCCGATTTGAGAACCTGCAAGAGCTATTAAATGGAATTAAAAATTTTACTGAAAAAGGAGTCGCAGATCTGTCAAGATTATCCGACTTTATGGAGGATGTTGCGTTACTTACAAATCAAGACAAAGAAACAAAAGATGACTTTAATAAAGTTACTTTAATGACAGTTCATGCAGCAAAAGGACTAGAATTTAATTATGTCTTTGTCGTGGGCTTAGAAGAAAACCTTTTCCCAAGTATGATGAGTAGTGAAAGCCAGGAGAATCTTGAAGAAGAAAGAAGATTGTTTTATGTTGCAATGACAAGAGCGAAGAAACGACTCTTCTTATCTTTCGCAATAACTAAATTTAGATGGGGACAATTTATCGATTGCCAGCCAAGCAGATTTATTAACGAGTTAGATCAAAATTTCTTAGAAAAACATGAAGTAAATTCTAAAAATAAAAAAGATTTCAGTCCAAATAAAATTTATGCAAAAACTAGCTTTAAAAAAAAATTACCCGACACTAGTAAAAGATTCATTCCTCCAAACAATCTGTCCAACATAAATAGGTTCAAAAACATATCAATTAACGAAAGTGATTTAAGTAAGGTTGCCAGCGGAATGCGGGTAAAACATGCAAGGTTTGGAAAAGGAAAAGTCATTAGCATATCTGGAGAAGGAAGCAATAAAAAAGCCATTGTGTTTTTTAAAAATATTGGTCAAAAGAACTTGTTATTAAAATTTGCTAAATTGGAAATAATAGATTAATTTTTATTAACTCAATTGCAACTATAATAACGCTAAAGTATTATTTTAACATTTTAAACAAAGATCGACAAGTATGCTCATCTTTTATCAACTGCTCTTTTAAAGCTTTTAAACTACCCATCTTTTTACCATCCCTTATTCTAGAAAACATATGAACACTAATATTCTGCCCATAAATCTGTTCTGAAAAGTCAAAAATATATGCTTCTATTTTATTAGTCTGCAATCCAATATTTAACATCCCAAAATAATGACAATCAGTAATTACTAATTTAACAGCATATACTCCAGATTTAGGTAATAACTTGCAGTTTTCTAACTCTATATTTGCTGTGGGAAATCCTATTGTTCTACCTAATTTTTCACCATGAATCACCTTTCCAGAGAAAAAATAATTATATCCTAATAATGAATTTGCTACTTTCACTCTTCCTTCCAACAATGCAGCCCTTACTTTAGTAGAACTAATGGTTACACCATCAACATCTTCAGGAGCAATCTTTTCTAGCTTAAAATCATATACCTCTGACAGCTCAAGTAAATTATCATAAGTTCCTTCACGATTCTTTCCAAAATGATGATCATGTCCAACCACCATATACTTCATATTAAGTTTATTTACCAATATATCTCTAATAAAGTGAACAGATTCTGTACGAGAAAATTCTTTAGAGAATTCATGAATAACTAAATGTTTTAAATTAGTTTGAGTTAAAACCTGTATCTTCTCATCAATTGTATTTATCAATTTAAAATCATAATTATCATCAAAAAGAACATGTCTTGGATGCGGATAAAATGTAAGCAAAACACTCTCTAGTCCTTCTTTGTTTGCGATTTCATTTATCCTATTTAGTATTTTCTGATGTCCTTTATGAACACCATCAAAAGTGCCTATTGTAATTATAGTACAAATTTCTGATGAGAAATCTTCAATTGATTTATATATTTTCACTGTATTATCTTTTTTTCTTATGTTGAAAAAGTGTTCAAAATTAACAATTAATTTAATCCATTATTTATTAGTTTAAAACAATTTAAAAATAGTAAGTTTGCATCCGATTTAAAATATAAATTTAACGACTTTAAAAACAAAAGAAATGTCAATAAACACTGGAAAAGTATCACAAGTTATTGGACCCGTAATTGATGTAACATTCGACAACAATGAAGCTCAACTACCAGAGATTTATGATTCATTAGAAATCACAAGATCAAACGGAACAAAACTAGTACTAGAATGCCAACAACATATTGGTGAAGATACAGTAAGAACTATCTCAATGGAAACTACAGATGGTATCAGTAGGGGAACTACTGTAATTGCAACTGGAGCCCCTATCAAAATGCCTGCTGGAGAACACATTAAAGGAAGAGTTTTTAATGTCATTGGAGATGCCATTGACGGAATGAAAAATCTTGATAAAACTGATGGCCTACCAATACACAGAGAAGCTCCAAGATTTGAAGATCTATCGACAGCTACTGAAGTACTGTTTACTGGAATTAAAGTAATTGACCTTATTGAGCCTTATGCAAAGGGAGGAAAAATTGGCTTATTTGGTGGTGCAGGTGTAGGAAAGACTGTATTAATTCAAGAATTAATTAACAATATTGCAAAAGGACATGGTGGACTTTCAGTATTCGCTGGAGTGGGTGAACGAACAAGAGAAGGAAATGATTTACTTAGAGAAATGTTAGAGTCAGGTATCATCAACTATGGTGAAGATTTTAATCATTCTATGGAAGAAGGAGGTTGGGACTTATCAAAAGTTGACGAAGCAAAAATGGGGGATTCAAAAGCTACATTTGTTTTTGGTCAGATGAACGAACCACCTGGAGCAAGAGCACGAGTTGCACTTTCAGGTCTTACAATTGCTGAATACTTTAGAGATGGAGAAGGCGAAGGGAAAGGTAGAGATGTACTATTTTTTGTAGACAATATTTTCCGATTTACTCAAGCTGGATCTGAAGTTTCTGCACTTCTTGGCCGTATGCCTTCAGCTGTAGGTTACCAGCCAACACTAGCTACTGAAATGGGGACGATGCAAGAAAGAATAACATCCACTAAGAATGGTTCTATTACTTCTGTACAGGCAGTATACGTACCTGCAGATGATTTAACTGACCCTGCTCCAGCTACAACATTTGCTCACTTAGACGCAACCACAGTATTATCTAGAAAGATTGCGGAGTTAGGTATATATCCTGCCGTAGATCCATTAGACTCCACTTCGCGAATTCTTACTGAAGAGGTAGTCGGCTACGAACACTATAAATGTGCACAAGATGTAAAAGAGCTACTACAGAGATATAAAGAACTACAGGATATTATTGCAATTCTTGGTATGGATGAATTATCTGACGAAGACAAGCTAGCTGTACACAGAGCAAGAAGAGTCCAAAGATTCCTGTCTCAACCATTCCATGTAGCTGAACAATTCACAGGACTAAAAGGTGTATTAGTTGATATTCAGGATACTATTAAAGGTTTCAACATGATTATGGATGGTAAAGTTGATCAGTATCCCGAAGCTGCATTTAACTTAGTTGGATCAATTGAAGAGGCTATAGAGAAGGGTGAAAAAATGATTGCTGACGCCAAATAATTAAATTATGATATTAGAAATTATAACACCTGAAAAGGCAGCATTTAAAGGAGAAGTGACCTCAGTAAAACTACCAGGAACAGCAGGAGAGTTTGAAGTGTTAAATAATCACGCTCCAATTATCTCCACTTTAACAAGAGGATCTATAAGAGTTATAAAAGCTGATAATAATACTGAGACATTTGATGTAAATGGTGGAGTAATTGAAATGCAAAACAATAAGATTATTGTACTTGCTGATTAGTTATAAAATAATAAATTTTAAAATAGAGGACTTTATCCAGTCCTCTTTTTTTATGTTTGAATAATGAAGAATTGGATTGTACTATTTAGTCTATTTTATATTTCTTGTGGAGAAAATACTGATAAAAAAGATGCTGATTTTCAACTACAAGTAGGAGACTTTCTTTTCCAAGATCTAGACTCCTCCCCACTTTGTGACGCTATTGAATTAGTTACTCCTGGTTATAAAAATGGAAATTTCTCTCATGTTGGTATAGTTATTGAACTAGCAGACCCATACTGTATTGATCCCAAATATCTATTTAAAGATAATATTAGAGTTCTTGAAGCCATACCAAACAAAGTAACAACCACAAGACTAGATACTTTCTTAAATCGCTCATTTGACAAAAATAATAACCCAAAAGTTATTGTAGGACGAATTAAAAAACAATATCAATATGACATAGATGGCGCTATTTCTTTTCTAAAGAAAAAGATCGGAGAAAAATATGACAATGCTTTTCTTATAAACAATAATATGTATTACTGTTCTGAACTAATCTATGAAGCTTTTTTAAATGATAGTCTTTTTGAGTTACAGCCTATGAATTTTCTTAAGCCTGGCACTAAAGATACGCTAGACATATGGAAAAAATATTATTCAGAATTAGCAATTAGTATACCTCAAAATAAATTAGGCATAAATCCTGGAATCATGTCTCTTTCTGATAAAATTAAAATAGTCCATTACTATGGAATACCTGAAGGTATGAAAAAGTAACATTTTTACCATATCTAAAAACTAAAGAAACCAAAAAATGAAAAAAGCAATAAGATCGATTTTAGTAATTGCACTAACATCTAATATTACTCTTGCACAAAATACAATCAGCAGAAACATTGACGAAGTAGTTGTTTCTGCAAATAGAGCTCAAACTAAAGAAAATATTACAAATGTGCATACAATCAGTTTGGAAGATATTGAGAATGCTCCTGTACAAACTATTGAAGATTTATTGGAATATGCAATCAATATAGATATAAGACAAAGAGGTGGACAAGGAGTTCAAGCAGACATTAGTATGAGAGGAGGTACTTTTGAACAAGTTCTTGTAATGTTAAATGGTATAAAATTAAATGATCCACAAACAGGTCACCACACTATGGATCTACCTGTAAGCTTAGAGCAAATTGAAAGGATCGAAATAATTACTGGCGGAGCAAGTAGAATCTTTGGCAATTATGCTTATACTGGAGCTATAAATATTATCACAAAAACAGAAATGAGAAACTCAATAAATATTAGTCGAGGTGAAAATGGATTTAAAAGTGGAGAAATAAATTACCATACCTCAGCTAGAAAATTAAAGCATAATATATCTATAAACAACAAAGAAAGTGATGGATATATTGAAGGCATGGACTACAAAATACAAAACTACTACTATCAAGCAAGAGGAGATATTAATGGAGTACATACACTTCTCAATGCAGGATATACAGACAAAGAATTTGGAGCATTTAGTTTCTATACACCAAAATACCCTAACCAATTCGAGAAAACACAAACTACTTTTGCATCATTACAACTTAAAAAATCAGGTCAAGTAAGCTTAGAAAACAAGATGTATTGGAAGAAGCATAATGATGAATTTATCTTATTCAGGGAAAATCCAGATTGGTATCACAACTTTCATGAAACAAATGTATTTGGAATAGACATGAATGCAATACAAAAAACAAATACTGGAACAAATGTTATAGGTATGGAGATCAGAACAGATAATATTATCTCAAATGTATTAGGAGATGATTTGGAGAAGCCAATTAAAATTGACAACAATAATTTTTATTACAAAGGAGCAAGCAGAACAACAACAAATATTTTTGCAGAAAAAAACATTAGATTAGATGAGATCTCAATATCAGCTGGAATCATGATGAATATCAATTCTGAATATGGAAATGAATACTTTCCTGGCATTGATATCTCATATAATATTTCTGAAAATTTTAAATTGTTTTCTTCATATAACAAATCAATGAGAACTCCTAATTACACTGAACTGTACTACCTATCTCCTACTAATGAAGGGAATCCTAACTTAAGAGAAGAATATTCTAGCAATAAAGAATTAGGGTTAAAATGGGATCATAAAGCACATAAAACCACATTCACATATTACCAAAGACAAGGTAAAAATATGATTGACTGGATATTAATGAATGGAGATAGTATTTGGAGGACTCAAAACTTTAGTAAAATTACAACTAAAGGATATGAATTTAATTCAAGGATTGACATTAATGAGCTATTAAACACTAACCTGCCAATCTCATCTTTTAGCATTAATTATGCTGTAAATGAATCTGACACCACTTCAGAAGGGTTTCAATCTGCATATATATTAGATCACTTAAAATCTAATTTATCAATAATAGTAAGCCAGAAGATTAACAAAAAGATTAGAGTTGACTGGAGAGCTTCTCATCAGCAAAGAGAAGGAGGTTACACTAATTTCCAGAGTGGTGAAGAAGTAGAATATTTACCTTTTTGGCTAGTTTCGTCAAGAATATCATGCAAAGTATTTAATAAGAGCACAATGTTTATAGAAATAAATAATCTATTTGACAATGAATATGTAGATTTTGGAAATATCCCTCAACCAGGAAGGTGGATGAGAACTGGAATAAAGATTAATATATAAATAATGAGATAATTAAAATTCAAAAAACTAAACCTATTGCTTATCTTTTGTATCAATAATAATTGTTACCGGACCACTGTTCGTTAGACTAACTTGCATATCCGCACCAAATTCTCCTGATTGGACTTCATTCTTAACTGCTATTGACAGGTCATCTTTAAATTGTTCATACAAAGGAATTGCTAATTCTGGCCTAGCTGCTTTTATATAAGATGGTCTATTACCTTTCTTAGTTTTTGCATGTAATGTAAATTGACTCACCACAATGATTTGGCCATCAATATCGTTCACAGACTTATTCATTACACCCTCTTTATCTGCGAATATCCTCAGTTGAGAAATCTTACTAGCAAGCCAACTTGCATCCTCCTTACTATCTTCAATCTCAATTCCTAAAAGGACTGTAAGCCCATCATTGATTGAAGCAATCTTTTGTCCATCAACTAAAACTGATGCCTTACTTACTCTTTGAATAACTGCTCTCATTCTAGTAATCACTTAATCTATAACTACCATTCTCCTCTAACATTCCTAAATAGCTCAAATATCGACTATGTGCTATTTCATTTTGATCTAAAGCAGCTTTAACCCTACATGCTGGTTCATTAAGATGAATACAATTATGATACTTACATTTGTTTCTTAAGGCAAAAAACTCGGGAAAGAAATTTGCAATTTCATTTTTCTCAATTTCAACTAAACCAAAACCTCTAATTCCTGGTGTATCAATTATTGAAGCGCCAAAATCTAGTTCATAAAGTTCAGAAAAAGTAGTAGTATGCTGCCCTTGATTATAAGTACCAGAAACCTCTTTTGTATTAATATAAAGATCTGGCTGCAACTTGTTTATTAAAGTAGACTTTCCAACACCAGAATGACCTGAAACCAAATTAATTTTTCCTTTCATTAAATCCTTTATTGCTGACAAATCATTCTGTAAGACAGAAAGCGAGATAGTTTTATAACCTATCTTTTCGTAAATACCAGCTAGCTTATTTTTCTCCTCCTCTATCTCTAAATCATGTAAATCTATTTTATTAAAAACCAAAACTGTATCAACACCAAAAGCATTTGCTGAAACTAAAACCCTATCAATAAAAGTTGTGGTAGTTATAGGATTTATTAAAGTTACCATCAATATTAGCTGATCAATATTAGAAGCAATTATATGTGTTTGTTTGGATAGGTTAACAGACTTTCTTACAATATAATTCTTCCGCTCAAAAAGATCAACAATCATATAACTATTATCTGTTCTCTCCAGTTTTACTTTATCACCTACAACAATTGGATTAGTACTTTGTATTCCTTTTGTTCTAAATTTACCTTTAAGCCTGCATTCTATCAGATCACCATTTTCTGATTTCACATCATACAAAATTCCTGTAGTTTTTATTACTATCCCTATCACTGGGCAAATATACAATAAGAATTTTCTTATATTCGCCTGAAACCAAAAGCCATTTAAAAAATGAAAAAAATATTATTTCTTTTAATAATTATTCCTTTTTTCGGGCTTTCACAAAATACAGTTTGCTTTACTATTGATCCTAACCCTAACCCAAATGACCCAGCTTTAGGTACTTTCACAAAATATATACATGTGTTAAATTGCTTTAGTATTTATGCAGAAAACAGTATTTCAGACGAAAAGGTTTTACATGCCGCAGCAATTGCAGCTGAACTATTGGACAATAATGAAGATGGAATAGTAGACGATCCATTAATTAAAACACAGCTAATAAGTAACTCTTCATTAATTCCAATTTTCTCTTTTGAAGGGTCAACCACCGAAAATATGTTCTTTAATAATTATAATGGTAATGGAGTAGGCGCCGTACTTTATAAAGATGAAATTGACCCAAACAATCCTGGATACTGGGGATACGATGCAACAATTGAAGAAATCATTCATACTATTAATTATTTAGGACATACCAATACATATCCTAATGCATTTAGTTTATCACCAAATTCTTCTTTAATGTCTACAGCAATGGATATTGCAAGAGGTGGACAATTACTTTCTCCACCTTGGATATACCCTTCCTCAGCTTGGTATCATTATGACGACTGGACTTGTGATTATGAATGTATGATGATAGAATATATGTATTGGGCTATTGTGAGCTATATGGGTATATTAAATGACCCCCAAACTGCACAAGGAATTGCTAATGAATGGGAAGCGTACAATGCAACGCTATTACAGAGTATTGATGTATTGATGTACGATTTAATTACAGACCCACAATATAAACTCCCACTATCAGCTCCTGATGGAAATTATTGCCCTAACATCAACTCAATACGAGAAGTAAATACAAATAGAATATTAGTAAATATTAGAGATCTATTAGGTAGAGAAACAAAAAAAAATATTAACCAACCACTACTGTATATCTATGACGATGGTATAGTAGAAAAAAAAATAGCTGTAGAATGAAAAAGAACTATTGGTGGATTATTCTTGGCGGATTACTAATAACATTATTTGGATTAATAACGAGAAAATATTTCTTTTTACTGTTATTTTTACCTTTAAGTTATTTATTTAAGAGCGAGGATAAAAATAATTAAATATAATAGATTAACAATATGTTAAGAATCTACATTATTGGTATATGTATCTTATTAATTGCAATTATAGTTAATGTAATTGTTGGGAAATTTGGAATAAGTACTTGGTATGATTTTGGACCTCAATTCTTTAAAAGAGGCTTTCTTGTTATTAAAGAAGTTGGTTTATTCAACATTATCTGGTTGTTTATTGCATATCCCTTAGTGCTTGGATTAGGATATTTAATCGGAGATAAAATTTATAATTTATTTTAAATTGAATAATCTATTTATCTTTGCGTCATGTCAATCACTATTGAGAAAATAAGTAAGAATTACGGATTTCAAAAAGCACTTTCAAATATCTCTTTTTCATTAAAGAAAGGAGAAATTGTTGGTTTCCTTGGTCCAAATGGTGCTGGAAAATCTACGCTTATGAAAATTATTTGCTGCTATCTATCTCAAGACAATGGCAGTATAAAGGTTTGTGAATTAGACACTAAAGAGCAAGATATGCTAGTAAAATCAAAGATTGGCTATCTACCTGAGAATAACCCTCTTTATTCTGACATGTATATCAAAGAATATCTTTCTTTTGTAGGTGCTATTTATAAAATAAAGAATCTAAAAGAACGAATATCTGAGATAATTGATCAGACAGGAATTACAGCAGAAAAGCACAAAAAAATAAAAGAACTAAGCAAAGGATATCAGCAAAGAGTTGGTTTAGCTGCAGCCATTATTCATAATCCAGAAGTTTTAATTCTAGATGAACCAACTACAGGGCTAGATCCAAATCAATTAGTTGAAATAAGAAACTTAATAAAGCAATTCGGAAAAGACAAAACAGTTCTCCTTTCAACTCATATTATGCAAGAAGTTAATAAGATGTGCAATAGAGTTGTCATTATTAATAAAGGAATAATTGTAGATGATCAGAAAATCTCTAATCTAAAGAAAAACAATATTGATTTAGAAGATCATTTTAGAAAACTAACGTCTTAAATACCCGTTTTACTATCTTTTAAAAATTTTAACACCATTTTCATCTGCCAAAGATGTTTTTGTATTATTTTTTTTAAATTTGCTGACCAAAGTGGAGAGATTTGGCTTATTGCAACCACTAAAAAAAATGCTAAAACAGTATTCATTTTAGATCATTTTGCCAAATCTCATAATTAATTTTTAAATTAAAAAAAGAATATGGCGTATTATTTCACATCAGAATCAGTATCGGAAGGACATCCGGACAAAGTCGCTGATCAAATATCGGATGCATTATTAGATAATTTCTTAGCTCAAGACCCAGAATCGAAAGTAGCTTGCGAAACTTTAGTTACTACAGGACTTACTGTATTAAGTGGTGAAGTTACTACTGATGCATATATTGATGTTCAAAAGATAGCAAGAGAAGTAATATTAAATATTGGATATAATAAGTCAGAATACCAATTTGATGGAGATAGTTGCGGTGTAATCTCTGCTATTCATGAGCAATCTCCAGATATTAATCAAGGGGTTGTTGAGGGAAAAGGACTAAATAAAGAGCAAGGAGCAGGGGATCAAGGTATGATGTTTGGTTATGCAACAAATGAAACAGAAAATCTTATGCCTTTAGCCTTAGATATTTCTCATAAAATATTGATTGAACTTGCTGATATAAGAAAAAAAGGTGTTGAAATGACATATTTGCGGCCTGACTCAAAATCTCAAGTTACTCTAGAATATAATGATGATCATTCTCCAAAAAGAATTACAGACATTGTAGTCTCTACTCAACATGATGATTTTGCAGATGAAAAAATGATGCAAGAACAGATCGAAAAAGATGTACGAGAGTTATTAATACCAAGAGTTAAGGCTCAATTATCAACTGAGAATGCTTCTCTTTTTGGCAGTGAGAAATACCATGTAAATCCAACGGGTAAATTTGTAATTGGAGGACCACATGGTGATACAGGCCTTACTGGTAGAAAAATAATTGTAGATACTTATGGAGGAAAAGGAGCACATGGAGGCGGTGCTTTCTCAGGAAAAGACCCCTCTAAAGTAGACAGATCAGCAGCATATGCTACAAGGCACATTGCTAAGAATTTAGTAGCAGCTGGCGTTGCTGAAAGAATTCTAGTACAAGTAAGTTATGCAATTGGTGTAGCTGAGCCGATGGGAATATTTGTAGATACTTACGGAACCGGAAAAGTTAATATGACCGATGGAGAGATTGCTGAAACTGTTAAGAAAATGCAATGTTTTAACCTTAAGCCTGCATCTATTATTAGCAGGTTAAAACTAAAAAAACCAATATACTCTGAGACAGCTGCCTACGGACATATGGGAAGAGAATCTAAGCATAAACAGCTTACATTTAAAATAAATGGAGAAGACAAAAAAATTGAAGTAGAAACTTTTACTTGGGAAAAACTAGATTGCCAAGAAGAAGTAAGAACTTCTTTTAATTTATAAAATCACAAGCTACTTCTAAGGTCGTATTAATATGACCTTTTTTATTACTTAGAATTATGAAACAAATACTATGCCTACTTTTTATTACTTTCCAATTTTCAGTTGTTGCTCAAGTGGAAATGAAGTATAATACTAATTCAAAGAACCTACCAATATGGGTTCAACTAATGTATGCTGACAATCCTGATGAAGGAGAAGTAATTAATGCTTACACTAATTATTACAAGAAGAATGAGCTAATAAAGAATAAGCACACGCAGTACTATAAAAGATGGTTAAGAGGTATTAGTAGGTTTTCTAATGCAAAGCCAACTCTTAAAACTTCAAAAAGTAGTAACCAATGGGAATGTGTAGGTCCCTGGGATTTTGATAAAGATGCCGCAAGTAGAAGTTATGCTCCAGGAGCCGCCCATGTTTACACCGTAGAACAAGCTATAAGTAATCCTAACATCTTGTATGCTGGTTCTGCTACTGCTGGAGCTTGGAAAACCACTGACAAAGGAGCTAATTGGGAGCTAATAACAAGAGATATTGATATTGGTGGTGTATATGCTCTTGAGATTGATTTTACAAACCCTGACATTGTTTACATAAGCCATGGAGGAATCTACAAATCATATGATGGAGGTGCAAACTGGACAGTTATTGGAGATGCAGATTTTATCAACCTTTCACCTGGCATTTCAGACATGAAGCTAAAGCCTTCAAATAATTTGGAGCTTTTTGTAGCCTCTGATGAAGGTCTTTTTAAATCA